>ERZ773073.161-NODE-161-length-38919-cov-10.371372_pt1 | contig 38919 bp, 54 predicted proteins | sample MGYA00580616_ERZ773073 | MGnify/ENA primary metagenome ERZ773073 (study PRJEB29015, sample SAMEA2737960) | human oral metagenome | biome: human oral; feature: human-associated habitat; material: dental | place: China | collected 2131 ...
TGTTAGGCATAAAATCTGCACCTTTTTCATTTTTACTTCCTGCAGCTATCCATACATGATTTTCAGGAAGTCCTACAACAAGGTCTGTTCCTTCTGATTTATAATGTAGCGCTTTGTAGGCTTTTTTATTAAGATATTCCGCCTTTTCAGTTAATTTTCTGCTATGTTCCTTCCATGCTTCTACCGGATTTTCCTTATCAACTCTTATTGTTTCAAGTATAGAATCAAGCAGTTTTGCCTGCGCCTTTTCAACATCACTTTCTTCAGGGAATACAAGTTTTGCCCATTCTGGCGAAGGATAGCTTACTATAGTCCATGAATTTACATCATTCATTACACGTGAACGGTAGTATTTTAAAGCAGCTCCTCTATTTTTAGCATATTTTCCAAGTTTTTCCGGATCAATCCCTGAAAATAGATCAGGAGAACTGCTTAAAATATGAATAAAAACTACATTATTATCTAAATAGTCATTTATTTCATCTACAGTCCATTTTGGAATATTTGAATATTCTTCAGTTGATTTATATTCAGCATGCATACGGCTCAGCTTATCATCAGTAAGTTTTATATTTACATCACATGCTCCTGCTTTGTATGCCTTTTCAGTTACTTTATAAACCAGCGGCAATGAATCTGTTGTACAGTTTATCCAGACTTTCTGCCCTTTCTGAACATTCGCTCCTATTTTTATAATTACTTCCGCAAATTTTTCCAGTTTTTTATCAAAATTTTCTACATATTTCATTTATTTTCCTGCCTTTCCTATTTTGTTATAAAAATAGTATAGCACAAATTATAAAAGATTTACATCTATTTTAAATACTACTTTTTTTACATTTTCAGATTTTTCCACCTGTAATCCCGGCATGTGAACATCTTCCGGATAAAATACAAGTACATCTCCAGCTTTTAATAACACTCTGAATAATTCAGGACCCTTATGTTTCAAAAAATCATTTTCAACATGTCTTTCTTCCTCTTCAAGGTTATGGATATTATTAACTGCAATATATTCCTGACCTTCAAGCATTATCTGAACATCAAGATATTTAAGATGACTTTCCCACATTCCCTTGTCTTCAGATTTAGTGTTATAATTATCTATATTCATTTTTATTTCTGTTCCTGGAACCTCATATTTCCCAGGCTCATATTTTTTGAGATCATTTTCTCCTGCAAATTTTATACATTCATATATTTTCTTTGAAAGACTTTTATTTTGCAATTCATCTTTTAAATTGGTAAAAATCATATTTTTCCTCTCCCAGCGTGTATATTATTATATATTAAATTCCATTACTTCATTCCATTGACAAATCTCTGGGCAATTTCAAGAGGTCTTGTTATTGCACCACCTACTACCACTGCATAAGCTCCTAGCTCAAGCATTTTCTTAGCCTGTTTAGGCTCGTGTATTTTTCCTTCAGCTATTACAGGGATAGATAAATTTTTTACTAATTTTTCTACAAGTCCGAAATCAGGTCCGTCAGATTTTTCACTATATGGAGTATATCCGCTAAGTGTTGTTCCTACAAAATCTACTCCTGCCTTTTCAGCATTCATTCCTTCTTCAAATGTTGAAATGTCTGCCATAAGTAAAATTTCCGGATACTTTTCCTTTATCTGTTTTATAAATTCATTTATTGTCTGACCGTCCACTCTTTCCCTTAAAGTACAATCCAGAGCTATTATATCTGCTCCCGCTTCCATAAGCTCATCTATTTCCTTCATAGTGACTGTTATATGCTGAGGAAATCCTTCATATACTTTCTTTATAAGTCCTATTACAGGTAAACTAACCTTTTCTTTTATACCTTTTACATCAAACACTCCGTTTGTTCTTATTCCTGCCGCTCCCGCCTGTTCTGCAGCCAGAGCCATAAGCGGCATGAAACTTCCGTTTTCTATATACAGAGGCTCCCCAGGTAATGCCTGACAGGAAACTATGAGTTTTCCTTTTATTTTTTTCAGTATTTCATCTTTGTTCATTTCTATCTCCTTTCTCTGTTATTTTTATTTCCTATTTAATTCCGCTATTTTTCCTTACTACAGCTTCTGCCGTGTTATGTTTCATTTTTAGTGATTCATCCTTATTCTGCAGGGCATAACCTGTACACAGCACATCTATTATGTATAGCTGGGACATTTTTGCAATCAGCGATCCCCCATCAATAAGAGTTTCCCTTCCCGCAGTCAGCAGAACATGGTTTGCCATCTGTGCTGCAGGTGACAAAATATGATTTGTAATTACTATTATCTTACTTTTATTCTTTTTAGCCACTGCCAGTGTTTCCAGAATATCAGGAGTATCTCCCGAAAGGCTCACTGCTATTATTACATCATTTTTACCTGTAACTGCGGCACTCATTACCTGAAAATGAGTATCAGTGTATGCAAATGCCGTCTTTCCAAATCTTAAAAGCTTATTCTGAAGTTCCTGTACAGCCAATCCTGAAGAACCGACACCATACAAAAATAGTCTTTCCGCCTTTTCAATCAGATTTATCGACTTATCAAGCTGCTTTCTATCAATGAGTATTTTGGTATTTGCGATCGTATTGTTTATATTTGCTTCAATATTGTCTATATAATCTTCATATGTTGTTTCAATTATAGGAAAATCTTCTTTGGCAATATTTATTTTTAAATCCTGAAACCCATTAAATCCTATTTTTTTTACAAATCTTACTATAGTTGCTTCACCTACATTGATTTTTCTGCCGATTTCCTGAAGTGACTGATAACTTATTTTACCCTTTTCTTCAAGTATATAGTCCGCCACTTTTTTCTCCTGCTTGCTCAAAGAGGGATAAAATGACTCTATAATATTGATATATTTCATATAGCGTCCTCCTTCATAAATTTACTATATCCCTGTTTTTCTCAAATTATTCATTTTTTCCATAAATGGAAGTATGAGGGTGTAACAATAAACCCTCATTGACAATTTATTTCTATTTTACTTTTTCAATAAGATCTTCTATTTTCTTATTTAATTTCTGTAATTTTTCCTTTACTGCTTCATCAGTTATAGGAAGCATAGGTAATCTAGGGATTCCTGTTTCCACTCCTCTTAAATGAAGGATATATTTACATGCTCCATACAGTGATCCTACAGAAAGCAGACCTTTTATTATTTCATTTACTTCATTTTGTAATTCTCTTGCCTTATTAATTTCCTGGTTATTCATATATTCATTAAGCTTCATAAACAGTTCAGGCATAACTCCATATGTTCCTCCAATTCCTGCATCTGCTCCTATAGCTCTTCCAGCTACAAACTGTTCATCCGGACCATTAAATACAAGAAAATCCTTTCCACCTACTGCTTTAAACTGCTGCAATTCAAAAGTACTTTCTGATGAACATTTTATTCCTATTACCTTTTCCTGTTTAGCCATTTCTTCAAATAAACTTATTGGCAAGTTAAATCCTGTCGTCTGTGGGATATGATATATTATGAATGGCAAATCTGTACTGTCTATCATTGCCTGCCAGTGAGCCTTTACTGATTGCGGCGAAAGTCTGTAATACACTGCAGGTATTGATGATACTGCATCTGCTCCCATTTTTGCAGCATGCTGTGCCAGTCTTACGCTTTCAGGTGTAGAATTTGCTCCCACATGAACAATAATTGTAAGTTCCTTTCCTACTTCCTCCATTACTGCTTCTACTACAAGTTTTCTTTCTTCTTCACTCTGAAGGACACCTTCTCCTGAACTTCCTCCTACATACAGTCCTTTAACTTTTTTATCTGCATAGTATCTTGCAAGCTTTTTCACTCTTTCCCTGTCTACATTTCCATTGTCATCATAGGCTGAATACATCGCCATAAAAATACCTTTAAATTTTTCCAAGTCTACTCTCATCATTCTGTCCTTTCGTTTTTTATTTTATATTTATTTTAATTTTTTATAACTTTTTTCTTTTATATTATCATATATTGTCATTTTATTTTATTTGTTTTTATTTAAAAAATTATATAATGCACCGAGAAGTCCTGCCTGATTTCCCTGCTGTGCCAGTTCAATACGTGTTTTTCTGAACATATCACTTATCATTCCATCATTTACTTCTTTTCTTATTTTTTCTTCAAGATACTCCTTTTGAGCCGTTATTCCTCCTCCGATAACAATAACTTCAGGATTCAGAAGATATATTATATTCCTTACTCCCACTGCAAGATTTGAGATTATTTCATTTATTCCTGCTATACAGATTTCATCACCTCTTTTTGCAAGTTCAAATATATCAACCCCTGTTATTGTATCTGTTATTCCTTCCCTTTCCACTTTTTCCTTCTGAACCTTTTCCACAAGATACTTACTCGAAGCTATATTCTGAATATAGTTTCCATTTACATCCATGTATCCTATTTCTCCTGCTGTATATCCGATTCCATTCAGAAGCTTTCCATCCAAGATTACAGATCCACCTATTCCTGTACCTATTGTCAGGCATACCATAGACTTTGAGCCTTTTCCCGCTCCTCTCCAGTATTCTCCAAGCCCGGCACAGTTCACGTCATTTTCAACCTCACAGGAAATTGAAAATTCCTTTTCCAGTTCTTCCTTTATTTTTGTCCCTGTATACTTTGGAATTGTAGGACCTGCATAAGCTATTTCCCCTTTTTCAGGATTTACTACACCTGCTGTCGATATACATATTCCTTTTATCTCATAATTTCTATATTCGTCAAGAATATTTCTTACAAGCTTTTTTACATCTGAAAGTATAAAATTTTCCTTTTCTGTAACTTTTGTGGAAACTGTTCCATCTATGAATATTTCTCCCTTTTCACTCAAAACTCCATATTTTATTGAAGTTCCTCCTATATCTATGCAGATATAATACATCATTTCACTTCCAATCTCTTTTTAAGCTTTCTTATGATAAAAATTATAAAATTATACATGGCACTTGCAAACACAACCGGCATATAGTTAAAATACATTGCATACCCCATATTAGGAAATCCTAGTCTAAATCCTGTTATAAGAAGAAGTACACTCACTGCATTAACTATAAGCGGTGGAATATAAAGTTTTGTAAACACTCTGTTTAAAAGAGAAGTCACTACTACAGAACCTGCCATAAACAAAATTCCGTAGTAAAACCATCCTATCATCATCACCTTAATATTTTCTAACATGATTATCCTTTCACTGCTCCCATTGTTACACCTTGAGTAAAGTAATTCTGGAACATTAAGAATACTATTATCATAGGCAGTGATGCCAGCAATGCTCCTGCCATAAGCAGTCCATAATTCAATGAAAATTCAGCACTCTGAGCCATCGCCGCAACTCCAAGAGGCAAAGTTTTCATCATCTCACTGTTTGTAAATATTAACTGTGAAAAATAGTCATTCCAGCTGGCAATAAATGTAAAGATTGCCAGAGCTCCTATACCAGGCTTTATAATAGGAAGCACTATACTAATGAATGTTTTCAGTTCATTACACCCGTCTATTCTTGCTGATTCCAGAAGTTCATTCGGAACAGAATGGGAAAACTGCTTCATCAGAAATACTCCAAAAGGCCACCCTACAGCAGGTAATACAAGCGCTTTATAAGTATCTATCCATCCCAGTTCCGTAATAAATTTTAAAAGCGGTATAAGTATAACCTGTTTTGGAAGTGCCATTGCCGCAACAAATATTATAAATATTATTCCCGAACCTGGAAATTTTTTCTTTGCCAGTGCATAACCTGCTAGAGATGCTGTAGTACATACTAATACAGTTGTTGAAAAAGCTATTGCCACTGAGTTAAAGAACCATCTTAAAGTCAATGGAACCAATAACTTGTCAAAATTTTCCAAAGTAGGTTTCAAAGGAAACCATTCAGGAGGTATGCTTATTGCAACTTCCTGTATTTTAAATGCTCCAGTCGCAATCCAGTAAAAAGGAAATATAAAAAATATTGTCAACATTATTAATATTGTCATTGATATGACTGAAAACACCGATATCTTTTTTCTATTTTTCATTTTTCCTCCTCCTAGTCTATATCTTTCGATAAAAATTTAAACTGTAATATTGAAATTATTCCTATTATTATTGCAAGAATAATTCCCATTGCTGATGATACTCCAAATCTTCCTTCTGATATTGCTGTCTGATAAACAAGATACATTACAGTTGAAGTGGTATAATTCGGTCCACCATGAGTAAGCAGCTGTATCAGTGCAAAAATCTGAAAACTGTTTATCGTTGTAACAACTACTATATATAATGTTGTAGGCATTATCAGAGGCCATGTTACATTTCTAAACGCCTGCCATTTATTTGCACCATCTATTTCAGAAGCCTCCAGAAGATCCTTAGGTACATTTCCTAAAGCTGCCACATACAGTATAATTGGCTGTCCTACACTTGTAGTAATAAGAATCGCTATAATTGCAAATATTGCAGTCTTAGGATTTCCAAGCCAGTCTACAGGCTCTGATATAAAGTTCATCTTCTGAAAAACATAATTTAATATACCAAATTTCGGGTGATAAATCCAGTTCCATACAACTGTTATCGATACTACCGAAGATATTGCAGGGATATAGAAAACTCCCCTGAAAAATGATCTGACAGCTGCATTTTTTTCATATATGACATATGCTACGAATATTGAAAATACAACTACTATCGGCAATGCAACAAATGTTATGAACACCGTATTCCATGCAGATTTTATAAATATATCATTTTGAAACAAATTTATGTAATGTTTAAAACCTACAAAACTTATATTACGTCCCCTGAATCTGTATAGGGACAGATGTATCCCTTTTAACATGGGATATAAAACAAAACTTAAAAAAAATACCATTACAGGCAATATAAACATGTATGCGCTGTAATCCACTTTTTTCCAGTTCCATTTATACTTATCAATGGCTTTTTCCTTCATAGCCGATTTCCTCCATCTCTTTTCCTGTCTTTCCAAATTCATTTAGATTCAGACTTTTCTCATATTTTTTTAAATATTTCAATTAAAACGGGAGCTTTTGACAGCCCCCATTTCTTCATTTTAATCTCCTTAATCTGCCATTATCACTTCAAAAAATAATCTTTTATCTGAAATGAAGTCTGAAAATAAATTTTTATTTAATTATTTAGCATCCTGTATTGTTTTATTTGCATCAGTAACAAACTTATCTAGCCCATCTTTAGGCTGAACTTGTCCATTCAGTACAGATTGAACCATATTAAACCATAATGGTCTCATTTGAATAAATCCGTCTACTGTATTGTAGTATGGTCCATAGAATCCTACTAATGATTCAAGATATTTAACCTCAGCATCGTCACCATATATTCCTGTTTTTCCTGTAGGTGAGAAGTTATTTGTTGCTTTTAATGATCTTTCTCCCCATACAGGGTCATTAACTATAAAATCTACAAATTTTTGTGCCGCTGCTACTTTTGCAGGATCTCCGTTATCGAATACTGCTGCTCCTGCCAGAAGGAATTCAAATTTAGCCTGTCCTGATGCATTTGGGAATGGTAGGAATACCGGTTCTACAACACCTTTTTCTATCGCTTCCTTATCCTGTCCTTTTAATCCTGGTGAATAAAGTATTGTTACTAAAGCTTTTCCAGTTCTAAATGCTTCAAGTGCATCTTTTGCTTCAGCAGAAACACCTTTTCCTAATAATCCCTCATCATATGCTTTTTTAATCCAAGTTAAACTTTTTACTCCATTTTCATCATTAATTGTATATTTTGTTACTCCATTGTCAGTTATCCATGAATTATAAAGGTTTGAAACAAATGCTCTAGGTCCCTGATCTCCTGCCTGGCTTTTTGTATAGAACAGTACCGGATCGATAGAAGGATCCTTAGCTTTTGCAGCTTTAAGGAATTTTTCAAATTCTTCTACAGTCCAGTTTCTTCCTGGTTTGTTTAAAGGTAATAAATCAGTTATTCCCATTTTATCAGTAAGTTTTTTATTAACTGCCATTACAAATGGGGCTGTTCCTAATGGATACATGTAAACTTTATTATCAAAGCTGCTTGCTGAAAGTATTTCTTTTGAATACTTTGAAGTATCTATATCATTAAATGGTGCCAAAACTCCATTTTTTGCCCAGGCAATAACTCTTCCTGGAGCATCTATTACCACATCAGGGTTAGATTTTGCCTGAATAGCTGTTTCTATTTTAGCAGGCCCGTCAGTAAATTCGATTTTTTGATACTCAACCTTGATGTTTGGATTTTTTTCCTCAAATGCTTTAATCAATGCCTTGTCATATTCTTCAGGTGTTTTGTATTCGCTGTCAGAAGTAAAATTTGGAAAAGACCAGTACTTTATTGTCACCTTTTGATTAGGATCCAATTTTGCCGCATCCTTCTTCTCCCCTCCTCCACATGCTGTCAGACCAAACGCCAGTAGCGTTCCAATTAAAAGCTTTTTCATAATTTTCTTGCTCATTGCAATACCTCCAAAAATTTTATAAATTACACTCCGTTTTATGTTTAATATATTATACCCTATTTTTTCGGTTTGTAAATACATTTTTGAAAAAAAAATCGTTTTTTTTTATTTTTTTTAAAAAAAAATTTCATTATATGAAAAAAAATTAAAAAATAAGGTTACCTTTAATATTGTACTGTACTGCAACCTTATTAAAAATTTTACATATTCATTTATATTCTATAATTGACTTTTCTATTTCCGTACTTAAAAAAACCATTTTATAGATACTTATTTACTTTTTTCATAATTTCATCCTTTGTCATAAATCCTGTCAGCCTATCAGCTAGTTTTCCATTTTTAAATACAATTACTGTAGGTACACTTCTTATTTCATACTCCACAGCAAGATCTCCTGACTGATCCACATCCACTTTAATTACTTTATAGTCTGTTGTTTTCGCCACTTCATCCAGAACAGGTTCAAGCATCTGGCATGGACCGCACCATATAGCTGAAAAATTTACCAGTGTTATCCCTTCTTCCATTAACATTTCATTTAAAAAACCTTCACCGTTATAATTAATCAGTTCACTCATTTCCAATCTTCCTCCTATAAATTTTCAATAAATTATGTAAAGCTGTAAAATTATAGAAATAATACACCTGTAATTTAGGTTTACTTAAACACTTCTCCTGCTTCCTTGTACCATAGTACTAAATCTAGTGCATCCATTCCTATACCTGAAAACTCGGAATATTCTTTCATCTTATCTTCTATTTCATAATATTTTTTTATTGTCATTGATTTTGGAACTTCATCTATTACATTCAATTCCGCCAGATTTCTTAAAATATGTCTGTCAAGTATTGCTATTTCTTCTCCAAATCCTAAATTTCTTAATACATGATTTGCTTCCTTCATTCCCATACCTTTTATATTTTTAAGAATCCATTCCCTCTTTTCAAATGTATTCCCCTGTCTTGAAAGAATTTTTCTTGGCTGAAGTTTTCCATCTTCAGTCATAAGTTCCCTCAATTCAACAAGATATTTTGACTTATTATTTTTAAATCTTACAATATTCAGATATTCTGCAATTTCTTCAGCTTTTCCGTTGAAAAGCAATCCATTCTCTACAAGTGTAGTAATCGCCTGCCATGCATTTTTTGCCTTTGACTGAGGTGTCAGTATGCAAAATGCTACTTCTGCAAAAACTTCCTTTTCACTTCCCTTCCATGCTTTTTTATACCCTTTTATTGCCTTCTCAACATCTTTTTTTATATCTTTATATATTTTTACTATCTTATCATGTAATTCTTTATTTATTCTTTTTTCTAATTGATTTACTTTTTTCAAAATATTCCTCCCGTTTTTCTCCAGCATTTGAAATTTTAAGATATTAAAAGTTTTTATTCCAGATAAAATTTTCCTATGGCATCCAGTGCCTCGTCAGTTTCTTTCAGAGGAGCCAGAATCCAGTCATGACATAAGTTTTCACCTATATACAGCTCCATTCTTGTTCCTATTGCAATATCAAACATATCACTTAATTTCATACAGTCAGGATAAAATACTTCGTTTGTTCCAAAAAGAAGCATTATATCCCCCAGATTATCCATATTTCCATAGATAGGAGAAACAAGAGGTGATTTTAAATCTAAATTTCCGGCATATTGCTTTCCAACTTTTATAAGACTTTGTACCGGCAATAACGGATCTTTTTCCTCAAAATCCTTTATTTCTTCATTTGTCATTGAAATATCAGGCCATGGAGACATTAGTACAGTCTTTTTAGGAAATGGTGTTACATGATTATCCCTTGCTTCCTGAAGAAATGCCAATGCTAATCCTCCACCTGCAGAATCTCCAAAAAAGTAAAATTCATCTCCTATGTTTTTTTCAGTAACAGATTTATATGCCTTCATTAATACCTCATGAGTTTTATCAGCAGTATATTCAGGTGCTAGAGGATAATCTACAAAAGTTACTTTCAAGTTATACTTTTTTACCATTCTTTCAACTATATTCTTATGGCTTCTTACGGCTCTTAAGACATAACCTCCACCATGAAGAAAAATCACATGCCTATTTAAAGATTCTTCAGTCTTTACAGTTATTACCTGAAAGCTGTCTATAAATTCTTCTTCTGTAATGAATTCCTTCCTGAAATTTTTTCTGTTAAAAAAATCCGTATCTCTTCTTGGATTTTCCATGGCTTTTTCATTTCCCCTTTTTGCATTTACCAGCTTTGCCACAGGTACTGCTATATCTGATAATAAGCTCATCCCTACACAGTTACTGAATTTGTAACTGTTCTCCTTTCACTGTTTATTTTTAATATTATATCATTTTTACAGAGAACCTTCAAATCAATATTTCTTTCTGTAATTCAATGCTTCCAGCAGATGTACCACTTCTATATTTTTTGAATTTTCAAGATCTGCTATTGTTCTTGATACTTTTAAAATCTTATCATAGGCTCTTACAGATAATTTCAGCTCATCAATTGCCCGCTCAAGAATTTTTTTTGCTTCTTCGTCTATTTTGCAGTATTCTGAAATCTGTTTTCTGTTCATTTTACCATTCAGAAAATCTTCATTAAATCTTTTTCTCTGAATTTCTCTTGCTTTTATGACTCTCTTTCTAATAATTTCTGATGATTCTGATTCAGTTTCATTGAAAATCTCTTCTTTTTTCAATCTTCTCATTTCCACATATAAATCTATCCTGTCCAGTAAAGGCCCTGAAAATTTTTTCTGATAATTTTTTATATCCCTCAGACTGTCCCTGCACTGGGGATCATCCTGAAAAAAACCTCCAGGTGTTGGATATAAAAGTTTATGTGTAGAAGAGGAAAAAAATGAGTGTACTATATAAAAAGCTTTTAAAAGTTTATTCATTAAAAGAATTGTATTCGCTTTTTGATAAAAGAACAATTGAAAGATTAAATTCTGAAAGCAAATCTTTTCTTACAACTTTTTCAAAAAAAATTGATTTAGATAGAATAAATTATACTCATTCAGATTTTATAAATGATTTTCCTTATATGAAAAAATATAAGGAAACGGAAGTTATATTTAAAATTTATAAAAAAGGAATGTCTCTTAAAGAATATTCAAAAATTCATGGATTCAATAACGATTCATTTCTAAATGCTTTAAAAAATGGGATAAATTATAACAAAGAATTCCATATAAAGTACTTCCAGGAGTTTATTCCAAAATTCCTTGAAATAGAAGATTTTGAAGTAATCATTTTTAATACCCATTGTGAACTTTATGGAGAATTTGAAAAACTAAAAAATTTCAAAACAAAAAATCTAATAAAACAAAATGTATTATTAGATAAATTTAAAAACAAATATCATTTAGCCTTTAATGGACATTTATTTGAAATAATAAAAAAAATTTCACTTAATCCTATATAATTCAATAAGAAATAACAAAGCTTCTTTGTTATTTTTCAGATTGTGATTTTGCTTTATTTCTTTTAGTGTATTTGATATTTTTTCTCCTTCAACTTGATTTACACTAAACTGAAACATCCTTCTCGGTGCTTCTAAAAAGTCATCCACAGCCAATATTTTTGACTTTTTAGCTTTGCAAATCATTTTAATCATATCTTCCAATGTATTTGCTTTTATGCCAAGTTCTTCACACTCATATGGTCTTTTTCCTTTGACTTTATTTATGTTATATCCTCTATATTTCATCACATTTATCATTCCTTTATTTTAATTATACCCTATTTGTTGTAAATAATAAAATATAGGTTATAATATTATTGAGGTGATTTGTATGTTATTGAGAACTGGAGAACAGATTGAAAACGACTTGTTTCATATATTTGAGACAGTAGATCTTGACTATGAAGAAATAGAAAAAAGAGTAAAAATAGACGCAGAAATAATAGAAAGTATCATTTCAGGAAACGAATTTGGATATATAAAAGAGTGGCTTAAATTAATCAAATTTGTAACTAAAGATATAGACTATATAGAATGTAGTAATACAATTTTGCAAATTCAAGAAGATATTTTCTTGTACGGATCAAAAAAACTATATAAATTAAAACACAAAAGAAGAAGCAGAAAGCATGTAAAATTCATAGAAGTGATAGATTATGAAATAATGGAAGAAGATGATTTCGGAATTTATCTAGTACTTTCAGAAATACTCATGCTATTTGAATTTCAGAACAGTATTATATAAAACAAAAGAGCCAATTAAGGCTCTTATTTTTACATTATGCACTATTAAAATAATAACAAACTATAATATTTACAATACATAATGCTACGATTAAAGAAATTACATCAATAATGCATTATTAATTTAATATATTATACCCCTTTTTTAGAAAAAGTCAAGTTTTTTTATATCTCATCCCCAACTTTGATACTACTAAACTTTGATATAAAATTTTTAACATTCTCTAATTTTGGATTTTCTTTTGTCAATATTGAGTAACTCTCCTGAACATCTGGGAACCAAACAGCTGATAATTCTGTAAAAAAGAATGTTTCACCAGATTTTTGAGCTTTGTAACTATAAATTGCCACACCAAAATATCCTATTTCAGTTTCTTTTAAGAGTTTTACACTTTCTTCAAAATTTTTATATTCTTTTTCATTGTATCTATTTTTCATTTCTTTTTTAAAGTCATCGAAAAAATCATCTGTTACCCCATATACTCTCATTTCTCAAACTCCTTTTTTATATAAATAATAATTATGAATATATTTTTTTCTTTATTTTACAATAATTTATACTCATCCTATATATTTCCTTTGTCGTGTATTTTGAAAATAATTTATTTAAATTATTTTCATAGTCATACTTATCAAATTCTTTTTTCTTAAGTTCTTCAATTTGATTTGCTAACTCTTTTGAAAATTTGTTGCTTAAACCGATAATTCTTAAAGTCTTTATTTCTCCATCAAGACTGTTTATAAGAACAAGATTTAAAGAAAATCCTTGATCTCCTGTTTCAAGTTCTTCTCTATTTATATTAAATTCTTGTTCGAGATGTGGAGAATATGGAGCATCCATTATTTCCAGATTTCCTATTTTGAATGTAAAAAACAGAACATTTTCTAAGATTGTACTTCTTATTTCAAAACTTTCTTCAACTTTGAACTGTTCTATTTCATTTGAATCAGGATTATTAAAAAAAACTTTTAATTGTATTCCAGCTCCATTTACATTTATTCTAACACAATCTTCTCCAATTGCATATTTCTGTATTTTTTCGCCTACTTTTAATATTTCCATTTTTCCTCCTGTTTTTATTGTTTTATAAAATTATACAGCTATTTTATATTTTGTCAATAAAAAAAAGAAGGGGAGCCATTACTGACTGCCCTAATTTATCAACTCTTTTATGTGAGCTACAAGCTCGTTCTCTATTGTTTGCATATGATCTTCAACGATTCTTATAGCTTTATTATAAAGTTCCTTTTCATCTGTTCCATCCTCTTTTAATCCTTCGAGAATTTGAACAATAATATTTTTTGTTTCTGAAAATTCCTTTTTAATGATATCGTGAATCATTTTATAAGTAATTCCCTCTATAATGTCATGCATTTCTGTCTCAAAATCAATAAGTTTTCTGTTAAAAAAAGTATCAATTTCTTTATTGATTATTAACCAGTTTTCTTTCAAGTGATTTTTCTGAATATATTTTATTATTTTTTTTTGAATCGCCCAACGAATGTCTTGAATCTGGAGCGTCAGTATCATTTCTAACGCTTTCCCAGTCACTTTTTCAGTCCTCAACCGTTCTTCTAAACGATTAAGAACTTCTACAAGTTTTTCATTTTGAGTTATAAGTGTACTTCTCCTATTTTCTGCATACTCCAATTTTCCTAAAATTTCTTCATAATATTTTTTGTTATCTTTTATCATTAAGTCAAAAATTGTTTTTGCAAAATAAAGAAATATTCCACATATCACTACTGTCACTCCCAGTTCGCTAATTTCTTTAAAAAACATTTTTTCCCCCTAGTTGCTAAAGTGCAGCAGGATTTTCTTTCTTTTCTACATTAAATATATTTTGTAGTACTACTCTTAAATCGCAGTTCTTTTTAGCCTCTTCCAGTGCTATTGTTAATGCTTCTTCTCCTACCTCTTCAACAAAATTTGGAATAAAAGGTCTGTCAATTGTTTTTTCTTTTTCCAGCAGATCCTCTAATTTTTTCCAGAAACCATCATGTACTTCCTTGAATTTTTCTATTCCAGCTTTTCCTTTGCTCAATATTTCTGTTTTATAAATTAATGTCTTTCCTAATTCTAAAATTTTACCTGTTATATAAATTTTTGCCGCTAATCTGTCCATAATATCTTCTCCTTTGTTATTTTTATTTTATATTTTTATTTTAAGCCACCTGATAGCCTCAAATTTGCATTTTATTCTATCAGATGACTATTTATATCTAAAATTGTTTTAAAGCCCATGTGGGCTAAATGTAAAAGCTTTTTTATATAGACTCAATTTTCCCATTTTTTGAGCCTATAAAATTTTTTAGACTTAATTTTTTAAAATTTTAAGTCTTATTTTATTTCAAAGTGAGGTGTATCGTGCATTTTCCAGTTTCCGCCCCATTCGATATTTACTCCTTTTTCTTTTGCTATCTTTAAGATATGCTCAGATATAATTTTTAATTTCTTTTCATCATACCCTTCTTCAGAAGTAAATTTTCTATACTCTCCGTTTTCTTCTATACCACACGGAAATATATCCACAGCATGACCGTATCCATCAGATTTAATCTGATGATTTGATTTTGCCTTATACCCATCACAGTTTGTCACCTTTCTTCCAGACTTACTTCTTCCAAGCTGATAAAGTGCATTTTGTTCTTCTGCTGTTCTAGCTCCGTCTGTGATTCTGAAATCAAATGGGCTGTTTTTAATAGCTTCTTTCATAACTTCAACAAGTTTTGGATGTACTTTTTTCATTTTATCCAAACTTGTTTGTGTGAAAGAATATTTTTTATTTTCTGTTGTTGTATTTTCTGTTTCCCAATCTTTCAAATACTCCTCCTTTCTCTGAACTCTGTTCAGCCATCCTGTCAAAAAATCTTCCTGTGTTTTGTCTGTTTCAACTTTACTTCTGTAATAAATTCTCTGCAAGTTGTGATAAACTTGCAAAAATTTTTCAGAATCTACTGAATTTATTGCTTCTAGTGTTTTATTTCCAATTATTCCGTCTACATCGAGATTTGCATTTGTCAATTGATTTATAGCAATCTGTGCATTTTTAATTCCATTTTTTCCTGAATTAACAGACCAATCGCATATAGATAGTGCCACTCTATCATTCACTATTTTATCCAGCTTGTTTCCCAAGTAATATTTTTTAAGATAGATATTCTTTGCAAAATCTATTGTTAAATCTTGCATATCTCCCTTATATCCAAAGTCTCTTGCTTCTTCTTCAATGATTCCATACTTAGTTTTTCCACCTCTGTCATTTTTGTCATCTGAATATCCGCCTTCAACTTTCAGCAGATAATCAAATATTTTTTCAAATCTATCATCCATTTAAATCACCTCTTTCTAATTTTTAAAAAAATCATTGACATCTAGTGCCATTAGTTGTTCAATGCTATATCTTTCAAGACCAGTTACTGCTGTTTGCTCTGAAACATCTGCGACTTGAATTATATCTTGAATTTTCCCAGATAAAACTTTCAATTCTGCTTTATTTAACTCAATAAATTCAACAAGCCCTTTTTCATTCTGCACTTTCACTTTTTCTATTTTATCCTGATCCAGTACCCACATCAGAGATATTTTAAGAGACAATCTATTTCTATTTTTTTCATTGTTTTCAAATCTGTACTTTTTACCAGCTTTTTCTATCTCTATTGTCTGATTCAAGTAATTAGACTTTGCCTCCGCTAAGTCCTGTAACAATTTTTCCTTAAGTTCTTTTTTCCTTTCATTCAGCAAAGTGTTATCCACTTTCCATTTTTTGTTTTCTCTATCCCAAATGCTCCAGTCATTCGGCTTTGTAACTCTTTTAACAGACTTGGTCTTTTCATCTAAATACTCTCCGTCCGCTAAAAAGAGCTTTCCAGCAACAATCTGTTCATATTCGTTCATTTCCCTTAGTTCGCCTGTTTCTGTGTCTAAAACAGGATTTACAAGGTATGATGTTGAAAAAACCATTGTTTCTGAATTCCAGTCAGGGAAAAACAAGTTAGGTTCTTCCTTAAATTTTTCAACCCCTAAAGTCATTGGCTGTGCTATTAACTTTAAAGAGTTTTTGTCATAAATGTAAATTATCATTTTTTTTACCTCCTAATATTTTTTATTATTTATTTTTTGTTTCCAAAGCTATAGACGGAAGACACATTTATGTTATGTTTGTATTTTAAGTGAAATATGCAACCAAGACTTTTACACTGTTTAGAGTTACACTTGCAAAATTGCCTTTGCCACCTACTCTGACACAGTTTGATGCAAGATCTAAGTTGCAATATTCCATCCAAAAACCTTGATTGATGTTTGTTATTGAGATAACCTTTTCCTTTTTGATGTGATTTGGTAAGTTGGCATACCATTCTGTCACATCTGATGCAGCTATATAGCCGAGCAGATTTGTCATTGAAAGTATTTCCACTTTGAATAAATTTTCCACTTTATCCAAAATAGGCTTATTACTTATCGCCCTAAATTTAGATCCGTCGTTATAAGTCAAGTTATTGTTAGCAATGCACTCATAATAGTACTTTAAAGTTTTGTCGTAATAAAACTTACCAGTAACTTTTGCTCCTGTGTCCTGGATATTCCCTCCAAATTCCAGTCCAATGATTTCTGCAAGTCTTTTCCCTTCAAGTGCTGTATCCGCCTCTGTTCCTAATACATTTCCAGCATTCAAATAAAAAGCATTTTGATTATAAGTAATAAAGTAATATCCTTTTGTTCTTAAACTTCCTTTTTTTACTGTTTCATTAGCTCCATTTTTCACTGAATATAATGGATATTCTAAACTATTAATATTTATTACTGAATTGTTGTACTGATTTTCATTATCAATTTGCAATAACAATTTCAATCCATCAAACAGTCCAAACTCTTTTAATCCATTTACAGACACTGTATATATGTCTTTATCTGTTCCAGTTGTTCTGACTGTTTCAACAAAAGGAATTAATCCTTTTTGAAAGTTATTCAAAATATCAGATGTAAGAGTCGTTCCAATCTGTGTTGCAGTTTGTTCCCCTTGCCATTTATGTCTTACAAGTCCAGCACCTACATCATCGGCTTTTTCAACTTTATATACATCTAAATTCGCTCCAAGCCAATCTTTTATTTTTTTAAACATTATCTTACCCCCTCCTGTGTTATTAAGTTTATTCTTGCTAAATTTGTTTCATAGTTCTTTATCTGAGATATTTCATCATAAAAACTATCAGTTATATGTAATATCCTTTTTGCCCCAATAAAAGCTCCATTACAAATATAATTTGCGGTCTGTATCTTATATTTAAAGTCAATAGTTAGTTCAACGCCTTTTGCCCTTATATCAAGCAAAGTATTTTTTATACTGTTTCTTAGATAACTGGGTAGTCTTTTATTCAGAATTAGATATAAAGTTCCACCTTTAGTTTCAAAATTTTCTTTGATTAAATTATTGCTTCCAAAACTTCCTTTAAAAACATTTAATCCATGTATATTATGACTTCCAGTAGTTTTTTTTACTCCTTCTTCAAATATAAATATATTCTGTTCTATGTCTTCTACTATGATTTTCAATACATTCAGTAAAGTTTCAAAAGTAGCATTTTTAGTTTGTGAAGCAAGTTCAGCTAATATTCTTTGCCTATAGATGTTATCATTTTCCCTGTTTTTTCTTTTCAGATTAAAAGTATTTCCAAATTTATCTAAAACATAACCTTTCGCCTTTAAAATATTCAAACTTTCAAGTAATTCATACAAGCTTTGACTTGCCTGTCTTATTTCCTCAAGATATATTTCAAGCAAAAAATAGTTATTACTTTCATTGTCCCTACGATACATATGAGGGAATCTGCTTATTACTTTATCCGTGTATTCTTTACTGTCCTTATACATAAAGCACCTCAATATTATCCTCATTTATTTGGAATTTTTGCCCTATCGGTATAGGAAATACCTTATCAAAATTATATTCAGCAACATTTGAGTTTTCCGTTCCCATTTTTAAACTGATTTCTCTTAAGTCATCAATCCCCAAAATTTCCGAATATACCTTCACATAAGAAATCCCTTCTCCACTTTTTAAATTATTTATATACTTCAGTATTTCTTGTTTTATTAATGATGTCCAACGATTATCTTTTTCATCTTCATTTTTAACTTTTTTTACTTCAACTTTTATTCTGAATCCGTTGTATTTGATTAGGTTATAAATTATTTTTCTTTTGAAAGAATCTCTTTTAAGCTCCTTTTCCATTGATTGAGCATTGCTATCCTTTAAGGTAAGAATGCCATCAGCTTTCAAATCCAATATTGTTTCAAAAATATTGTCATTTGGTGTTCCATCAATAAAAATTTTTATTGTCCCAGGATCAGTTGAAGGATTTGTTTCAGGGTCTAAAATTATACAATCCTTAACATTTTCCAATGACATAAGTCCATTGTATAAAGCTTCATGTATGGCGGTTTTCTTCGTTGTCTGTTGTTTTTTCAGCCTTGGTCTATATATACTGTCAGGTTCACTGTTTTCTCCGCCTGTTATATCTGCATCACTTGTTATCTTTTTTATTCCCTGATAATCAAATTCAAATTCAACGTCTGCTGAAATATTGTATTCATTTCCAAGAGCCATTGCCTGAATAAATGCTATCTTTGAATAATCTCCTGTTGTTTCTAAAGTATCTAAAACCACATTATTAAGGATTACATACTCTTTTTCTGCATATTTTATTACTGTCTGTGAAGGTATGGCTAAATTCTGATTTCCTATTATCTTTACCTGTCCCGTCGCATAACTTCCTGTTCTTCTTGGAGTTCTTAATAAAGTTCCAAAATAATCCAGATATACTCCAGTTGCAGTATCTATATTCATTTGATTATTTAATCCCAATAAGTTTTCCCACACTTCTTTTAATTCGTAGCTTATAGCTTCAGAATGTATTCCTTCAGGTGTATTGAAATCTAAAATATAACTGTTGTCCTGCAATCTTACTCTATATCTATCCTGTATATCATTTGATATACTCTGAAAATCCTTTATTTTGAAGCCTTCTTCTGTTACTCCAAACATCAATTACCCCTCCCTCTTTAAAAATTCAAAATTTCCCCTGTTTTTAGAAGTATTTCAACCTCAAAAGTGTAATTTCCTGTCGAATTTACAAAATTACTTTTAAACTTTAATATTGAATCCACATCCTTATCAGATAAAATTGTTTCTCTTATTTGAGATTCAATATTAAATTTCTGTAACATTTCCCCTATCTGTCCTGCATTTTCTGCTCTTTTTATCCAATAAAGTCCTTCATTTTTATGCAAAAACCACTCCTCAGAAAATAACCGCAGCTTATTTTCAAGCCTAAGCCTTATCTTTTCCAATGGTTTTGACAAATCAATATTTTTTTTCAGGGAAACATCAATCATTTTATCTTTTTTCACTGTCTGCCAACTCTGATTTGATTCCATTTATTCCTCCTTTAATCTATAGGAACTCCACCATTTGTATGTTTCAAAAAGGATTTTCCACCAGCTGTTAAATCAGCCTTTGTTGTTATATCTTTTCCTACATCCAAACTTCCTGATATTGTTGTATTCCCATTAAGTTTTATGCTAGGAGCTGTTATTTCAACCTCTTCTGAGTTCATTCTTATGACATTTCCACCATAAAGGATATAAAAATCGTTACCATATGGACTGTTTTCACTGTCTGCCGTTATCTGTCCTATAACAATTGCATTATTAATGTCAAATTTTACTTCATATTCGGGTTCGATAGGATCATTTGAATTTCTTGCAAAAAAAGTTTCATGCTGGCAAAATCCAATTATAACTTTATCCCCTTTTGATAAAGGAGCGTTTACTTTGCAAGATTTTCCCCAGAATATTGGAGCTATAGGGACATCCTCAATTACTGGAACTTCATCCCTTTTTCCCATCACTTCTGGGATATCGAGTAATTGGATGTCACACATCATTTTTGAATTATCCACTTTTTCCACTCTTGCAATTGCTATTGTGTTTATTGAGTTTATTTTTTCATCAGTTAGTCCCTCTATTATTTCTCCTACCGTTTTTCTTCTCATTATTTTTTAACTCCATATGTATTTTTAATTCTTTCCCAGTCATTATCTTTTTTTCCTGTTTTCTTACTAACATTTTTTTTACTATTCTTAGCTTTGCCTTTTTTCTTTTTTTCTTTCTTTTCCTTTTTCTTCGAGGCATTCTTATTTTTTCCGCTGGCATTTGTGACTATTTCAATTACCTTTTCATTTTCTTTTTCTTCAAGTTTTGTTTTTATCTCTATTTCTGTGTATGCTTCCTGGTTAAATTTCATAATATGTTTTCCTTTTATTATTAAATATTCCCCTTTTATTTCTATTCCCTCAAATTCCTCTTTCAAGTCGATTTTTAGTTTATAACCTTCCTTAAGCCTATGGTCTATGACACTTTTTAATGTATAGCCATCCTGATTTGAAGTTATATCCATAAAAAGATTAGGATCAAATTCAATAATTCCCAGATTCACATCATTTGATTTCTGAAAATAGACAAGCCCATCCTTTATAAAAAATATACTTTCACAATCTTTAGCTATTGTTTTAAATATACTTTTTACATTGTTATTTAAGGTTTTTCCATTTTCATAAACTACATCTTTAGTTAGTTCTATTTTCCCAACTTTCAATTTATCCAGTTTTGAAATAATTAGATGTATTATAGTACTCGCCTTAGTTTTTCTTCCTGCCTTAAGATTGATTTTGGTGTCTTTGTATTCGTCGTTATAGGTATTACATGTCACAGTAAATTTCTTATCCGTTCCTTCTGATTTTCCTTGTGTTTCCTCAATAATACCTTTATAGATAACTCCAACATCTTTATTTTCTTCACTATCATTTGAATATCCTATTTCGACCAATACTTCTGTTCCTCTAACTAATTTTTTTACCATATCATTAGTCAGATTTATTAGTGTAATTTTACAGATATTAGTATTTTCTGTAGTGTCAAACTCTGATTCGATTTCAAAGTCAGGGGAACTGTCTATTCCATTTTGTACTGGAAATCTTTCAAAAATTACTTTTTCTTCATTTTTTAAAGTAAAAGTAACTTTTGCATATCTGTCCCATAAAATCCAGTTTTTACTCATTTTCCACCACCATTAAATCCTGAAGTATACCAGCAGTATTTGTATCAAAGTCAACATCAAATCCGTTAGTATTTATTGGCAACGCCATAAGTTTTAATTCAGGGAAATCTCTGTATCTGCGTTTACATATCTCGAATAAGTCCTCGTATGAGTTTATTTTTTGCCCCATATGAAGTTCTTTTTCTTCATCCCTTATGTCAATATACCAACACCCTTTAATTGCATAAATATCGAGTATTACAATCTTACTCTTGTCCTTTTTACTTAGTAAGGTTTTATAGGAATTTTTTTTCTCTTTATTGTATGTGATATTTAAACTATAAAGCATGCTACACTACCCCCTGTGTCCTTGAATCATTGTTATATTTTTCATGCAGAACTTCATTAAGGGAAACAGGATTCAATTCCCTGTTCTGAACTGTTGTATTAGGATTATATACATTGGTTGTAATTACTCCATTTTCATCTTTAGTAAATTCCAACAAATTAACTTGTTTCAATGTCAGGCTTACTTTTATTCCTGTATATGCCTGCCAGTCTTCAGTATAAGAAAAATTTGTTAGTGCTAATGGAGCGTATATCTTATTATCCAGTTTTTCATACATCAGGGCTGTATATTTACGTTCCTTTGAAAACTGAATCATTTTTTCAAGTTCACTTTTCCATTCTCTGCCAAAAATAAAACATTCAACTTGTATAGTATAAGGATTTATAAACATGTTTTCATTGAAATCATCTTTCAAATAGGACTTATACCCTGTTACTTCGTTTTCCTGTGAAAAATTGGTTGAAATAACAAAAAGAGGTATTTCGCCCAAAAGTGCATTTGGCTTTGCTTTGAAATATCTGTCATATAGTTCCCCATATTTCTGATACATTTTTTCTATTTTAGACAAATCCATATTTTTAAATAACTTATTCAAAAATTCTTTCAGCATAAATACCTCCCTCTTATTAAACTATCCCCAGTTTTTCTAATTCATTTATTATTTCATGCGATGCCCCTTTGCTATCATTTGCTTTTATATAAAAAGTATTATGATTTACTATCGTTTTTCCACCTTGGACACCACCTCTTGTATTATTTCTTATTGCTTTTGCAGTGTTAAGAATATCCCTTGTTGTTGTGTTTCTTGCAACCATAGAGCCATTAGGTAACCATATAGCCTCATCACCCTGTTCATCTACTGTTGTATAGCCACCTGACTTCCAACCTTGGAAATAATCAGTACCAGTTGCTTTCGCTTGTCTCATTTTTATATTACTTGTATTCATTTTGAGTTGATTCTTTGGAGCACCAAGAAAATGATTGGTAAGATCTTCTCCAAAAAGGAAATTTCCAGTTTTTCTCGGTATGCTTGCCAATTTGTTTCCTAGCTCTCCCCATCTTCCATTGAGTAAATCATTTAATGCTCCCAAAGCTCCTTTCAAAGCTCCTGTTATTCCATTGATGGCACTTACTACAACGTCACAGGCACTTTTTACAACTTCTTTTATAATTGCCCAAGCGGTGTCACAAAAACTTTTAAATTTATCATTTTCATTATAAAGTTCTATTAACCATCCTATAAAAGCTGCAAAAGCTCCTGCTAGAGGACCAGCTAATATAGCACCAGCGATTAATCCGATTGTTGCTATCCAATGGTCTTTTATAAAATCCCAGATGGCATTTACTCCATCTCTAAACCAAGCAACATTATTGTAAAGCCACATAAGCCAAAACCATAAAATAGTAATTATTCCTATAACTGCAGTTATAACGATTATCAGAGGATTTAATGACATTGCAAGATTAAAAATTGCAACAGCTAAAGATAAACCTTTAAATATTCCAATTAATATAATTATTCTTTTTCCCCATTCCTGAATGGAGTTTGCATTGTCATCAATCCATTTCTTAGCGCCTTCTATTTTTTGTCTGAAAGCCTCGATGTTTTCTCTCAAGTTCTTTAAAGTCTGAACAACATCTTCTCCATTTTTTTTCGTGTCTTTCAGTCCATTCTTAGCGTCTCTCTGTTTCTGTGTCATTCCAAACAACGCTAAAACAAACTCTGATATTAAACCTATAAGGCTCTGGAATGTGTCCCCTAACGCTTTTAATGCTGCCTGCCATTCCCTGTTTGCTGCTTCATTCTGTGACAGATAGTCAAGCCATCGCTGTAAAAGATTGAAAGCTATTACAAGAGCTATGACGATTCCACCCATTATTGCAAGTTTAAGTCCACCCATTGCCAATGCTGAAGCTTTTATTGCCGAAACAAACTCCAATACCTTGACTATTAATCCACCAAAAACAAGTTTTCCAATTATCAAAGCACCAAATATAGTAACTAACTGTGCCAACCAAGGTAATTTTTGATTAATAAGAATTATTATATTTAATAGTCCTACTAATGCCATACTTACTGGAACTATCAGAGGTGCTAATGAAGAAAATACACTTTGAAAAGTACTTTCTAAAGTAGATAAGAATCTTTCAATTGCTCCACCTGATCCACTCATCATAAAGTCACTTAAAAATTTAGCCATTCCTTGACTGTTCTTTATCTGTTCCTGCAACTGTTTTAACTGATTCAAAGTATTGTTATTCAGTAAAGAGCCTACTGTCCTTCCACCACGCGTCCCAAAAATTGTCTGAAGAACGGAAGCTTTATCAGCATTACCCATTTTGTCAGTAACAGTTTTTAAACGTTCCATTATTCCAACTACATCTTGTAAATTCCCTTTGCTATCTGTAACTGGGCCAATTAATTCTTCAAGTTTTCCTCTTTTCTTAAAGTTTGCCATGCTCTTAAACATTTCATTTAATCCTGTACCAGCACTACTTCCTAAAATGTTATTGTCATTCAGTTTCCCAAGCATTGCATACAATGTTTCAAGTGGTATGTCAAGTTGTTTAGCAGAAGTTCCTGCATATTTGAATCCTTCCCTTAACCGTTCAAGATCAGCTGTTGTATTTTTTGAAGTCACAGCCATCATGTCAGTAACTTTTATTGCATCTTTTCCCGAAAGTCCATAAGCATTCATTTGCATTTTCACGGCTTCAATTACATACGCCAAGTCTTCAACATGGAAAGCTTGTCCAAATTGAGCAGCTGAAGGGAGTATGCTTTTCATTTCATCTGCTTTTATCCCTAAAGTTGCCCCTGAGTTTATAGCTTTGGCAACATCAGCATTACTGTATGTCGTTTCTCCACCAACTCTATTACTCAATTTCAATAGTTCTTTATAGTCTTTTCCGAAACCGCCTGTTTTAGCAGCTGCAGCTCTTATGTCAAAGTCAATATTGCTGAAATCTTTCATTGCTTGTCCAGCCTGTTGAGCTAGAAAAGCACCTATTTTATATTTGGCTCCTCTTGCTATGTCATGTATTGTGGTATTAAGCATTTTCATTGCTGAATTTGCTTTTTTTGCTCCTTCTTCCACAGGTTTTACAGGGTTTTTTACTTTCTTTTCAGTTTTTGCTTTTTCTTTATTCAAATTTTTAAGACTATCTGAAGCTTGTTTTATATCCGCTTTAAAGCTTTGAGCTTGTTTGCTTGCTTTTTCAAGGCTGACCTTGTCAAGTGTATCAACAAGTTTCTGTGCATTTTTCATCATATTCTGTATTGCTTCTAAAGCTCTTTTATCTTTTATTACAAACTCCAACGAATAGGTAACCCCCAACTCACTTGACAAAGTCTATCCCCCCTTTTTTACAGCCTTATTTGTTTTTTCAATATCTTTCAATTTTTCTTTATTCATTAACTTATTTATATAGTGCATATAAAGGAATCTTTCGAGTTCTTTTTCTGTTATTTTCCCTTTATCAAAATCCCTTAAAAATTCAAATGAATTGAAATTTTTAAAATTATCCGAAGTTTCAAGCTCTATAGCCATCATTTCAAAATGGCTTATGTTGGACTTAAATTTTTCAGTATAAATAACCCTACCACCATAGAATTGGACAGCAGAATTATTTAAATTTGGGATTTTGAATCACTCTCATTAAGAATCCAGCTAACTCTGAAACTTCTGATAATGGAAAGTCATCAACATCAAAATTATTTAAAAGTCCGTCATTTTTGAAATTTTCCAATATTTCTGCAAACCCTATTTCTATTTTTGAGTTGTTAGGATTCATAGTAAGATTGTTATATTTCATTGCCTGCGAAGTCTTAGGAAATGTTACTATGACTTCTTTAAGCGTGTCCTTCCAGTCAATCAGCCATATTGAAAAAGAAACTCCCGGAGAGAGTTTTGTTTTCTTAATTCTCTCCAGCTCTACTTCATTTAATCTATCTTTCTTTTCTTCAAGATTTTCCCCTATTAATTCTACTTCTTCAGTTTCCCTAACAGTTGTTTCAAGCCCTGCAGCTGCTCTTGTCATTTCTATTGCCTTTTTTTCTTCTTCTTTTAAGTTTTCTATATTCATTTATTTTCCTCCTATATTTTGATATAATTCTTGTCTTCCGCTTTTAATTCCCAAGTTGTAGCTTCTGTCCCACTTTCATTTGAAAATTTTGTAGAAGGTCTTTTCTTAAATGAAACGTTAGGATAAAAAAAGCTTTCCTTAGCATTTTCATCAGTTACAGCTATCGACATTGGAAATTCACTCTTAGCTGCCTTCCAAGCTTCATATAATGCCCACATTGTAGAGTTTTCAGAACTTCCATATAATAAGTTAAGCTTAATATCTACCGACCCATCAGGTAAAACGTTGTAGACTTTTTTTCCACAGCTACCTATTGTTTCACTTGAAGATTCACTTGAAGGGTCATCCTCAAATCCATCTTCATGTCTACATTTAATCTGATATATTCCTAACGGTGTAGTAAATGCTATGTGGACATTTTTAACGTTATATTGTCTACTCATATTAACTTTATCCCCCTTTTATTATTCAAATATTAATTTCCCCTCTGTTGTTACAGTTCCTCTTAATGTTATATGTCTTGCACCATTTAAGTAAGTCACCCTCAAATCAAATTTGAACGTTCCTTCCCTCAAACTTTCCTGTGTTATTCCTTCAATGTTAAGATTCCCAAGTTGAATTTTTACTTTGTTCCCATTTTCATCCGTTTCAACTATTGTTCCAAAAACATTTCCAGAATCATCAGTCATAAGCATTCCCATATTAGCTGCTATTCTTAAGTCTTCCATTATTATTGCTCTTATCATATTTTTACCTGAATCATTGTTCGGTATTTTATCATTAGTTACTTGAAAGACCGTAATATCTTTTCTTATTCTGTCCTGTAACCATATTTTTATGATATTCAGTTCCGTGAACATCTTATTATCAGAGTTCAGTCCACCAACAACATGGAAATATCCTTGCGTTGGTTTACTCAGATAAGTTAGTCCTGCACCTTTCATTGAAGCCTGTTCAGTAGATGAATACGTTTCTTGAACAAATCCATGTATCTGAGTTGAATGCACAATGTAACTTCCAGGTGTTTTAGTTCCTATTGTTCCCCCAAATAAAGCTCCAGTTAACCAGTTCCCAAGCTTTACGTTTTTATTCCCTTCTGCTATGAATGCTACATTATCAGCATTTGCATTTTTAATATATTCCAAAGCAGTTGTAACCGTAAGCTTTTCAATATCAAGTGCTATTCCAACTTGTATTTCTTTATCAGTTTTGGCATAAGTTACTATACTTTCAACAAATGTTTTATTTGCTTTCGCATCCATATTTGTAACCCAGTTAGTGACTTCAAATGCTTTTTCGTGTTTTTTATATGTTTCAATAAGCTTTGTGAATGAATCAGCCGTATTATTCCCATAAATAACTACTAAAACTGGTGTGAAAGGCTGACTATATGCACTTTGGATAAGTTTATAAAACTCATGATTTTCATCAAGCCCTGAAACATTTAAATCAATTACATCTTGTGGTTTTGTTATGAAAGTCGGCTCTATTGCAAAATCTTTCGTAAAAAAACATATGCTTCTAACATCAGAAAAAAATCTTCTGTTATTTTCTGCTTTTATCTGAATGTCATTAAGCATATTCACATCATTTATTTCTATTGCCATCTTTTCCCCCTTTTATAATCCCTCTAATTAAAATTTTTATTTATCAAGTGTTCTGCATAGTATGTAAATTGCAGAACTTTCTTTAAATACCTTCGCCCTTTAAAATAAGAATATGTTTCCTGCAATTTGAAAACATCCCTTATTTTTCTTTTATATTTTCTAACCCCAAAATATTCATTTGTAGCTTCCATGTTTATAAGGAACAGATAAAGCATATTAAATAACTCTGTTTCCTCTCTGCTTTCCATAGTCAGTATTACTTCCATTCCCTCATCATATCTGTATTTATCATTCTCAAAATCTATTTGAGAAACATTTTTGTGATAAATATTGTAAAATACAACTGGAAATTTCAAATTGTCATACTGTTCCGCTGTCAGTTCATCTTTATCATAGTCATCAATTGCTATTTCTATTCCAAACTTTTTGCAGATCCGTTGAATATCTTCAATCAGTTCATCTTTAATCCCGCTTGTCATCAATATTCAACTCCATTCTCAAAAATATTCCGTAGTTCTCTTCAACTTTGATAACTTTATAAACTGTATCTTTGCACTTTAGCAAAGAATTTTCACTTATTTTAAAGTCATCATTTTCTTTCAGAATATAATAACCTTCTTTTGTATCAGATAACGAAGTTCCTCTGATTGTTTCATCCAGATAATATTTGTTTTTTGGTGTCATTATTGCCATTCTGATTTTCTTTTCATCAGCAGCTTTTATAAGTTTACCTTTTTCATCAAATCTAGGTTTTTTGTTTTCAGAAAGTAATATTGCATCCTGCTCGAACATTTTTATCACTTTAGTGGTTTTATTTATTGCCTTTAATATTTTTTTGTCCATTCTTACCTCACATTTCTACCCCCGTTTATTTGAGCAGAAATATTAAATTTAAAGAATCCTGTTTCAATCATTGGATTGTCAAATCCTTTTTTATCAATTGTTGCTTGTGCGTTACCTGGGCTTTTTATTTCTTCAATCGTATTTTTATATTGTGTAGCAGCTTCTATTCCAATTTGATTCAACATAGAATCAATATTCCAGCCACCTTTTATGATGTTGTTTATGCCAGATTTAAAGAGCCTTTCGCCTGTTGGCTTAAATTTCTCAAATGCTTTTTCGTTATAGTGCCATCCTGGTACTCCTCTACTGGATCCACTTTCTAAAACATTTGATAAACCATAAGCATCAAAATTCCCATTTACTCCATAATTTATGTTTGTTCCGACCTTTATTGTCTGTTTTGGCATTGCCAGAAACTCCATAAATTTCTTATTCTGTGGATTTTCCTTTATTTTCAATCTTACTGGCATTTTCATTTCCCCTTTTTTTGCTCGTTTCTTCTTCGACTACTTCAATATTAAGCTTTCTTTCCTTAATTTCATTTAAAGCAATTTCAAGCCTTCTAGGAGACAAATCAAGTTCATTGTCTCCTGTTTTAAGAAGAATGTGATTGAAATCTACTAGTAAAATTTCCACTTTTTCATTATTTCTTAAAATCATTATTTTTCCCCCTTAAATTATTCCAACTGTGGGAATATTTTCATCTACTCCCATCAGTTTTAATAATTCTGTGTACATTCTGAAATATGGATTGTTATTACCTGCCCCCTCTTTTAAGACCACATTTGAAATCTGTATTTCTTCAAAATTCAGTTCTTCATTCATTGTTAAGAGATAACCTAAAAGGTACACTCTTAACAACTCATGTTTTTCCTCTGAATATTTTTCAAAGACTATTTTATATAATTTTTTTACAACCTCAATGTCATATTCCATTATTTCAGGTACTGTTTTTTTAGCTTCCCCTATTCTTTCATCAAGATTGAGCATTCTTATTCTTCCCTTTCAGCCACTAAATTCTTTTCTTTCAGTTCTTCAAAATATTCTTTAGAAACTTCAAGAACTTCTCCGATTTCATATCTTTTGACATCAAAGAATGGAGAAAGTACAATTATTTTTATATTTTCTTCAGCAGGAGCAGCTGTATTCTCTGCCCCTGTATTATTCTCTATAGCTGTATTTTCTGTAGTTGAATCATTTTCTGATTCCACTTGTTTTTTGCTATTTGCCATTTATTTTCCCCTTTCTATCCTACTGTTCCTATAAACATTGAATCCATTATTGTTGGATTTGGTGCTACCATTGCTTCAATAACTATTTCAACATTTGTTACCGTTGAATGTTTCCCAATAGCTGCAACTTCTAAAGGTGCATATGTTCCTTTTATATCAACAATATCTCTACCACTAGCTACTCCTGAAAGTTTATCAACCTTTGTTGGAGTTGGACCGTATTCCATTTTTCCCAAAACTCCGTTCGGAATTAATGTTACGATATTATCTGGGAATACATTCCTTTCAGTTTTATTTACTGAAATCTTTTCATCCCAGATTAGCACTTTTAATTCTGTCATTTCTTCTATTTTATCCAATATATTCGCTTTTGAAGGAGACAATTTTGCATCAGTAACTAATTTAACTACCGCTGCATGTTTTTTTAACTTATTGAATGTATTTTTGTTCATAAGAGCAATTTCAACTTTTTTACTTTTACTTTCCAGCTTTTCTCTCCATCTGTTAAGGTCTTCTAATGGATCAGATGTTGCTGCACTCCATACCGCTGTACCTGCTAAAGTTTCTTTTAAATCTGCCGACAGTTTGTAGTCTGCCGTTCTTCCACCGCCATTTTCAGCTATATAATTAACTTTTCCAGTTGAAAGTAATTGCGAAACTGTATAAGTCGATAATGCTCTGACTGATGCCAAGAAACCGTTTTTTCCAGCAAAAGTTTCATATAATTGTGCAATGTAACTTTGTATTAATGTTTCATCTTTAGAGTTTAAAAACTGAAATAAAGTCATTCTTTCTTTTTCAGGAATTACCATTCTCTCCCTAAAAAATTCTTTTCCTTCCTTTGTGTGTGTTCTGTAACCCCAATCTCTAGCTAAAATATCAGCATCAAAATTTGAAAACTGGATAACTTCAACTGCACCGTTTCCTATCCCGTTTATTACATTTAAATCAAAGTCATTATTATAAGCCATTGGAAACATTGTCTCCGCTAGCGTTTCTTCTTTTACCCCTGCATAATATTTATTTAAGGCACTAGCCTTAAAGATTTCTGTCAATCCTTTCATATCCTCAATTTCCCCCTTTTTTATTATTTCCTGTTTTTATAAACGTATGTTACACCCGCTGGTAATCTGTCTTTTGTAACCGTTAAAGGTGTTTTGTGTTCTTTTCCAACTTCAATCAATTTGTCTAAATAAACTATCCCCTCAATAGCTACTGTCAATGGTTTTTCTGTTTCCCAGTCCTTAAATTCAACATCATGGACTAAAACACCATCGGCTTTTTCCGTAACTGCTATTGGTAACATCAAATCGCTCTTTTCCCTTAAATCGTAACTATTTTTACTTTTTAAAAGTGTTCCAGCAGGTAAAAATAAACTTACACCTTCTTTTATTAACTGATTAGCGAAATCGGCTTTTGCTCCTCTAACTACAACATTTAAATGTTCCCTGTGCATTACCGCTCTTTTTTTCATTTAATTTCCTCCTTATTTCATGAATTTTGTTAAATCTGTATCAGTTTTTTCTCTTTCTTTAAGCATATTATCAACAAAATCCTTTTCAGTTCCTGTTTTAAATACACCTTCTGCTGTTTTTGTTATCGAATAGTCTTTTAATAGGTCATTTTTAAAAGCTTCCTGCTTCTTCGCTACTGTTTCAATAGCAGCTTTTAAATCATTTTCAGTCATTTCAGGATTTAGTATTATCAGATCCGTGAAATGTTCACTTATCTTATTTTCTGTGACAAGCTTTGCTTTAGTTATTTCAAGCTTCATTAAATTAATTTCATTTGTCTTTTCCTGCAATTCTCTTTCGACTTTTTCTTTTTCCTCTTTGTCCAGCTGTTCCTTTGTTTTGCCTTCATTTTCAAGTTTAGAGAGCTTTTTCTGTAATGTTTCAAGGTCTTTTTTTAATTTAGAGTTTTCACCGTCTTTAACTGTTCCTTGATTTTCAAGATCAGCTATTTTATTTTTTAACTCTTCAACTGTTAAATCAGGCGTTCCACCTTCTCCACCGCCTTCAGGCTCTTTGTCTTTTAAAATTCTTCTTAAATAATTTAAATACATATATTCCTCCCTTTTCTTTTATTCAAAATCATCTGGAAAATAAGCGGTAGCCCAACAACGACAACCAGGGTCTTCACCAGGAAGAAGGTCTGCTTCATCATATTTATAAACTTCTTCATCCCTATCCTGATGTTCAGGTCTTACACGTTCATCTCCCATTGTGTTCCATCTGAAATATTCAGAATCCTCTGCAACTATTTCTTTTAAGAAGTCTTTGTAATAGTTGCCTTTCATGTTTCTCGCTCTGAATTTTGCGTTATTTTTAAGTTTTTTTCTTAAGTCTGTATTATTTTTGTTTTCGGCAATAAATTCTTTCATTTTCTTTTGCCATTCTGCCACTTCATTGACTTGTCTTGTTGCCAATGTCAAATGCTTTTTAACATCAATATTTTTATTTTTATGATATTTTTTTTCTAAATTGATACTAAAACTCATAAAAGTTTTTAAAATCTCTTCAAAGGGCATTTTTAACGTTTTATGATTAAGCTTAGAATAATTCAGTTTTCTGAATATCTTAAAAAGCTTTTCTTCAGTTTTAAAATCCCATTTGAGTTCAACTTTCTTACTCATACATTCCCTCAAGCTCTTCTGTCACTTCCGCAGTCAAAGCGTTTATTTTGTCACTTAGTGCCATTTCCTCATCAATGTTTTTAAGTTTTGATATTACATCCGCCATTTTCTCAATTGTTGTTAATCTTGAAAGCTTTTCTGCCTCTTCAAACGGATCTAAATACGTATAATCATCCTCTGTCACATCTGACACTCTTCCCATCAGTTCCAAAGCTGAATTATCTAAGTCAACAAGTCCTTTTAAAAAGTCCGTTCTGAATGAAAGAATTTTAGTTCTAAGCCCATTATTTTTCATTGTGTACGTTTCTTGTGACACGTTTTGAGTTTTAGTGTCTACAAGCAAAAACTCTGGAAATAAGTTTGACAATCTTTTTTCAAGCCGTTCAATGTTAGATTGCATTTCTGAAATCAGAGGCTTTGAAAGTTCGATATATTTAAAGAATGCCGTTTTTTCGCCAGGTTTTGTGTAAATGAACCTTTTCTTTTTGAATCTGAAAGTCTCCAAAGCTTCAGCGTTTTTTCTTTCCTGTTCATTTCCATTGATGTCAGCAAATTTTACAACATCTCCAGCATGCACCATCGGATCACCGTGAATATCTAAAACGTTATGAATATAAGCCTCAATCACATTGATTTTGTCAATAATATTCAAAGCTTCTATGATATTCGAGTCAGTCCGAAATTTAACAACTGGAATCTTGTCAAGCATGAACGGAGCTTCAAAGACTTTATTATCAATTATTTCAACTTTTTTCACTTTTCCATTTTCAAGTTTTTTATATTCACGAGAAAACGAAAGTGTGAGTTCTTCTCCTTTTTCGTTGAAATATGAGTATTCTCCATCAATTTTGAACTGTATCAGTTCCCCAAACTGTTCAATATGTTCTATATTATCTATTTCATGCAAAATATAGATTATTTCATCATTTTGAGTTCTTATTGCTTCAACAAAAACAACTTCCTGCAAATACATTTCTTTACAGATTTTTTTGCTGAAAGCCTGCATTTTGTTAAAATCCCACACTTTTTGAAGTTCCTCTTTTTTTGTCTGTAAGTCTTTAATTGCAGCGGAAATAAGGGCTTTTGTAATATCTTTAACAGGATTAAATATTTCTATTGTTTCATCAAATAAATTCGGCGTATTGTCATTAAAATTAGCATTATCATACTGTGTTCTGTTATAGTAATTTTTAATCCGTTTCCTTTGTTTCTCATCCATCCAGTTTCCCCCTTTCCTTAGTCGTTAAAGAGATAAGCAATACCACCATCATTCTTTTTCAGACTATATAAAACATAACGTACCGAATCCATCACATCATCATTTTCCTTGACCGGCTCATCGTTTTTCCCCCATACATAGCTATAAATTTCATCTTCAAATCTGCCTTTAAATGCACTTCTGACTATTTTTAAAACATTTCTCTTGTACATTGCTCCGACTAAGTCAATTCCCTCTTTTACATCCTTTTTTGCATTTTCTGCATATATTCCAGCATCATTTAATCCATTTACATACTCCACTCTTGCACCATCGCAGAATACTCTCGAAGGTCTGTATTGTCTGTATTTCTCGAGTATTTTGGGTTTCCAGTACGGCTCAAAATATTTATGCTGTTTTGCAATTACTTCGACAATATAATAATTATCATCATAGTCAACACCAATAACCACAAGAATTCCGTAATGTTCATACCCCCAGTCGATTCCAAAATAAAATTCTTTAAAGCTAATGTTTTCAATACTTTCAATAACATTTTCTTTTTCGCTAAACTCTCCGAAAACTATTCCTTCCTGTGCCACCCACAAGCCTAAAATATCTCTGTCATATGTTGCACCAGTTGGAGTAGTCTTTTTGATACTTTCAACATACTCCGGGCTGTTATTTATAAGAAATTCATTGTCATCAAGTCTGAAATGTTCTGAAAGTATGTTCAATTTCCCATTTTCTAAGCGTTCTCCTGCTTTATCAATGTAATCTTTTTTAACAAAGTGACTCGGATTGTCGGGATTGGTGTCAATAAATATCTTAGCTCCTTGCCCTGAAGTCCGTGAGAATGCTTCTTCAATAAATGTTTTGTGCAATGCCGTTGCCTCATTTATATAAGTTCCGTGGCTTGTCATTCCACGCATTTTCTTCCAGCTGTCTATTTTTTCCCCACCGAAAATATAAATGTTATTTCCGAATAGCCGAAAACTTCCGTCTTTACTAAGTTTGAACGTGGTTTCAAGCATTGTTTCCCAGTCATTTAAGACATTCCGCCAAATTGCTCCTGAAGTTGCTCCAACAATAATAAAATTAACGTTTTGATTATAAAAATGCGAAATATGAGATAACATTAACAAGTTATTTAAGAATGTTTTTCCAGAACGCTTTGCACCGTGTAAAATCGTGATTCTCGGCTGTTCTTTTTTAAAAACTTTTAAAATGTTAATCTGTTTTTTATTAAGTTTATTCATCTGTTCCAACCTCAGCCGTTATGCTCTGCAACAATGCAACAAGATTTTTTTCTTCCTTGTTTTCTTCCGCTTGCGGTTTGTCGAAACCTTTTAGCTTTGCTAACAATTGTAATGATTGCGTGCTAGCTCTCAAATCAGTTATTGCTGCCTCGTACTCAACAATTTCTGCCTCCGTTGTTTCCTCATATTTCACGACTTTTTTACCGCCTAAATTAACAACAACGGGCTTTTTAATTTTCTTTTCGACAACTTCCGCTTGTTTTTGTTTGAGCGTTCCGTTTGCCATTAAGTGATTTTTCAAAAGCTCATCATTTATAAAATCAGGGTCTATAAGCAGCGGATCAGATGCAACAAATGTTTTTCTGATTCTGTCAATTATTTTTTTTATTTTTTCTTTTCTTAAAATAAAAAAACCTTGTGATTCCTGCTTGTAACCGCTTTTTAACGTTGCAAGTTTGACATTAAATTTACAAGCAAAATAATTTCTGATAAACTCTTTTTCTCTTTCAGTTAATTTGCTATGTTTTTTTTTATTCCTTATTTTCTTTTCTTCTTCATTGATAACTTTTTCAACGATATTTCTTTTTTGACTTTCTGTAACGTTTTCTTTTGTAACGTGTAACGTTTCTTTTTTTTGTAACGTTACATTGTTATGTTTTTTTTTAATAGCGTTACATTGTTTTTTTTTATTCCACTTATATCTCTTTGCCCAAACTCTGATAGTGCTATCTTTTATATTATATTTCTCTGCAAGTTCCTTTGCCCCTGCTCCGTTCTCATATTCTGCTCTTATCTTTTCTCTCTGATTATCCATACATCTTCAAATACCCCCCCTTTTTTAGATATTCTTAAATGTTTTGCTTTCCCTCCAACCTCATCCGCTCCGTGTCATTTTTTCGAGCACTTTTTTTAAAATAATTTTGCGATAAAAAACAAAAAAAGGGACACAATCGCATTACTACGACTATGTCCCCACTGTGGACTTTTAGAGTTAAGCATTTTTGTTATATAAAATAACTATGCACTATATTTTAAAAATATATCTCAAAAAATCTATTTTATTGTTATTTTTTCACATTTGTATATATTATACCTCATTTTTTAATCTTTTTCAATAGTTTTATCTTTTTTTCAAAAATTTCAAACAAAAAATATTTTCATTAATTTTATTCATTAAAATCAATACTTCTAACAACTTTTCAAAAAATAATTTAAAAAAGCTATTGACAAATTAAAATTAATGAGTTATAATAGTGTCAAGATAAGAGGAAAACAAAAAAGGAGTGAAAACAATGACAAAAAATGAAATACTAAACGAAATATTAAAAAAAGAGTTTGAATTTTATGGATTAAGAGCATTAACAAAAGAAAATGTAGAACAACTAAAAAATGGTGAGGACTTAGCAAATTCTGTCGCTTATTGTTATGATTACAGCTACGAGGAATCAGAAGAATTAAATGGAGTATCAACAATTGGGATTGATGCAATGCAGGAAACAGAAGAAGAACTTGAAAGAGCGTTAGAATTAATTAAAAATTACGAAGATAATGGAATTGTATTAATAGCAGGAAACAATATAGATAATTATAGTTTTGATGAAGGAGAGCTTGTGATAAGCAATCCAACAATATTAGGATATTTAGAAAGATAGGAGTGAGAAAATGGCAGAAAAGAAAAGACCAGTGGGGAGACCGAAGGGAATCCCTCGTGCTGAAACAGCTGGAAGGAAGAAAGGAAGTGGAGAAAAAAACAAACAACTTTTTGGATACCGTTTTACGGAAAATGAATATTTAAAAATAAAAGAAAATTTTAAAGAATTTCAAAAAAAAGAAAATTTAAGACCAACTGAAGCGATAAAAAAAATTTTTTTAGAGCTTATAACCATTGAAAATACTGAAGAAAATGAAAATTCAGAAAAATATTTTAAAAAAGGCTTTACAAATAAAAATTAATAAGTTATAATAGTGTCATCAAAGGCGAGGAGGAGGTGAAAAAATGAAAGGGTTAAGATATAGAAGATATATCACCCGAAAAAAGAAAATAAAAAAAGGCGACAACTACAATAAAATTCTACTAGCAATCGCCTGTATTAATCTGATAACCGCCATTATCGGATTAATAAAAATTATTTTCTTTTAAAACATCAGTGACAAAGGGCTTTAAGCCCTGCGTCACCTATATTATAACTCTTTTAAAAATATATGTCAATTTTAGTAATAAGTGCAGGACTTTTTTTAAGTCTTTGCACTTACAAAAAGCACAAAAAAATAACAATGATAACAATAGTAATATATATATTTACTTTATTATTGTTACTGGTAAGGAGATAAAATGACAATGAAAAAAAGACCCGTTGGGAGACCGAAAGGAATCCCTCGGGCAGAAAACGCAGGACGGAAAAAAGGGAGTGGGGAAAAAACTGAAAGATTTTTGACTTATAGAGTAAGCCCAGCAGAAAATAAAAAGCTAAATTATATTTTAGATACATACACAAAAAAATATAATTTAAGAAAAAATGAAGCAGTCAAAAAAATTTTTTTTGAGATTGCAAAGCTTGAAAATATTGAATTTGAAGAAATTTAAAAAATATTTTCAAAAAATAATTTAAAAAAGGCTTGACAAATAAAAATTAATAAGTTATAATAGTGTCAAGATAAGAGGAACAAGATAAAATAAAAAGACTTGAACGAGCTGCAACTCGAACAAGTCGAAAGGTAAAATAATAGTCGACCAAGACGTTTTAAAATACCTTGATTTATTTTATCAAATCCTAAAAAAAAAATCAATATAAAAATAGGAGATGATGGAAATGAAAACATTGAATTATTGGAACGTGAAAAATTACAAAACAGAAGAAGACAGAGCGGCATGTGAAAAAGCTTGGGATGAAGAAATAGAACTGAAAATAGACGAATATGGAAGAGTATTTGACGAATCAGGAAGATATATAGCAGACGTTGAATATCAAGAAAGTTCAGAATATTAAAAACAAAAAACAGGAGGAATAAATTATGAAAGATAAAGATCTTTTTACTATAAATTACCACAAAAGAGGAGCAAAAATAATAGAAGAAAATTATAAAGTTTTCTTCAGAAGTCAAGGACAATACTGTATAATTCAAGATTTTATTGAAAATGAAGAGTATCATATAAAATTTCTCACTCCATTCATGTTTGGAGCTTTGAGAAATAAGTATAAAATTGATAATGCACTTGATTTGATTCTAAAAGCATTAGAGTATAGATTAGTGAGAATGATTAAAGATTTAGAAAATAACAGCATTATCACAATGTAAAAAAAGCTGGGGGGCTTGAGGTTATAAAAAAATTAGGAGGAATTAAAATGAAAATAAAAGTTAAAGGAATAGGGCAAAACATAGACAAGAGAACAATAAAGAAAATATTGAAAGATGAAAATACTATAGTCATTTGCAAAGACTTTTTAACAGATGATTACACAACAGATTTACAAGAAAATTTTAAGAATGCAAAAATAGAAAACAATAACACTATAATAGAAGATTTACATTATCTAACATGTTGGACAAACGACATGAAAACAATAGAGCTTTTTAACAGCTGTTGCAATTATGTTTTAAGCAATAAAAATTTAGAAATTATTTTAAATTAGATTTGAAAATAAGAGCCCCTAAAGGCTCTTTTTTATTTCGTCGATATTAGATTTATTTATATATATTATATTTCTTGCTATACTCTTTACTTTGTAAAAAGCGGAATGGGAGTTGTAAGATGTATCAAATATCACAATATCCTTATTTGCTATCTTTTCACTATTTCTAAAAATCTTGTTAGCTTCAATAAATTCCACTGTTGCATTTTTAGAATCGATATAGCTTTCCACTTTTCCTCTATTTTTAGAGTTCCATTTTCCCCCTAACACGATAATATTTTTATTTTGCAGATCTGTTTTTTCTTTTTCAATCTGCTTTTCTATTTCTTCAATTTTTATATTTTCCTCAATTGTA
>ERZ773073.164-NODE-164-length-38570-cov-24.527587_pt1 | contig 38570 bp, 53 predicted proteins | sample MGYA00580616_ERZ773073 | MGnify/ENA primary metagenome ERZ773073 (study PRJEB29015, sample SAMEA2737960) | human oral metagenome | biome: human oral; feature: human-associated habitat; material: dental | place: China | collected 2131 ...
CGGAGACTTTTGGATCTGAATCAATAGCAAAGCCTTCTGGCATCTTTCCTGCCGAATTAACCCAATTGCGACTAGGAATACTCTGCTTTACAAAAGCCTTTCTGATAGTGTCTTTTCGATAATATTTCACAAAAACAAACACCTCACAAGACATGCTTATTTACAAAGTTTGCCCCTTTTGTGCCCCCTTTCGTGTGATTTTCCACACGAAAACAGACCGACAGCGATGTCTGTCTGCCAAGTCTGTCAGAACAGAAAATTTTAATTTTTTCCATTATAACAGAAAAAGCCCCAGCTAGGAAGCCAGGGTTAATTAAAATTCAAGAAAATGTTATTTTTATCGCAGTTTCCGCTGCGTTTTGTTTTAGCTCAAATCACCCCAAAGAGTGATACGATTGCCAGCTTCGTCAGTTTGGCCAATGGCCATATAATTACGATTGCCAGATTGGCCAATGTAAGAGATCCAGCGATAACCATTAGCTGAGCCTTTACTGTCATAATTAACAGAATCCCCGGCTTCGTAAACATGCACGATTTCGCTGTTAAGATTTGGTTCACGGCGCACATTGATAGCTGCTTCTCCTACCTTAAATGTGCCAGTTTCAGGCGTGAGCTCAATTTCGTCTGATGTTGGGATTACATCGGCAGGAGTGACTGGCGCTGCACCATCGCTATAAGGTGGATAAAACCAGCCAATCACATCCTCAAAACCTCGATTATTGTATCGAGCTGGGCCTCCTACAATTAGAGCATCAGCATTGCCATCAATATTCTGCTCAACGGTTCGCATCGTAATACCATCAGAATCCTCAATGACGATACCACAATGTCCATAATTAACACCACCAAACCAAGCATTCATATTGAAAAATGCCCCAGCACGTGGGTTTTCATCAGTTGGCATACGATGTACTTCCCAGCCAGCAGCTTCTGCCGAATCAAGTAAATCAGCTGCATTGCCCCATAAATCTACACCGAAAAAGTGTTTTGATGGATAGGTTACCAAATCTGCGCATTGAGTACCTGCGAATCCATCTTTATCAACGCCCATGCCCGAGTTTGCTAGGCCAATCGTAAATTGTACAAGTTCATTTGCTGTTGTCATTTCTACTCTCCTTATAAAGTAATTTTAAAAATGGGTCAAGCATGATTGCAATAAAGCCAAGTGGAAATACTAACGGTATCAGTAATAGTAGTAAAAGCACTCTGCCTATCGCTTTCATGCTAGGCCTCCTTGTCATTCGTTTTCTTCTTGATATTTTTTGCTTGAGATACCAAGTACAGTACCTGCGAACGTAGCAAGTAGTGCAATAGTTCCTGTGATTGCCGTTGTATCAAACTTGTACAAGGCACCCAAACCAGTAATCAATGTAATGCCAGCTGGTACCACTACGGTAACAGCTTTTTTGGCTACATCGTACTGGGTATTAGATAGTTTCATATTATCACTCCTTTTTCTTGTGGTTATCGACCCGTTCATTTATAAATGTGGTCACATAGGGTATTTTGAGCCCTAAAATATCCAAATTTGTCACCAAGCTAGCGCCGTAGCTTGCACAAAGAGCCGTTATGATCATGTCAGCTAGTGAGCTAGCGTTCGCAAAAAGGAAAAATGGGTAACCAATTGCTGCAATAACGAAAATCGCTGAATGGGTCACAATGCCTATCCGAGCTTTTCGGCTTGAAAATTCTTTAAGTGCCCAAGCCTTGCAAAAGCCGGTGATTACATCAGCCACAATCAGGATCAGTAGAATGAATACGAAAAAGTGATCATCGATCCCTGTTTCATAAAAATCCTTTACGACATTGAGGATCGCCCAAAGTCCGTCTGGTTCTTGCATCTGTCACCTCTACGTTGTTTCTGCTTTGCCAGCTGCTTCAAGCTCCGCCAAAATTTCATCTTCGATTTTATAGCGCATATTTCGCAATTCCTGCTCATCCTTGCGCATATCTTTCCGATATTTAGCGTATAGCTCTGGTTCATGCAGCGTTTCAGTGACGGTAGAAACAGCTGTATTATCAATGTTTACCACTGTGGTTTTCACAAGCTTCTCTTGCTCGTCCTCAGTGGCAAAAAACTCTGCCACAATCTGGCGTGATTTTGAGACTTTTAACATAGTCTGTACCTCCTTTAATTTATGCTCTAATTATCCCTCAAGTCGCTAGGGATTTTTTACTCAATTAGGCCAAGGATTGTCTGTGACATAGGTAACCGTACCAAGCCAGACTGCATCCGTTGTATATGATGATGTTAAGGCTAAATCTCCTGCAGTGTTGATATGCAGTACACCAGTGCCGACAACATTAGCTGATACATTGGCATGTAATATCAATGATATGTTTTGTACTGGTCTATATCCGATTGGTATGTTTTCAGCCATTTTAGCATTTTCATATTTCTGATTGATGCGAACAATTCTACGCTCTAAAGATATAGTGACTGTATCACCAATCCTAGAAGCATAAGCTGCCATACCATAAGGTAAACCGACAAGTGTCTTGTATAAGACTTTTTGGTTAGGATCTGGTTTTAAAGCTTCTAGGTCAGACTTCAAAGCTACACTAACCCACTCTTGCCAAACGCCGTCAGACATTACCCGATAAGCCAATGCCGTACCAGCAAAATCAACAGCTTCTTGTAAAACATAATCATTATTATGTCTTGTAACCCTCATATAGACACTTTTATTTTCGGTCTCAGGAGCATTATTTAGATTGTACCCTGTATAGTAGCCCGTGGCCTGATAATTATTCCAATCATCAGTAGCCATTAAGGCCATACCAAAATGGCTTGTGAGCTGATGCTGCTGAATTGCCTTGTTGTTAGCATAAATATCACCGCCGACATCAAGAGCGCCACGTTCACGGACTTTATTGATACCGACACCGCTTTTATCCATAGACATCACAACGGATCTCGTTGGTACTTCAAAACGATAGCTAGAACTAGTAAAGCGATCCTCGACAGTTCCAACAACAATATAAGATTTGTCTGCTGGATATTTGTTTCCTAGATTAGCAGCAGAATTGATTAGAGAGGCAAGAGTAGTGAAATCACCTCTGGCTGGCCCGGTATCTTCTACAAATCTATCCGTACCAAATGGCGCTATTTTAAAACGCAATCTCATGATATTTTTCTGCGCTCCGTCAATCGTTAGAGGTGCGATTTTGGCATTGCGGATAATTTGCAACTGGTCAGCATTTGCCCCGATCCGCTGTACATCAAAGCTGATTTGTGGCAAATGGTAATCTAATACATTGATAGTCAGCTCTTTTGGCGCACTAGTCCTACCTCTACTATCTGTGACTGTTGCTCGGATAGTAGCCTGACCAGTAAAGTCTATATCGCCAAATGTATCATTTTTATCCAAAGAATACGGTTGACCAACAATCTCTGCATGATAGCTAACAATAGTTGAACCGTAAGCCCCTGCAGATTGTCCAAGATTCACTCTAATACTAGATAAAACACGGATAAAGTGATTAGGCTTGAGCATCTGTGCAACAGTCGCATTAGTATCTGTCACACTCAGACTTGATAGTGTCGGTTTAACATTGTCAGGGATAGTCAATTCTAACCTTTGACTATCCCTCCCAACCTCTGCACCGTTGTTGTAAGTGATATAAGTAATCGTACCAAAGCCGCTTGCAGCGTCAGGCGTTTGCTCACACAAAGCCATTTCTGGCGTCCAAGTATAGCTGGTTTCAATATTATCTCCAGCTATTTTCTTATCGTAGTTACCGTATTTCACCCAGATAGAGTGCTTGAAATTATTGTTTTGACGGCTGATATTTAAAGTTACAGGCTTTCCAATTGTCGCTTTAACACTTGTACCAGTACTAGCTCGTTGAATTTTGGACAATCTCAAACTTTCTGATACAGATGACGATGTATAATATCCAATGTTTAGAGAGAGGTTGGCTGAGATAGTGACAATTTTATTTCCATCACTATCATGTGGCACATTTACATCTATTGCCTTGAGTAACACAGTTTGCCCTTGCGATATTTTACAATCAACTTGGAAATTCTGAGCTTTGCCATCAACAGTTATAGTCAGTGTACGCATAATGTGTTCGTAAATAGCCGCTTGACTATTTGCAATCAATTTTACTTGTACATTCACTGTTGAAAAATTCCCTGTTGGGTTTGGAGTGTTCCAACCAGATACAATTTCAAGTTGCATTGCTGGCCCCCATAAACCACCAAAGATATTACGAGCCATCTTAAGCACCTCCTACATACATTGTTAAATTACGGTCTGGATTTGTTGGATCTTGCATTGTCACAAAACGACCGATCCGCAAGCTCTTAACAAATACACCGTTATCAATCTTAAGCACCCCTTGAGAAATAGAGGCCACCTCTTTTCCCCCAGACACAAAGGATATCCGGTCATGAGAAACCAATACTTTTGATGATCCATCTTTTCGGCCAACAATCAACCCTTCATCTGACTGGCTCATGTATGTATTCACAAACTCAGTAACAGTCTGTAACTCACCAACTTTTCGCTGGAGATCTATCATACGTTCACTGGCCTTGGTTATTGCTGCCTCTGCGCTTTTTCTCCCTGCTTCCTCAACTGCTGCGAGATTCTGGATTTCTTTTATCCATTTTTCAACTACAGAAAGAGCAGCTTTTGCCTCCAGCTCCGCTTTAAGGACATTATCACGCTCTGCTAGCTTGTTTAATTGTTCTTGGGTTAAACCTTGGTCAGCCTTTGAGTTGATGGCCTCTTCTACATCCTCAAAAGGTTCAATGTACCCAGATGAGACGGTTTCGAATTTCCCTCTAATATCTCTGATTTTAAATGCTATATCAGTTGTTGAATTTGTTGTGATAATTCCCCAATTACTGTATGCCTCAATAATGTCATAAGAAACATTATCCTTAGCAGTATAAGAAAACCAAACACACTGCCACTTGCCCGCCACAAGCTGTCGCCCACTATTTCTGCGTTTAGCTATGTCATCATGGTCGTTACCCCACTTGGAACCTTGATATGTATTATTAACATCATAGGTCCAAGTGCAATCTACACTAGGTAAAATTTCCATGCTTACCATAAACGTTTGACCTTTAGGAACTGTAATTCTACCGCGTGATTCTATGAAAAAACCATACCCCCAAACATTAGACCCTTTTGGAGCTATACAATCCCAAGTGTTGCTTGTTTTGTCATAATTGAACCTCGATAGCCCTCTGTTTTTAATATAATCGTGTCTGATATAATTTCTACCACCTATCTCGCCATCTAAATATAAAGCTGTCCACTTATACCTAGCTGGGTCTGTGCTGTCAGCTACGGTATAGTCAGTGTATGTGCCGAGGTAGCGCTTGCTACCTGTTTGTGTCGTACTGAAATCAGTACGGCCATCTGCACTATTGGCGTAAGCGATATGTAAGTATGGAGTACGACCATCTTCCCCTTTGGCTCCAGGAGTTCCTTGAGCTCCATCTTTTCCATGAACTCCAATTAGAATTGGAGGAATAGTGACAGTGGTGTTATCCGTATAGGTATCAAGCCTATAGCTCCATAAAAACGGTTTTTCTAAAGTTAGTATAGGGGTATGAATATCCCAAGGATCATCCCGATCGCCAGTTACACAACGTACACCACAAATTTCTATATTCCCTGCCCCACTTTGGCCGAACTGGATGGCAGCATTTCTGTTTGAATCTGCCGTAAAAGTTAAGCTGAACCATTTCCAATAAGTATGGCTGATTGCTGTACTTAGTATCTTATTAACTTCACCAGTCTCATCCGTCCAACATCTTATAAGCAGACTAACGTTAGGTTGGGTGCTGGTTTTAGAAACTCGAGCCCAACATGATATAGTATATTTCTTACCAACTTCTAAATTGATGAATTGTGCTAAATCCTTGTTGCCGTTAGTATTATTTTTGACTCGGAGCATCTTAGTAATATTAGGACTGGGAGAAGCTTCAGCCGGCAGGATATCGACAGTACCATTACCACCACTTCGGATAATCCAAGTTCCATTTCGACCATTCCCCATAGATAAAGTCTCGGAATTACTTAATAAATTTGGACGAGGAGAAACCATATTTTCTAGAGAATCAGTAACTGTGTAGAATTGAGTAGAAGAGGCTACACCTCTACCTGAATCACCTTTTGCTCCATCGCGACCATTCTGACCATCATTGACATTGACTAGCGTAATCTCATCTGTTGCTACCTCATCATTCCCAATGTAAGCAGCCACTGCCAGAGTCGCTGTGCCAGTTATACTTTCGCCTCTAACAAGATAAGTCATGCCTACCGTCACGTTGCCATCAAGTGACCAACGCCAAGTCACATTAGCGGAAATAGGTTTTCCACCTTTAAATAGAGATGGAGTGATAACTGTTTGACCAGTATTATTTTTAAAGACAATCCCATTGTCTGTTGCTAACTTGATTGAGTATGGTCTTGAAGCCTCAAGGAAACGCTCCAATGCTGCTTGAATGCTATCTGATAAGCTGTTATCTAGTGCCTTAAAGTTTGATACAGTCGTCTTGTTTCTAGTTGAATTTGTAAAACTGATTTTCTGGTCAGAAATTCTCGCTTTAACAAATAGTACAGGAGCAAACCCATTATCATAAATCCTGATAGTATCGCCAATATCGGCATCGATAAATCCATCAATTTCATAAGTTAGCGCTGGATAGGCGTTTTTCTTTAGGTTTCTTATACCAGCAGCCCGAATAACCGATGGATTATCACTATCAACTTCTAAATCTTTCCTGATCCACTGGTCAGCCTGCGTTCCAGATGTAAACGTTGATGGATACATTTGAGCAGCTATAGGTGCGTAAAGTCCATCGCCGTTTTGATAAAACTCACGAACCCCGTCTTTATTATTTTCCGAATAAGCAGGGGTTAAGTTACCAATCGTTACAACCTCCTCAACTTCTTCGCCTTTATCATTTTTGACGGTGCGCTTACCGGTCGGCACAAGCATAGTATAGATGCCAGTCTTATCAATTTTTCTTTTAATTGATTTTAGGTTTTTTCCATAAGTTAGCTGAATGTCATTGCGAACTTGACCAACCCCTTGATGCGTATCGTCATTTTCATGATAGACATTGACCTTAAATGACTTGATAGAGCTATCTGCATTTAATTGAGTATCAAACTCAATCTCTGCATCAAATTTTTTGGCCAGACTTAAAAGTCGGGCTAATTTTGTATCTTGCCCCTCCCATTCAAGCGTGCGTTTTCTATCCGAAATTTCATTGATACCAACAGACAGATGAGTAAAATTCAACAGATCCATTGCGTTACAGTATTCCACAAAAGACATTGCCTTATCTGATTTGTACGGATTGGCATACTCATTGATGAGTTCAAGGTTCAAATTCTCACAGTAACACTTGATCGTTTGCTCATCTTCTTCAACGGTCATGACGCTAAATACATAGCTTTTCCCCTTGTATTTAAAAGATACAAAGGCCTTTTCATTCAATAGGTTGTATGCTCTTTGAGTGACCGTATCTGATTTGATTGATTTTTTGAAAACTGTAAATTCAAATGTTGACGATCCTGTTTCAAGATTTCTTGTCCAGGTATCATCATAATAATTCAGCGTTGTTTGCTTATCATTATCAACAAACGCCACTTTTCTCAAATTTGCATCATGGATAGTTAAGAGCATTATAGCCACCTTTCTTCAAACTCGATTTTTACATCTGGCTTTCTTTTACACCAGCTAGAGAAATAGACCTCTAAACTAGATTCTCCCGGTGGAATAGCCACCCACTTAGAAGCATCTACGACATCCCCCATCTCTGGCTTTCCATCGACCAAAACAGTATCATCCTCACTATTGATAACGACAGATGAACCCATGCGGTAGCGATTAGGAATGTCTCTGATTCCTGTTACGAAATCTTTTCTATAGATGATACTATCCAAGTATAAATGGCTAATCATAGGATTATTTCCTATTGACGAAATAATGACTTGGATTTTAGCGGTTTTAATACCTTTTATCTCTGGCACGTGAAATTGAGGATAAGTACCCCACCAAAAAACCTGCACAACATCGTCACGACGCTGAATATCAGACCAACCTCTCTCTGCGTTAAAGGGGTTGTGGTGGTCATAATGTGTGCCTGTGAAATTCCATTTTTTCACTAATCGAGGAGCACCATCTCCACGAACTAAGAAATTATACTCACACTCCAATCCAAACCATCTTTTATAAGTCTCTACTCCATAGATGAACCTTCCGGTATCATCCATAAAGTTTATTTTCATGAGCCCCATTTGGTTACCTGCTCCAAGCCAGCAAATCTGCCGCCACCAGAGATAATCATTTAACGCCCCTTTTTGGCCAGAACTATCGACAGGGATTTCCCAAGAAATCGTTCCAGATCTGTTGCCTGGTACTAGAGCTAAGTGCGGCCGCCCCCAGTTATTTTCAATTCCGAGTGCCCCAGATTCTTTCATTGCTGCTGCAAAGCCTTTTGTGATGCCGTTATTCGTAACGTAGTCAAATAAGATTTCTGATTGCTTATAGCTCTGTAAGTCTGTCTCCTCTCTGTTACCAATTTCCATAGCACCGCTAGAATTAACTAGCCCTACATAGCCATTTTCTGCATTGTGCTTGACTGTCACGATCGGATAAGCATCTACTGTACCATTGTTTCTCAGATTAAAAACCATCTTATCTGATGAAATAGTCGCATTAGAAAAGCTATCAAACTTCTTATAAGCCGTACTATGGGCTACACCGTCAGGGATGAGGATTTTAAACTCTGAGCGCTGAAACCATCGAGTGATATTGCTTGGTGTAATATCATCTACTGGCATGCCCATATAGTATTTGTCTGGCTCATCTCCGTAAGTGATCTTGACTGGCTCTAACACATTCAAGACTCCAGCTAATTCATGCTTAAGTTGTTCCATAGCAGCACCATCAATTGTTTTCATATCAAACTTGATAGTGTGCTCTTTCTCACCACGTTTCACTTGCTGGATATTAACCCCTAATAAAGGAGCGCTATCAATTGATACGCTCCTTTTGTTACCAATAGGGCGGATAATATCTGTAATTCTCAAGAAACGTGACAAGTCAACACCGTTGAATGTCATTTCTTTTGTCATTTATCTATCCCTCTCATCCTGTTATAAATTTCCGTTTGCTTTTCTTGATAAGCTCTTTGTCTATCACCAGTTCTTGCAACCAATGTATCTCCATCTAAATACGTTTCTACTGGTCGTTCTACCGCTCTCTCAGCAATATCAAGAGCCTTTTCAACTAGTTCATTAGCTTTATCCTTAGTGGATTCCACTTTAGCTTTAATTGCATTTTCAAGATCAGATTTAATCTGTACCACTTTAGATAGCTTAGATTTACCAACCCCTATCACATCTTCGGCTTTAAAGCTAAATGATTGGATTTGATCGTACATGCTACCCATAGCATCATCAACTTTGTATGCATCTTTTAAGATACCAACAGCCATACCTTGAGGGATATATCGCCCAACATTATCCCGAAATAGTCGAGACGGTGAGTGAATACGGGCTTTTGCTTGCGCCGCACGTTCAGCTTGTGCTACTAAGGCATTAGCAGCGGCCGTGACAGCACCAAGGGCTGAATACATCCCTTGAGCTAAACCTTGGCCAATCATAGCTCCGACATAACGCATCATGCCAACGCCTGACATACCAATAGACCTTGCAGTATTTACTAACACTGTCATAGAGGCCGAAACTTGACCTTGACCGCTTATCAATCCCTGAGCCATATTTTGAGATGTTCTAGCACCGATTTGACGACCCTGAGCAATCATTTGAGCGCCAACAGATCGAACTACGGCAAGCATCATTTGCATAGAAGATTGAACTTGTGCAGACATTGAGGCAAAAGCTGCGCTGACTGATGTTGTACTTGCTGAAATAGCTGTAATCTGGCCAGATGCACTTGCAGCACTTGCTCCAACCCGTACAAAGGTAGCAGAAACTATTGTAAGGCTTGAGTTAATTGCTAAAACCTGAGCACCAAATACAGTAAAGCCCATAGCTGACTGTATTAAAGCGGGCGTAATCGTCATTACTTGAGTTTTTAATGCGGTAAGAGGTGCATTGAGAGCTGACAGACCAGCAACTCCGGAAACAGCCTGACTTGTGAAACTTGCAAAGCTTGAAGCAGCTGATGTAAGAATTGATGGCAATGTTGTAACAGCAGCCTGTATAGATGTGATTCTAGTTGCAAAGTTTGTTAATCCTGAAACTGCTGTATTAGCTTGGCTTGATACTGTTGCCATGCCAACACCAAGTATTTTCATGCCATTTCCAGCTTGAGCCAACCCTGCTGATTTACTTGCAATATTTCCAACACCAATAGCAACAGCTCCAAGAGAGGCTGCCATATCACCAAGGTTTGTATTAGTAATCTTGACAACACCAGTAGCCAAAAGATTGAAACCTTTTCCAGCGTTTAAAGCAGCCTGACCGACAGATTGGATCACACCACTCACAGCATTGAGAATAGCAACAAATCCACCACTAATTGCATTAACTACTTTTGTTATAGCGTTAGCAAAAGCTGTGATACCTGGTTTCCCAACATTTAAAGCTAGACCAAAAGCGGCAACAGCTGCAGCTGCCACTAGCAATCCTGCCCCTAATAAAGCAACACCAGCCGCTGCTACCACTGCACCTGCTCCTACAACTACGAGACCTGCACCAGCTATAACAAGGCCAGCTCCTGCAACAAGTGCGCCAAGACCCATTACTACTAAGCCAGCGCCTAAAGCAGCTATTCCAACGGCAGCAGATGCTCCATAAGTTGCAATAGTAGGTAGATGCCCTGCCAGCATAGACAAACCAGCAGATGCGGCCAATACCCCGATCCCTATTAGTGCGATAGCTGCCCCAAAAGCTAAAATACCGACAGCACCAGCTGATAAAGCTGGGCCTAGCAAAGCAAAGATACCAGCTAAAGCAGCTATTCCAACACCAAGCGCTAGCATAGCAACCTGTGCACCTGTTCCAGCACTAGCAAGTTGGATAGCTGCCTGAACCAAAATATAGATACCAGCAGCAGCTAAAGCCACACCAGCGCCGACCATCAACATTGCCGCTCCCATTGAGAGCCACTGAGCAGGACTGGCCATTGATGCCGCTTGGCCAAATCCCTGTGCTACTGTTGAGATAGCTGTTGCTAAACCTTGTAAAACGGTTGAAATACCTTGTGCTACAGAGGTGATTAAAGAACCAATTCCTGAAAATACCTGTTCGATAATCCCTTTTGATTGAGTCGCTGCACCAGAGACACCACCCAAAGCATCTGTTGCATTACTCTTGAAAATTTTGAATGGATTGATTTTTCCAAGTAGGTCAAACGCTTTAAATTTAGTGAGTAATGTACCCAAGACAGGTATTAACAAAGCAAATATAGAGGGGTCAATCCCAGATAAAAATTCTCCAATTTTTTTGCCTAAATCAGAAAGTGTTTTAACCGTTGCATCAACAGCATTTCTGAATTGCTCATTGCTGTTGTAAGCACTCATAAAAGCACCCACTAATCCAGCAATAATAACTGCTAGGGTCAATATTGGATGGCCTGTAATAGCTGCTCTCAGGATGTTAAAACCATCAACTAGTCCACCGATTACATTAGATGCCAATTTCATCCCTTGAATAGCCGCAATAGCAGTCAGTACGCCATCCACAACAGCTTGTAAAGTTGAGGGGTCTAACGATGAAATGAACTCACCAATAGCTGATGCCGCTTTTGAAATCTGACTAACAACCTCTCCAAAGATTCTGCCAAATTCTGCTAGAACCTGACTTTTTTGTACAGCGTTAGCGATTTTCTCAATTGCATTTAACACATCCTCAATGGCTAATTTGAAATTAGTTACAGCATCAGTCTTGTTGAAAGCATCTATAAATTTATTGACGCTCTGGCCTATAGCGCCAATCACCTTTCCCAAAGTCTCGATTGCATGGCTAGCCATCAAGATCCATCCAGTAGAGCCAGATCCTTTTGTAAAAGTATCAAATAAACTTGATGCAGCTTTTTGAATGCTAAACAAAGCCCAGCTTAAAGCTTTAACAGCTCCATTGCGTTCCATAGTGTTAAAAAGTTCTACAATCAGGTCTATAAACTTCTCAACATAAGGCGTTGCTGTATCAAATGCCTTTGAAACAGCTTTTTTAACCTTATCCATGTTTTCAGCTATACCACCCAGACCTTTAGCTTTAGCAGCCTTATCAAATGCTTGTATCATATTTGCAGTTCCACGAACCACTGCAGTCTGGACATTTTTAAATGATGTGGCAATCCCAATTGAGTTAATACGAGCCAATTCTGCAAAACCATTGACTCCACCATCCAACTCAATCAATTTGTCTGAAAACTGATCAAATGTGATTGTTCCATCTTTAAGAGCTTGATACAAGTCATTCTTAGCCGATGCACCAGCAAAGCCAAAGGCCTCTGCAGTCTTCTGTAAACCTAGTGGCATGGTTTCCATGAGAGTTTTCCATGACTGCATATCAACCTTACCAGTTGACATCATTTGGCTAAACTGGACTAATCCACGGCTTGCATCAGCAGCAGATGAGCCAGAGGCCAAAAAGGCATCATTCAATGCTAAAGTGAGCTTAGTTGATTTACCCAAGTCACCATTCATCAAAGCTAACTGTTGAGTGGTTGCCACAACCTCATCAAGTGCAGTTGGTAAGCCATCAATACCTTTGGCTAGTGCATCGACAGAACCCTTTGCATCAGCAGCAGAAAAGCCCATAGCCTGCATCATTTTAGGGAAGCGGTTCATTGTATCAACACGACTGATAGCGCCTCCCATAGAGCTAGAAATAGCCCCCATTGCAGTAGATACCAATTTACTAGCAACTGCAACAGCAGTACCAAAGCCTAAAGCGGATTTCGAACCAGTACCAAAGCTTTTAGAAGATGAGTCTCCCAAACCCATCAAAAGGCTTTTAAGTGATTTAACCTCTCCTCTAGCCCTATTACCATCTAGGTCAATGGTAATGGTCACTTTTCCATCAGAAGCCATTTAATACCCCCTTTCTCAAATATCTGGTAGCGCATATTCTTCTTGTAATTTGCGCATTCTTTGTTTTTCTTTGGGATCTTCACCCTTTTGGGGTTTCCATGCCCTGATTTTCATCACTTCAACAAATTTCGTACCGTCTGGCAGACCAGCTAATAAAGCATTAAATTTCTGCCAATGCAACTTCCCCTGTTCTTCAATCAAATCAATTTGATAAGCCTGCATAAACGATGAAAAAATGTACTCACCATCGTATTTGATTGAAAATAGGGGCTTATCATTACCGTCTGACTGTTCTTTAGGTTTTTTAGGTAATACATTCCCCTCAATGTCATATCTATCAACCTCATCAACAGCTTTTGTAACCTGTATATGTTTTCTAAACACTTCTTCATAGAGCGCTAAAGCCTCTTGTGTGTCCATGTCTTTAAAACTTTCATCTTCAGTCAACTTAGCTAGCGCTAATTTAGGTTTTAGATGCGGTGGTATATGTTCTTTACTCCACATATCAAAGACCCACAGCACACGGTCAAACGATAAGAAAAGCTGATACTCTGTATCACCGAGTACCAGCCTGTCATCCATTTTTTTGGAAATATCAAACATTATTCAGCAAGATACTTCTTAAATGCTTCATCGTTTTGTCGTTCTTCGTTGACTTCTCGCAAAGCATCAGCGATCTGCAAGAATAACTTGAGGTAAGAAATTGTATTCTGGCCACAAGCATCATAAAGTTTTTGTGGCGCTTCACCATCAAAAGCTGCTGTGAAAAATTCATCTAGCAAGTCTTTGAGTTCTTTCCGCAATTCCCATTCTGTACCAGATTCATCAATCTGCTCAGCCTTTGCCTTTAGTTCAGCGGATTTCTTCTCAAGCATCTCGCTTTTTTCATCCGTTGCTTTAAATTCAAGGGTGACATCTCCAATATTGAATGTCGTAACATCCTTGAGATCTCCAAAGTTATAAGTACGTGCCATGTTTTCTATTTCCTCCAAAATCCATTTTTTTAAAGAGTAATTGCTTTTTCGATCGGCGCTTTGATCCATTTGAGTTTGCAACTAAATCCTTCATAATCTGTTGCATCACCAGAACCAGCTTTGATTTCAGAAGCATTTGCTACTTGAGTGAGTGATTTCTTGCCATTAGACTCAATCACACGATGCCACAAGCGGCGGCCATCACCAGTCTTGTACTTCATATTTGCGATAAGTGCCTGTGCCTTATCTTCGGCATCATAGATCCCCTCAGCTGTGTAAGCACCAGCAACTGATGTGACAGTTTCTTCTTTTGTGCCATCGCCATCGTAATAGCCTTTGTCATCTGTTTCTTCATCAGTATCATCTTCGATACTTTCGATGTACTTAGCCAATGGGAAAAATTCGTTATCAGCTGGTACGGTGTCTGGTTTACTTGGGTCAAATGGCGCTACTAAGTGTTTGCGCTTGGCATTTTTTTGACGTACCATGTGTTTATCCTCCTGCGATTTCTAATTTAGCGGTTACTTGCAACGTATAGACAAAGTAACCTTGTTCATCTTTTCCGTTGATACCTGGTTTCCCGACATCAAGAGAAAGAAAAGTATATGTGTTATCTGTGCTAGGTAGCTCAATATCAAAACCTGATAAGTCTCCATTGATTCGCCAAATCGTATCACTAGCCTTTTGATTGCTCTTACATTTAACAGCAATTTCAAACGGCAGCGATACTTCTCTAGTACCATCCATGTACTGCTTATCAATCGAACCACCCGGCAAAGCATTGATGACCAAATCATCCTTATCATCCTCAAAATAATCAAGACGTGCTTTCATTGGCAGATTTTCGATTTCATTGATATGTGCCAACAGCACTTCCTGAAAATTTTTGTTATTCTGCATCATCTCAACCCCATAGCTCTAATGGCGACTCGTTTTAGTTGGTCAACCTTGGCATTTAATGGCTTATCCCATCTCTTTCCGGTTCCGGGTGTCGTATATTTTCTAAAGACTACAATCCCATTCGTGCCGTGAAAATGAGCTCTAGCATAAACTGTGTTATAGCTAATATCACCGTTCGACTCAATGCGACCAGATGCTCTCAAAGGGCCACCCCTAAAAGGTATATATGGCTCCATGATCATCATCCCTTGACTAGCCATTGCTAGCTTGCCACGTTTTACAGTCTCTGGAGAAAATTTACGTTCAACACCACCAAGGTCAACTACCACTCTGACATCAGCCATCAAATCACCTCGACTTCATAGCTAAAGACTTTACCATTAAGATAATTGGGTTGATAACCTGTGATGGTATAATCACGCGCCCCATCATTCACAGTCGCACCCAGCCAACTATCGTCAACTGTCACGCTTGCAAATTTGGGATAGATATAGATAACACCGACTTTTTGCCGTGTTTTAGAGTTGTTAGTACCCACAACCTGAACCGACCTATCAAACCGTACTGGTTTAATATCTAACGGATCAGAGTAACCAACATCCCCAAAATCATTCTTGTACGCAACCTTTCGGACAGAAATAGCATCAGTCAATAGCCGTTTATCTATCATAATCAACCGCTGTGACTAGGCTAAAACCTGCTTGCTTCAAAATATTCTCAGCATCCAGCGAAAGGTTGAACCGCTGACCTGCCGATCCATTTTGAGACTTGCGATAAGAGATTGATGTGCGGCCGATGGAAACACTTGTCATGGCTTGTCTGTCATCGGCTGTCATGATGCCTGAAACATCCAGATAAGCGATTTGAAAGGCCATAGCTAGCTTTACCGCCTGTTTTCGGTAATCTGCTTCTTTATCAAAATCAATGTGCCTTTGATAAACACCTTGGGTATAGAGATTGATGGCAACCTCTGCCCGCTTTGCTAGCTTTTCAAAATCAGCTACCTCATCAAAGCCTAGCTTGACAAACTCATCTTTAGTTAAATAAGTCATGCGTAACCTCCTTTACAAATAAAGGGTGTTACCACCCCTTATTTTTCATCTACTGCATTCGCTACTGGCTCAGTTGCTTCATCGTCTGGTGTTTCATCAACATCTTTCTTTTTTCGATTTGATTTCTTCGGCTTGTCATCATCAGCCACCACGGTATCGGATGACTCATCTACTGCATTCGCTACTGGCTCAGTTGCTTCGATCGGCACAAGGGCAGCTGCAACATCTGGGAAGACCGGTTTCAAATCAGCATTCACTGCTTCTGCGTATTCCTTTTCAAGATCGATGATTTCATCAACAATTACAGATTTGTTGAGACTTGTGAAATAAATGTTCTTAGTCGCTTTATATAACGCCATAACTTACCTCCTATACGACTGTTCCAGTCACTTTGACAACAGCCTTTTTGTTGTCATCCAAAATGTAAGTACCACCTTTAGCAGCAGCCTGTAATTGCACTCCATCAAAGTTTGTGGATTCAATAGTACGAGCTGTTGAGATACCTACAAATGGGATAACAATGCCATCTGGTGAAAACACTGCTAAGACACCAGTGTCAAAGTATTGTGCTGGGGTTTCTACCAATGCAAAGCCTTTGTAACGTGCAAGACCATTATTATCAATAGAGACACTAGAACCTTTAGCGGATGTGTTTGCTGTCATATCAATAATGGCATTGTACAGTTCTGGGCGTAGGTAAATGGTAACTGGTGCTGTTACTTCTTGGTTGATGTAATAAGCATTGACCTTGTTAAACAAAGCCTTTACCTTTTCTTCTGTGAAATCAGCAAGCGCCTCTGTCTGACCTGCATTGTCTGACATAAATTTACCAATACGCTTGTTCATTTGGCGTGTCTGCGCCTCTGATTGCAATTTCAATCGGTCTGCGATAGCAGCATTTAGGTCATTGTTCACAGTGTAACGATCAAGACCTTCGTGAATTGTTAGTGTGTAACCATAATCGACATCTGTATTTTCATACTTGATTTCTGTCAGATTTCCAAAACGTGATTTTTGTCCTGTTCCATCACCAAAGCCCCCATCATTAGCACCTGTTTTGTACTCACCGATGACAACAGGTGTATTGTTGGTTTTCACCGAAAAAGCTTTAGCATTTTCTTGTACACCATCCAAAATTTGGATTGATGATAAAGCTCCCGTAAAGGCTGCACGGACTCCAAAAACAGTTTGCAAGATTCCTGCATATTGTTTTTCATAACGGCGAGTCGCAAGATTTTGATTAGGCATAGTCTAATCTCCTTTCAATTATTTACCGTAACCATCAATAACAGCTTGGAATGGGTCAACTTTGCCTGCTCCATTCGCCGCTGGATTACCTTGTGGCAAGATATTAGGATTAGGTTTTCCGCTGTCTTCTGCTTCAAAAAGATAAGGGTCACTTTCTTTAAGCTCGTTTATGACATCATCAATTTTCGGTTTACCATTGTCATCAAGTTCAATAGCATCCACATCAATAAACTTCATCAACGCTGCTGGATTATGCGCTTTAGTATCTTTCAAAGCAAGATTGATAGCGTTCACCTTGTTTGTTTTGGCCAGTTCGGCTTCTGCATCCGCTTTGTACTTGTCATATTCGGCTTGCAACTTCTCAAGAGCTTCTTTCTGTTCAGCGCTTGTATTTGCATCTGCTTTCATGTTTTCAAGTTGTGCCTCTGCATTCTGCAACTGGTTTTTCAAACTATCTCGCTCTTTGGTGATAGTTTCCAAGGCTGATTTGTCCTCGTTGAGCTCTTTTCCTCGCAAGGCAAAGACATTTTTAGCCTGTTCTTCTGTCAATCCAAGTTTGAGTAGTTCTTCTGTCGTAAATGCCATTTATACCCTCCTAGTTCTTTTTTAGGTGGACAACTCCCACCTCAAGCAAAATATTATTTACTTTCTCAATATACCTTTGATTAGATGGGATTTTTTACGGTTTTAGACAAACAAAAAAGCGCTGCACAGGGCAACGCTAGATTATGCGTATAATTTTTCTCTGCTGTAATCTCGATACAGAAAATCATAGCTATCTACAAGATTCCTGATTTTATTTTGATACATTCTAACTTTGAGTTTTTCGGCCTGTATCAATTCATCATCTTTCATAGTATTTGCGTAATGCAAACGCTCTTTGTGATGCCTAATAGTCCACTCAAGTGCTCTTTGTTTAGCTTGGATGCGTGCATTTTCCTCTGCCTGTTCTGGTGTTAGATCCGCAAGATAATCTGGCAAGTCTGGCATTTCATTTACGCCGACTATAAAAGGAGTTAGATAGTGACCGCAATGTACCCCAAGGCAACCACCAGCTGATCCATAATCATAATCGTACAAAGAATATACCTTAGTACCATTGATTACTCTAGTTTCTCCAAAAGTAACGATCTTTCCTTGAATGGGGCTACAAGCTGGACGTGCTGTGCGTTTGATTGAGTAGTAAAAGGTATCTATCCCCATCTCCTCTGCAGGAGCTGTACGCATCTTATTAAAGACCTTAAACATCGTACTCTTGATAATCGTCCTAGCATAGCTATCTGCTCGCCACTCTCTCCCTGCGCTATCTTTAAAACCAGTAAAGCCCTTTTTCTGCCAGTTCATAATAGTTTCATGGATTGCTTTATCTGCTGTTTTTGTCCCTGCGACGACCTCAGCGACAGACTGCTCTACTATAGACTTATAAACTGCTTGGATGCTTTCTGGCAGAGTCGTATTGATTAGGTTAAGGTCACTGACCGCTTGGGCTGTATAGGCCTCTAAAGACTCTGTAACACCGTTTCTAGCTATCCCACTATGCCTACGCCCCAAGTCTTCTTCAAGTTGCTGTTTCGTATCTTTATATACCTTTAGCCCCTCATTATCGATGACATCACGCAACAAATCTTCAGCAATCCCAGTACGCTCAACAATGATTTTTAAATTTTCCTCGTTGAGCATGTGCATGTCGTTCAGCTTTTCTAGTTGCCAGATATACGGATTTTCTTGTAAGTCAGCATTGCCACGCTCTTTTAAGCGTTTAATCATGCTATCAAACAACTCAATTTGCATCTTGGCATATATATCACTGACCCCTTGCATTTTCAGAGAAAACTGCTGATCGTTAAGAGTTGGTTTCTTCTGCTCTTTCATCTAGCCACCTGCCTACTTCATCCCTAAAAATTCTTGAACGCATGCTAATACCTAGCCACGCCCCTATTTTTTTACAAATTTTCATCATCTTGTTGTTTACCTCTGCCATACAAGGCCAACTCTGCGTCATTCTCTGGCGGTAGCTCTCCGTTGATTTCAGCAAGTTCTTTTGCTGCTTCATCTTCTGTGATATTGAGAGTCTTGGCAATACCTCTTTTCTGTGTCGCAAATCCAGCTGCTACCATCTTCATCCAGTAATCGAGCTCTGCATGCCGATCAGTAAATACCCCGTCATCCAGATTGACCGAGATATCATCAAGTTCTGGGATAGCGCCGTGATAAATGCCAACAGCTTTACCCAACTCACACATAGAAACACAAAGCTCTTTGATAGATTGCTCGACAAGTGCAACAATGCTGTTGCGCATCTGGTAAGTATCGCTATTCTCGCTTACAATCTCGGTTGCTGTCTTAACCCCTTGACCATCAAACGTAAACATACCACTAGACACCCCGATTTGCATCTCAAAGAGTTTTAGCCCCTCTGAAATAGCTGAAATGTAATCAGATGAGCGGATAGGCGTTGTAAGGTCAACGATATTGCCACTATCCATATTGCCAGCCCCTACTTGCATATACACATTTTGCTCGACATCAAAACGGCGCTTAAAAGTAATATTTCCTTGGCTATCTTGCACTTTGAGTTGCGTTAGTTGTTCTGGCACGATTACCCGACGTTGACCCATCTTGATTTCCCACATAAATTCATCGTAGGTGCGGTTGATAAAATCAATGGTTGTTTTAGCATTGTCAAAGATTGACAGACCTAGCGGACTGTTAATATCTTTGTTGTTCATGCCAGGTGTTTTCAGATAGGTAAATAAAGGGCGTGATAGGTCTTTCAGTACAGTTACAGGTTCTAGGTCTGGATAGAGTTCTTGCAAGTTCACGCGCTGACCTAATGAGTTATCTGTGTTAGATTTGTACAGCTCGTTAGTGATGCGGTACAAGCTCTTGTCCTTCGTACTGCCAATTTCAGAGCCATCAGCCGTTACCCATTCATGAAACTCAACTAACGTGTAATATACGTTTGTTTTGCCCTCTGACTTGATGGTTTTAGTTAGAATAGCAGCGCTTGATACATCCTGTGTATTGCTCTGTAATGGCAAAAATACAGGCGCTTGAATAAATGCCACTCTAACCTTATCTCCGTCAATGTAAGGTCTCATAGCAAGCCCACCAAGTGCCAATGCGCTCTCTAAATACCTCTCAAAGTTCTTGTTAAAACGATCATTGGCCAGCATATCATTCAAGAACTTGTTTAGCGTTTCGTCCTCTGCTGAAATCTCTGCTTGTTCATTATAGACAAGGCTAGCAATCTTCTTAGCTGCCGTTCGTGCGATTGGTAAATGCTGCATCTTGCGGCGCTTCCTATCTCCATCAGTGTTGATATACTCAACATCATCAAACTTGGACTGGTAGTAACTCAGATTGTGTTGAATACGGCGAAACTCCTCTTGTGTCACAGCGATTTTCGGATGATCGAGAATGCTACTTAGATTTGCTGTTGTCATGTTATACCTCCCACGGTTAAAAAAGTCTTTTATCTTCTGAAACAGGCTCATGTCTGCCCTCCTTATGTGTTGCCCACGCGCAAACCGAGTATTTTAGCGTTGTCTAATACAAAATACTGTGATGTGTCGCATGTGTGGTCATCTTCCTTGATAACGCTAGGATTATCAGATTTGATTGTCTTTTCATCCCAGCGATACATTTTGTGTTCTTCAACAAATATCTTGTTATTTTCTGTATTGAGATAGTAAAAGCGACCTTGTGCAAGCAAAGATTGAAAACTGTCAATCATCGTCACTTTTTTTAGCTTGGCTACTGGATGCCATCTCAGGCCGAAATCAAGAAACATCTGATTTCTAAGCGCACCCTCTGCACTATCTATGGTGTACTGCAAGGCTGGCACTCTGTATTGTGCAATCACAGCCTGTATATACTCATAGATTTCTTGCGATAGCTGACTAGGTGCTTTTTTGATTACTTGGCCAGCTGGTGAATAATACCAGGTATCAAGCAGGATTACTTTCCCTTTAGCCGTTATACCAAAAGCGCAACAAGCGGTGGCTGATTGCTGATGCCCTCCATCCAGAGCAAAAGATATACCTATGAGCCTATCATCACTTGGCAAAGCATCTAACGGGTGAAAGGTGCTCATGTTATAAACGTTGTTACCGAGTCCGACTGCCTCGCCTAAATACAAGTATCTGTAATAGTCGTAGTCATTCTCTTTGATGCGCTCTATGTCCTCTAGCATCTGATCAGTAACAAATCCTAACTCATCATCAAGGTAAGTGCTTGAATGTGCTAGATAATTTTTATTTGTCTTGATGCTCTCAAACCACTCATTGATCCAGCTATAGGGGTTTCTAGGTGGGTTATAAGACCAAAAGAATTGTACAAACTTGGCGCGTGGATGCTTTTGGCGCATAAAGGTTACGTTAGATTGGTCAAAGTCCTCTTGACTACCAAACTCAGCAGCTTCCTCATACCAGACTGCTATAATGTTCCCGATGTCATTTGACTTGAGTTTTTGAAAGTCATCTTGACCATAAAAGTAGAATGTTGAGCCTGTCTTTTTGTGGATGATCTGAAAGGGGCTGATAGTCTTTTTGAATTGACTAGCTAATCCGAATAAATTTAAAGCCCACCAAACTTTGTTAAAGACACTATCTCGAATAGTAGCAGCGACTTTGCGTATGACTACTACATTTGCTGTCTCTCCTGATTTAATATACCGAGCCATCATATAGACTAGCTTTAGCACAATCACAGATGATTTAAACGAGTTACGACCACCTTTTAGCACGTTGTAAGGCAAACTAGATATCCAGACCGATTTAAAATGAGGATTGACATTTTTTTGTACATTAAAGGTCATCTGTCGCCCCCTCTACTTCACCAGCCCACTCATCCACAATATGGATAGGCGTATCTGTCAAGCTATTGGCCTCCGCCCGCTCTTTATTGTCTAATTTAAGTGACTTGATGCGTTCACGTTGTTCTTTTCTATCCAGATCATCTTTCTCGTTATCAAGTGTTTTAGTTATCCATTCAGCAGCCCTCACATCTCCTTGTGTTGCTTTGTTTGCCATAGAAAATACAATAGCCATCTCATAAGAGTTTTCAAAGCCCATATCCTCTAACAAACTAGCCAACCCTGATTGATGTACCTTTGATGTCAAAACGATATTAAGCGCCTTTTTCAACTCTGCTTTTTTTCTTCTTGCTACTCCAGAGGCCTTGCCGCCTTTTGAACCTAATACCCTAGCTTCATCTTTGCTTCGCTGATTCATAGGTTTTAAATTTTTAGTTCCATCTCTAGGCAATTTTTGACCTCCTTTCAAACAAAAAATCACAAGTATTTCTACTCATGATTTCATTGTATTTTATAAAAAAGGGGATGTTTTACGCTGTTTTTAAACAAAAAAATAAAAAGCCCCATTTCTGGAGCTTGTCTAAGTAGTCGGACGGATTTGCACCGCCATTTCTCTATAATAGAGCGTATTCCTTCTTCAAACCACTGCCCTACTTATCTACCCTTATTATCCCATATTCTTTGAACTCTTGCAAGCAATTTTCTCTCTCTGATAGTCAGATTTCTATCCCCTTTTTCATTGTGATTATATCCTTTATGTACATGAGGGATGACTTTCTTACCTTTTATAGTATGAGGAGAACCTGTCACATCTATCTGTCGTCTCCTCTTATTTTTTCTATCATAAAAAGATATAGATTTTATCTTATTCTGCTTGTTTACCGTGGCATAAATACGCCCCTTAGTCCGTGTTTCCATGGGAGCTTTTGCTGAACCACTGGTACTTCTTACAAACTTTATCTTACCTGATCTGTGTAATGTTTCATATTCTGTACCGTATTTATGCTTGCCAAAGCCAAGGCCAATGCTTGCACCACGCCCACCCATCTTACAACCTCTTTCTTTCTATCAATATTTGTACCAATCCCACTCATTAGATTTTACTACTCTTGATAATTTCAGGTTATGCCCTTTAGCATATTCACCTATGATTTTACCAATATCATTTTTTGATTTTCTGTCTAGGTTTTTATATCCTTTTTGATTTGCCCATTTTGCTATAACATATTCCTCACCATGAGCTAGTATGCCTTTTGTTAGACTGCCGTTTTTTTGAAACATTGTAGCAAAAGACTTGGATCCTCTTGGTGTATTTTCTTTTCTGTAATCACGGTTACTAAAGTTTTTAATCTCTTTTGCTCTATCAAAGGATTGTTTCGAGTCGTTTTTAGGAGTTTTTCCCACTGCACGTTTAAAATAACCAGCTTCAATTAGTTTTTTGCGTTCCGCTCTCGTTAAGGAGCTTTTATTATTACTTATTTTCTTTCTATTATTTTCATATTTTGCTGTTAATGATTTAATACTTGCACCTCTACCGCCCATTGTTTTTCATCCTTTCTGTCGTTGCATTGTCAAAATAGACAACCTCGATATCTTTATAGTCATAATCAACTTTGCCACCATAAACAATAATTTTTGTAGGTGATAATCGTTTGATCATTTCATCCATGCCGTCAATCCAGATTTGAAATTGCTCTTTATTCTGCTTCACCCCAATAGTGCTGACCGCTAGAGTCGCATTTTTAGGTAGCCCATCAAAGCAGAAATCAAAGCTATCACTTGTTGACCATGATACAGTTGGGATGACTGTAAGCCCGTAATCCTGCATGATTTGCCCGATCAATCTCGATCTATAAATATTCCATACTTGCATAGCAATAGGCATATCAAGATAAAGGCTAAAATCTGGAGTAAGGGCGCAATCAAAATCTAATAACTTCTCAATATAAAAATCTGGGCGCTGCCATATCCTTTCAAATTGATAATCATCCAAAAAGAAGTGCACTCCTGCTGTATGGTCTGGCTTGTTCAAAACGTAATTGAAGCCCTGTAAATTGTTCGGCGTATGATTCACACCTTCCAAAGTTGGCATGTTATACTTTCCCTCAGTGCGCGTGCTATCATAATCGAAAAGATTATACTGATTGATGGTTGTATCTCTGTGAAAATCCTCTGTATTTTCTTCCATAGTTTCAATCTCTGGTTCTTGTCCTTCTGTTTCAAATTCCAGACCTGTAACAGATAAATCAAAACCAAATTTACTCATATCAATCGTTTCAAATTCAGTGAGTTCGACATTCAAAAGTTCTGCATCCCAAGCTGAATACTCTGCAACTCGATTATCTGCTAGTCTATACGCTTTGACTTGCTCATCTGAGAGATTTACGGCATGGGCTATAGGGATTTTATCAATACCTAAAGAAAGAGCCGCTTTGTGTCTCGTGTGGCCTGTGATGATGATATTGTTATCATCAACTAAAATTGGTTGTTGAAAACCAAAAGCCTTGATAGATGCTGCGACTTTTTCAACTGCTTCACCATCATTGCGCCTAGCATTATTACGATATGGCTTGATAAGGCCAATATCCACATATTCAATTTTTAGATTATCCATATTTACCTCATTTTAAAAAAGCCCATATATCTTGATTATAGATATATGGGCTAGGGGATTTTTACGGTTATTTAATTAGAGGGAGATATTTGTAAGTAGCGTAAAAATAGTTATCGAACCATTTATTCAGATGGGTATAAGCTGGGCTGGGGCTTAGATAGAGAATGTTTTGACACGCGCCAATCACATTGAGATTTCCATAGACATAAACCTCTTTGATTGTTTTTAAAATATCTTCATCTGATTTTTCTACAAATTCTGTTGTGACAGTTTTTAGATTGACTAAAAAAATCGCTTCTTCAATATTATTTTTCAAAAAGCTTTGATGAATTTTTTGCTCAAGTATTGTTTTTTTAGGATTGTCCTTATCTCTCAAAAAATACCACTTGAGCCAGGTTATCTCTCTGCGATGCATCACTGATAGGCGCTCTATTTTCTTCTTAGTCATAACCAAAAAACCTAAATACAATTTTTGCGCTCATATTTTAACATTTCCTGTCTCAGTTCGATGCCTAACCGTTTGATTTTAGCTTTGTTAGCATTATCTGCAAATGCCGCAATCCCCAATGCTTCATGCCGATATCTATTGAATAATTGTTCCATGTACTCTAGATCATTCATTTTTCACCTCCTTAATATCAATACCCGGACAATCAAACACCCAGCTAAATCCTGCTTGTTCTAGCTCCTTGCGGGTGAATTTAGTTTTACGAGAGTACCACTCTGCGCACCAAAACATTTTGCTATCTTTTTCGCACAAAAATTGAGCGTGGTTTTTGTAATTTCTCGCTTTGGGCATGGAAATTCGATACCGCTTCTCTTTCTCGACCTCGTAGCCAAACTGGTGCATGTTGACAAGGGTTTGAATAGGATTACCTTCACTATCATTAATCCAAATATTAAACTCTTTATTTTCTAATTTTTTAGACTCGTTGCTGAAAACGATCCAATCCCAAACATTAAATTCAAAATCATCCTTATTCTCTTCATACCAATCAGCCACAAACTGCTGGACTTTGACTTTTTCACGTTCAATCATACCCTCGAACTTACCTTGCTCATATCCCTCGCGCCATTTTGCATGGCTGAAATCCTGCTCAAATTCGCTCATGATAGCTTTCAACCAGACTTCTCTGTCATGCAGTTGTAATTCTCGCAATCGCGCTATAAGATTCTTTAGATAGCGTGGTGCTTCGTCTAGTTGTGTCACTAGATTCAAAACATCGTCTATCGCAACATAGTGTCTTTCTCCATACAATTTATTTAAATTTTCAATTTTCTCAATCAATTCCTGCTTATTCATTTTTCTACCTCTACCTCCTCTATATCAAAAACTAACCGATAATGCCCTTTCTCATTGCTCAATCCTCCATAGACAAAAGATAACTTTCTGATAACCTTGTGATTATCGTCTGTCCAAATAGCCGCATCTGTCATGCCATCTATAATAGCCTTGACTGTCGGATAAAGGTTAGGCGGATCTAGTTTAGATTTAGTAGGGCTGTAAATTGTAATTGTAACCTCACAAGGATTAGAGGGACTAAAAGCAGCCCTCCCTTTATCCTTGTTCATCAATGTATGCCAATAAGCAAAAGCTCTAATACGCTTAGTAACCTTGGCTTTATCTGTCTGATGTTGCCTGTCATTGCTGTTGATAACCATGTTCAGAGCTTTGTTTTTGGTGTTTCTAGGCAAAGAAAATTCAAACTTCATTCCATGCCTACTTTTTATTTGTAACTGTGAATGGTATGATACTTTCTGGCATGTAATTGACTTCGTACTTGTACTGATTTACCTCAGCGCCCTCGAGGTCTTCTACAACATACATATTCCATCCTGTAAGATTTACCATGTGCTTTTTATACACACCTTTTGCAGTTTCAACCAAAATTTCAAGTCGTTTTCCATCATTAGCCTCAGTTTCTACAGAAATTCGACCAATAACTTCAAATTCGATTTTATCTGTTCTAGTGTTGATTACGGCAACTCGCCGAATAACATTAAAATTATCTGCTTCTTGACTGATATTGTGCGATACTTTTTCGCTTTCTCGGCAAGCTGCCAATCCAAACAAGGTCATTGATATAAAAATACATGCAATCAATTTTTTCAATTTCATTTTAATTTCCTCTCTGTTTTAAAAATTCTGGTATATCATCACCGATTTCAATATTGTCATATTGAGATTTCGTAACCAAAAACCTACCGTATGCTCCTGCTGTCACGGTATAATGGCCAGATATAATCTGCTTATCAGTTATTTTCCCATACATCACGCCCCCGGCGTTATCTACCTGGTGAATGATAACAGATTTTCTCTGCTTTAATTCATCGACCTGTTTCTCTAGCGCTGAGATTTTCGCTCTGTAATGATCTTTGGATACAGCTATACCTAAACTGAATATAGGGATTGCTAAGAAAAATATAGATAAGCAAAAGCTTATCAATCGCTTTTTGACCATTTCAACCTCCAGAAAATAATTTATAGACTGTGTGCAGCAATCCAAACGCATAGACATACAGCACAAACCATAAAACCTTATCGAATGTATTTTCTTTAAAGCTATTTCTTCCAGCGATTGCAATCAGCAATGCCAATAAAAGGCACGCTGATACAATCATAAACTTATAAAATCCAATCATATTTTTTCTCTCAATTTTTAATTAGGCACTTTTGCAGTATGCTTTATGCCAAAACTGTGATATTTTCTTGGTCTGCTAGTTGCTCTTTTAGATAGGCTGCAATGTTTCCCACTGCCTCGGCTACCCAACGCTTACCATCTGCCTCAAATAGAGCCATGTTTGCTTGCTTATCAATCCTAAAGACAAATAGGCTTGCTGGTTGCTCAACCTCGCAAAATGTACGATATGGGCGCAATGTAACTGGATTAGGTGCTTTGCCTTTAGCGAGACTAGCTACCCCTGTTTTAACGGTTGCCACTTGAGAGACCCCATTATCTTCAATTTCAGCCCCATTCTCAATTTTCAATGCGCTAGCAAACTCCAGTAATGCGCTACGGTCATTGTCATCAATAAAGTTTGATTGCAACATGATGTTAAACTGCTCTGGTGATAAGAAACGGCCAAAAGAAAGCTCTGGGATGCGTGCCTTAACATCAACAAGTAATGTACGATGTTCACGCTCATCATTTTCAGACCAAACACACACCTCATCATTTTTCTCAACTGCTACAATCAAGCGTTGTTTTTTCAAATTGTTGAGGTCAGTTTTGAGATAGTCAACAAGACTTGTTAAAGTTGATAGCTCCAAAGTTTTAGGATAGCGTTTAGGATCAAGTTCCTTGAGATTGAATTTGTTAGCGTCAAAATACTCTGTACCATCTACTGCTGTTAAAATTTCTAATCCATTCTCATTTAGTTCTACTGCGTATTCCAATGCTGCTTTAAGATTTTCTGTTGTCATATTAGTTACCTGCTTTCTTCTTGTTAAAATCAATAATATCTGGTTTTGTTTCTGCTTGCTGTTGCTCCACTTCCTCTACTGGTTGTCCAATATCGGTTCGTAATTGAGCCTCATCATCAAAATACATCTGACCTGGCATACTACTTCTAAGTTCGTTTGCATGCACCATACCTGTATCATAGTCACGGCCAACAAGAATAGTTGTAGCTACTGCATTCTGAGGTGCTAGCTTAGCTTTTACATCCATGATAGTATCAACTACTGTACGCTCATCATTAGATGACATTTTCAGCGTAATTGTGATTGTGCGTTTTGCTTTCGCATCTGTATTTAGGTCTAGGATGTTGTCAAAAACCTTCTCAAGTTCATGATCCAATTTTTCCTGTAACCCACCCTCTGCAATATGTGATAGGTCTAAGCCTATTAGTTTTTTAGTCATTTTCTCCTCCTATTTCAATAAACTTTGCAGCTGTTTCAATTTTGATTGATCCTCAAGTAAGGACTGGTAGTCTTCTTGCTTGATTAGAATGTAACCAGTTAAATCACGGCCAGTAATCACATCATCATCTGGCAGTAATTCTAATTGCTCGGATGTGTCTTCTTCTGCATCAGAAACAATCCCTTTTTTCTTTTTAGTAAAAGTATTAGTAATTACAACTATATCCGCTTCATCGCTCAGAAATGCTGATACTTGGCATTTCAGAATTTCTGCAAAAGCATCGATTTCAACTGTGGTAGGATCGGCGACATTACGCTCAATATCGCTGACTCTGTTCTGAGAAACATCCAACTTAGGGGCAAGGTCATACTGTGTAAGACCCGCCTCTTTGCGGATGGCTCGTAATTTTGCGCCATCAAATACTTTCATTTGAATATCTCCCCGCCATCTTCAAAGAAACGTTGGCGTATTGCATTTTGTGCAATCTTTACTTGCGTCTTTGGTTGTTGATAATATTCAACCTGCCGTTTGTATTTACAAACAGCCTTTTTCGCAAAAGTTGTGACAATGCCTGACCACGTTGTCGTCAAAATAGCAGTTAAAATTAAAATAAGTTCAAATTTTGTCATGTAGTTTTTCCTTTTCAAATTGGTTTAGTACGGTCTGAAATATATCTAACAATAACTTTTGAGGGATATTAGACCGCTCATTGTAAGATTTCGAGAACTCGCCCCACTGCACTTCTGCTGATCGTGTCTCATTATTTAAATTCAGGTACAGATTACTTGCAAATTTAGTCGGTTTTTGCAATGGGTAGTCATAGTTATTGTATTTTACTGGATTCTTGTGAGGCAAAGAAAATCCTATGATTTGCTCTATATACTTCCATAATCGCCCAGTCGCTGGGTTTTCAATTATCCAATACTTAGGCTGATATCTCTTTATGATCTCAATGGTGTTAAAGGCGCATAGCTCTCCATTTATACGTTTCATAAATTGCCTATCATACCGATAATTGTTATATGCCTCCTCATAGTCTTTGTTTGCCCGAATGGTAAACATGCTAGGTGGTATTTGTGGTTCAAATAAGCTATCTGATAAATCTTCCTGTTTCCAACAAGCATTGCCATTTGCGATTGCACTAGCATTTGACCAACTTTCGCAAGGTGGACTTGCTATGATTAAATCTGGATGGGGTAGCTTGTCAAGCGTATCAAATAGCTTGTTATCTCCAAATAATCGTGAGTAATCGGCAAGATCAAGGGGAATAAAATGATTGTTCTTGTTTTCTATATCAATTCCAATCGGGTAAACCTCAATATTCGCCCCCCCCGAACTATTTAGCGTGTTGACGGCTTTAGTGTATGACCCATTACCACTATCAAACAGCGCCCATACTATCATTTTCCTCTTTGACACAAGCACCTCCTAGAAAGGCAGATCATCATCACTGATATCTAGTGGATTTGATGACCTACCAAATGGATTGTTATCACGGGTAAAATCAGGAACTGGATTTGTTGTATTTCCCTCAAAAAAGCTACCTTGTTGTCCGTAACCATTTCCATTTTGGAAATTGTTCCCTTGGTTGTTTCCATTCTGGAAATTACCACCTTGGTTACTGTGACTTTGTTGCTGATAACCGCCGTGATTATCTTGATAGCCTTGATTGTTTTGCTGACTGTTACGACTTTCTAGCAATTGGAAATTACTAGCAACAACTTCTGTGACATAGACACGCTGACCTTGCTGATTGTCGTAGTTGCGAGTTTGGATTGCACCTGTAACGCCAATCAACGAGCCTTTTTTAGCCCAATTAGCAAGATTTTCTGCTGCTTGTCGCCAGATAACGCAATTGATAAAATCAGCCTCCCTCTCTCCAGCATCGTTTTTAAAATTACGATTGACAGCCAGAGTAAAGGTTGCAACTGCGATATTGCTTTGCGTGTATCTCAGCTCAGCATCTTTTGTAAGCCGACCTACTAAAACAACATTATTGATCATTTTGCACCTCCTCTACATCTAGTACCTTTATTTCATATTTCTCAAGCTTTAATAAGCCAGTGTATCGTTTCACAAACTCAATAGCAGCCATAAATGAATTTTCTGCATTGATCTCTGACCCCAAATCAAGAGTTCCGACTTTACCGCTGACATAAAAACATCTCATAGGTCAGACTCCTTAACAAACACACCATCAACCATCTTACCTGTACGGCCTTTTATTTCATCCCAAGCAACTTGTAAGCACGTTTCAAGATCTGTTTCCTCGTTGATAGCAATTTTGGCAAGTATGCCTGTCAAATTTCGGATATGAAATTGAATTTGTGTGTTTGTATTGATGAGGCCAGTATTAAAAATCAAATCAATCATCCGATGAGCGATTAAGCCGATCTCTTTCCCACCGTACAACAGTAGATAATCAGTTTCCACATCATTAGCTTTGTATAATGCTTTGCTGTGCTGAGTGGGATCAACTAGCTGTTCAATTCTTTCAAATTTCATTTGTTGGGATAAGATGGTCAAAACGACCATCACATCACCGATACTATCAACAAGTTTTACCTTGTCTGATTTTGCTTTACCTGCATTCAACTCACCCCACTCTTCGTTGAGTTTTTGCATTTGTTTAATTGGTTCAGCTTTATCTAGACCTTTAGCAGCAGACCATCCTTGTACATTCTCAATTAAATTAGTCAAAGACATTTGAAATACCTCCCGTTAGTTCTTCTTGTGTTTTGCCGTTAAAAAGCGTTTCTGTTGTAACTCCATCCCTCTCAAAAAGCCTTTTGTAAAACTTAGCTTGTGGATTTCCCCCTGGAAAAGTCAATCGTAAGTCATAGCTTACTGGCTCGCTAGGCTCAATTTTTGGCGCTTCTTGCGCATTGTTTTGAGGTTCCGGTGTAATTGCACTCTGTTCCAAAATCTCACCTGTTTCAGCATCGATAGCCTTGATATTCACATTTGCGTTTTCTCTGGCCATACGCTCAATTTCGGCTTTACGTTCTGCCTCTGCTTGAATTTGCGCCTCCTGTTGCTCTTTGCGCAAGATAGCAGCATCACGATCAGACTTCATGAGGTTTAAAACATCCACTAAGGTTTTTCCATCTTCAAGGTGTCTGATATAGCTATCAGCTGGCAATTCGTATTCATTAGCTTGATCAAAAATAGCCTGTTTGTTCGCTTTAAATTCTTCAAGAGCATCAAACTCTGCCAATACCAAAGCATCCATTTCATCAAGCGTTGATTTCTTGAGTTCAAATTTACTAGATTTGAAATATTTTTTGAGGCTGTATTCGTCGTAACGATCTTCAAATGTGGATTTTTCAAGACCTGCTACCATACATTTCTCTTCAAAAGTGGCACGGACGACATCCACGCGCAATAATCGCTCGTGTTCATCAATATCATCCCTGACCTTTCTAAGTTTAGTTAGCAATTCACCCAATGGGATGCGTGATTTTTCAAGTCTTTCTTCAAATTCATCAAGTGGATTTTTGAAATTCTTAGCAATCTTTTTACGCTCACTATCTAATCCATCATCAAGGGCTTTGTATCTTGTGATTTGTTCTTTGATTTCTTTATAATCAAGTTCATCAATTTTTTTATCTTCAAGCTGCGAAACTGCTAGAGCAATGGCTTTATCAAGACTATCAAAGTCAAGAGTGATTTTTCCTGGCACATAAATCGGCTTAATGTTTTCTAGTTCACTTAAGGTCACATCTTTCATTTTTCTAATCCTCCAATCCTAAGAATTTGAATAAATCAGCCTTAATATCACGTTTCACTGGCTCTGGTGCATCTGATCCATCAAGCATTTTGATTTCATGTGTTGCTTCGACAACAACGATATTGCATCCAAACGACGCTGCCAATGCATCTATACACTCTCTCTGCTCCTCATAAGCATCATAATCCAAGGTTAAAGCGTCTTGTATGCAATCACACAGGCCTACTTTATAAGCTAAGCGTTTTTCGTGGTGCTCATACTCTGATACAAAATGCCCATTTTCTTTTTCTTGAAAAGCGATAAATTTTTTAGTTTGTTTCATGTTGTTTCCTCTTTCTTTTTTTACAAATTATTAAAATCTTGTCCTTGAGCTTTAGCTATCTGACCATTGAGATAGCTCATAACTGTCTCAAAATGTAATTCTGGAATATCGTGAAAGTCACGAATTTTGAAATACTGCAGCACATGGTTAGCAACCTGATCAAAGCTAGCATTTTTAAGTTGTGCCCACGTTCGGATTTTTCCGCAAACTGCCTTGTATTGATCAGTGCTGATTAAATCTGGTTGATTAGCGTTTCTGCCTTGAGATGATTGGTTATCTGGTTGCTGTTGCTGATTAGGTTGTCCTTGGTTTTCTTCAGCTGGATATTCATCAATATCTTTTTCGCCGATAGCGAATAGACCTTGTAAAGCATATTTCCTAGCGTATGAACTAACCGCACCTGTCCACTGCGGATCTTGCATTTGCTTGATCTGACCTTTTTGTGTATTAAACACTGGTACTGGACTTAATTCAGAATATGCCGTTGATTGGTATCTCTCTTCTTTTTCATTGTTGAGAGCTACCGCTGTTGCTTTGACAAATATTTTTCCTGCTAGCTCAATAAGCTCATCCGTCACAATTACAGACCAATTGCTTTTCAGCTCTTTAAATGTTGTATAAATGTCCTCTGCATTTCTAAATGCGTACTTTACATCTTTTGATTTCTTTTTTTCTAGTTGCATTTTTTGTTGCAACTCTGGGAAAGTTAAACTTGTCATGCCATCTATCCTCCAAGTCTACTAAAAGGTACATCCCACGAATAGTTAGTAAAGTCTTCGTTTACAATATTCTTAATGATTTCACCTTTTGAAATTTCAATTTCCTGCGTAAATTCCATACCCAATTCGAAAGTGAAAATTTTAATATCAACATCAAACTTACTAGAAATTTCTGTGTAGTTGTCAGCCAACGCTGCCCACGCTTGCTTGAAACCTTCGAGTTCGATAATCATAAAATCATCATCTAACCAAATCTCAATATCTTTACCAGAAATAAAAGCACGCCTTGTACCGTTTATATAAAAGTAATCATTCTCAGTTTTAAATGTTAGTAGAGTACCATCGTATTCTTCTTCGAGCGTTGCGCCTTGATTTTCTAATAGCATCTCTTTCAATGCTGATACGATATTTTCTGTTTTGCCTCTTAATTTCAGAGTACCCTCTGCCCAATTTGGCATATTTCTTTCCTCCTGTAAAAAAACTCTACAAATCCTTTATTATTTCTGATTATGATTAGATTGTTGTAAAGTTAGTATTTATTACTAAGTTAGTAATTATTATTAAATTAGTATTTGTTATAGAGTTAGTATTTATTAGTGGATAGTTTTTCAACAGTTGATTTTTTCATTTGTTGAATTTTTCAACAAATGATTTTTTCAACAATTGAATTTTTCATTTATGAAGAACCTTACAAATGAATTTTTCTGATGAATTATCCACAAGTTATTCAGATATATATTTTTCCAATTGAGGCAAAATATAATCTTCAAAATACCAATCTGCCAATTTAAAATCTGCAGCAAATCGATAAGTTTCTACACCTTTTTTATAACCTTTGCTCATTTTTACAGTTCTCATATAACCAATTTTTTCAAATCTCCTGAAATACTTGTCAATCGTTGCTCTGGATAGACCTGTTCGTTTGGCAATCTCATTAGGATAGATTTTCCAGGTCGACTTGTTGCTCAGTATAATAAGCATAATCCCTAGAGCCGTTGTGTCCATTTCAGGATCATTGATTAGATCATTATTGATTACTGTATAATTTTTATCGCCGTTTTTATGGAAAGATATATTGCATATCCATTAGCTACTACCTCTCTTTCTAAGCAACCCAAGCAAAAGGCTCTGATTTTGATTTGTATTTCTGATCTTCATACCAACTTTCCCAAGCCTCGAAAACTTTGACCTTGGTGCTACGACCACCCTCTTTGCTGATGTACTTTCGAGCTACTGGATCAAGCTCCATTTTTCTCAACAAATATTGGATTTGCCGTTTTTCTTTACCAAAATGCTCAGCTAACTTTTGGTCATTTAGCCATTTCTCACCAATGGCCAGATTATCAATTTTTTCATTTACAACAGTTGAGATCACTTTCTCAACTTTTCGCATCAAAATGTTATCAATATCATCACCTAAGACATCTGATAAAGATTTTTCTAAGATCTTCTCTATATCTAGTGTGTTTGATTTTATTTGCAACTCCATAAACGCCCCTTTCTAGCTGTTGCTAAAATCGTGAGTGTATCAGCGAGCGTTAAACCTACTAAGCTGGTAATCAGTACATCACTTAGCTGGTAGTATTTACGCTGCCAATTATTGACTAATAATTGTTGTACGTTGTTTAATTCTTCCATTTTGTGATATAATTTAATTAGTATTTTTAGTGGAGCGCCTCAATAGATTGCAGTCTAGAGGTGCTTTTTTTATCCTTTCTAACCATCACCAAGCAGCTTCTCTGTCGTCACGCCAAGATATTTAGCAACCTTGGCAAGATTAGATGCTGATGGAGTGGATTTGTTCCATTTTGAAATCAAACCATTAGGAAATTCCAATTCTTTCTCAATGCGATAGATTGATATCCCTTGATTTGCAGCAACATCTTTGATAGTGTCGTAAATCATGCCTTCCTCCTTTTTTAGAAATATTTCTACGTTTTATTTCTGATAACTCTTGACAAATAACAGAACTTATTCTATTATAAGAGTATAAGAAAAGTAGCAAATACAGATTTTATCTGTTTCTGCGTCTGTAGTATTTATTATTTTGTGTACCTCCCAAGTACAATACCATGATACCACAGAACTATTTCTATTGTCAATAGAAAAGTAGAATTATTTCTATTTTTTTAGATTTTTTTCTGGAGGGTATTAGAAATGAATACTTACGAGATAATAAAAGAGCTTGTCAAACAACGTTTTATGACTGTTGCACAACTTGAACGAACTCTTGATTTATCAAATGGCTCTATTTCAAAGTGGGCGAAATCAAAACCTAATTCTGAGCCGTTAGAAAAAGTCGCCGATTACCTAAATGTTAGCACGGATTATCTCCTAGGGCGCACAGACAACCCTAGACCCGTTACTAGCGATCCTGATTTCACTTGGAATGGTCAGCCGGTCAACGTTGAGGAGATTGCCGAAAATGTTATGATGTTTGGAGGACGGCCGCTTACTGATGAAAAGAAGAAAGTTATCCAATCAATCATTGAGGGCTATCTTAAAGAAGTTGGGGATTAGAGGTGTAAAACTGTGACAGAAAAAGAAATAATATCAGATTACAAAGTCACAGTTATTACTTTTAACGCAGACTTGTTACCTGATGAACTCGGTTTCTATGATCGGGTCACCCAAACTGCTTTTCTATCTTCTAGACTTTCAAAGAAAGAACGTATAAAAGTTCTATTGCATGAGATCGGCCATGCTGAGCACAGCCAATCTGAATATCATTATGCGAGGCAACGTTGCGAAAACGAAGCTGATCGTAATATGATACATCATCTAGTAAAGGATGCTATATCTACGCTAGAAGATAAAAATGACTTTGATTATCTAAAATTTATGGAATTTTATAACCTCAAGACAATCACCGATGAAATCATGGTTAAAGAGGAGTATTTAAGTTTAATTGGTTGATACTATGATCTTTTTCATTTCATTTATTGTTGCTCTTATCGGATTTTTTTATATTCAGAATCATAGGAAAATTAAAAATGAATTTATAGATAGGAAAATTCCATCTAGTCCCAATATTGATTTTTTCGTTCAAGATGATTTGCATAACCAAGATTATCTTGAGTTGCTTACTAGGCGGCCTAATTATTTTGATTATGTTGACGGCTCTTATGAATACGCATATACAGATAGTTACAAAACTAATGAGGGTTATAAACTCAGAGAATTGCTACTACTAGTCTGGTGGGGAAAAATAAAAAAAGGGCGTACTTCAAATGCTAAAGTACCTAGATATTTCTACGACCGTTATCACATAAATCCCAATAATGTAACTAAACAATTTTTTATAGATAATTTGATTTATGTTGATAGTGGTAATATTGTAAGGTTCACCGATCGAGGGAAGACTCTTTTTCAAAAATACCAAGACTTGTGGGAAATCCATTCTCTAAAGGAGTATTATGGAAATTTAGATCGTGACTTTCCGTTCTGGGATCTCGATAGTTTTTTAATCAAAAAACATACTCAAAACATTATCTACTTAAAGGAAATGGCACAGTTCCATAAAGATTTAGCTGATTATTTTATAAAGAATTATCCAAAAGATGAGGATAATATCAACTATAATCAAGACCAAGTTATTTATTATCTAGAAAAAATCAATACACTAAATAATGTAATTGATGCCTTAAAAGGCTAATTGACATGTGCAATAACTGAATCACATAAAAAGCTGTCGGAGGTTCAAAATGGGATTATTTTCATCTGCTGTACGTTGTCCTTATTGCCGTTCGCAGCACGTTCAATTTATGCAACAAGATAGAAAAGCATTTTCTGCTGGCAAAGCTGCCGCTGGCGCCCTCTTAACTGGAGGTGTTGGATTACTAGCTGGATTTGCCGGAAAAAAAGGCAAAAACAATTGGCACTGCATCAATTGCGGCCGTGTCTTTCAAACTAAGAAATAAATAACACAACAAGTTAAAACAAAAGCCCCACGCTCTCAACTTTGGCGAGTCTGAGCGTGGGGCAAGACAATAGTATAAGAAACTAGGCATTAAAAAGCCTGTTTTCTTGTACTCATTTTAACAGAAATGAGGCGAAAAGGCAATGTGGGTAGAAGAATTACCGAACGGGAAATTTAAGTATTTTGAGCGCTATAAAGACCCTCTTACTGAAAAGTGGAAGAAAGTATCAATCACTCTTGAAAAATGCAGCAGACAGGCTGAGAAAAAGGCTCAGGCATATTTACAAGAAAAGATAGACAAGAAATTATCCAGCAAAGGTGATAAAAACATCACTTATGGCCAATTAAAAAAAGAATACCTGGATCAGTGGTTGCCTACAGTAAAGGATAGTACGATTAGAAACAATCTGAATTATGACAGGCATTTGCAAGGTGTATTATCTGATGATGTTTACATAAAAAACATAACAAAGAAAACTGTACGAGATATTATCACGAAACTATCTAAAAAGAATAATTACTCCATAGTCCATAAATGTCGCAAAAGATTACACGCCATTTTGAATTATGCGGTAGAAATGGACTACTTACAGTCAAACAAATCTGATAATGTCCTAGTCCCAAAGCCAGTCGAAACCTATGAGAAAGAAAAAGTTTCTTTTCTAGCCCAAGAGGAAATAATGTCATTAGCAAATGATATGCAGGAAAAAGGAGATGAATTAGTTAGGGATATCATTCTTTTTATGTTTCTTACCGGTGTCCGTTATGGTGAGGCTGCCGCGCTAGAGTTTGAAAAAGTAGACTTCAATAATAACACTATTCTTGTTAATGCTACATATGATTTTAATACTAAGAAATTAACCACCGTAAAGACAACTGGATCAAATCGGACAATATCTGTTTCAGATAACATCATAGAAATCATCAATAAACAAAAATCTAGGCACAAGGAGTTAGGTATAGAAACAGAGTTTATCTTTACTACAAATTCTGGTACTCCACTCATGAACTCATACATCAACAAAGTATTAAAGAGATATATGCCAGATAAAAGACTAACCACTCACATCTTTAGACACTCTCACATTTCATTTTTAGCCGAAAAAGGAGTTCCACTAAAAGCTATCATGGAAAGGGTCGGACACACTGATCCAGATACCACACTCAAAATCTATTCGCACACTACTATCAATATGCAAGATTATATTGATAAACAAACGGAATTGATTTCTATTTGATTTGCCCCTTTTATGCCCCTCGGATAAAAGACAGACACACTAAAACCCTTGAAAACGCTGGATTTTCAAGGGTTGTTTAAATATAATATATGTCCCCTGCCGGAATCGAACCAGCAACTACTCCTTAGGA
>ERZ773073.167-NODE-167-length-38161-cov-40.469664_pt1 | contig 38161 bp, 36 predicted proteins | sample MGYA00580616_ERZ773073 | MGnify/ENA primary metagenome ERZ773073 (study PRJEB29015, sample SAMEA2737960) | human oral metagenome | biome: human oral; feature: human-associated habitat; material: dental | place: China | collected 2131 ...
TTCTTCCTTCTTTTAAATCTCTTTCTATATATACATCTAAGAAACCAGCAGTTTTACCTAAACTCATTGCAGCACCATTTTGGTCTTTAATAGCACCTAAGTATCCAAAGTAAGTCCATTGAACAGCTTCTTGAGCAGTTTCAGCAGGTCTTCCTATATCAAAACCATAGGCAGCTGCCATTCTTTTTAAAGCTTTTAAAGCTTCTAATTGTTCAAACATTTCTTCTCTATCTCTAATAACATCTTCTGTCATTTCTTCTGGATCATAAGCATCAAATTCTCTTTTTCTTTCTTCAATAAGTCTATCAACACCATAAAGAGCAACTCTTCTATAATCTCCTATGATTCTTCCTCTACCATAAGCATCAGGAAGACCAGTAATAATTCCAGTATGTCTAGCAGCTTTTATTGCAGGTGTATATGCTGAGAAAACTCCAGCATTATGGCTTTTTCTATATTTTTCGTATATTTCTTTTGTTGTAGGATCTAATTTATAACCAAAAGCTTCTAATGAGTTTTCAACCATTCTTAATCCACCATTTGGGAATATAGCTCTTTTTAGAGGAGCATCAGTTTGTAAACCTACTATTGTTTCTAAATTTTTATCAATATACCCAGCTCCATAAGCATCAATTTTAGAAGGAATTTTAGTTTCAGCATCATAGATACCTTTTTCTCTTTCTACTTTTAACATTCCACTTAAAATATCCCATAACTTTTTAGTATTTTCAGTAGGACCTTCTAAGAATGATTCATCTCCTAAATATTCTGTATAATTGTTTTTGATAAAGTTACTTACATTAATACTTTTTTGCCATTCACCATCTTTAAAACCTCTCCAAGCTTCCATTGATTAAAACCACCTTTCATTTATATTATAAAAAATTTTGTAAATAAACTATATTGAAAATAAAAATTTATTTTTTTAATATATTATAAATTAAATATATAAATAAATACTTTACATAAGTTTACTATTATTTAATATAAAATTCAATTAAAATTTTAATAAATAATGAAATTGATAAAAAAATATACTAAATTAGAGTAAAAATAAGGCGAAAATAAAAATATTATAAAAATGAATAGAAACTCTTGAAAAATATTATAAAATATGATAGCATTACAAAAGAAGATTAAAAAATAATAAAAAAATTGGAGGGGAAGATGGAAGAAGAAAAAATCTTACATGGAATTCTATTAAAAAAAGCAAAAGAGGCTCAATATACAAATTTTGAAATTGAGCAATTAAATTTACAGTCTGAAAGTCTTTTTATAAGATACTTTTTAGAAAGAGAAGCTGCTAGAATTGTTGAGAATACAAATATAGAAGAAGATGTATTAAAAAAAATATATGAAGAAAATCAAACTTTATATAAATTTCCTAAAAAAGTAAAGATTGATACTATATTTGTAAAAGATTTAGCAAAAGCTGAAGAAATATTAAAAGAAGTAAATCTTGAAAACTTTAATGAACTTAAAGATAAAAATGATGAAAAAGGTCAAGAAGCAAAAGGTGTAACTGATGAGTTTTTATTTATAACAGAGATTCATCCAGCAATAGCAGAAGAAATATTACAAGAAAATGGAAAAAATGTTATAATAAAAAAAGCTATTCCTGTACAAGAAGGTTTCCATATTCTTTATTTAAAAGATATAGAAGAAGAAAGACAAGCTATTTTTGATGAAGCTAGAGAAACTATATTGGCAGATGTTAAAAGAAATATATTTGGACAAGTATATAATCAATTGATAGAAGATATAGCAAATGAAACAGTTAGACCAAAGGGTCCTGTAAAGATTGAAAAAAATAAAGAAGATAAAAATACAGAAACAAAATCAAAACAATAAAAAATCAAAGATAATAAAAAAAATATTGTAATTTTTTAAAATTTTATGTATAATTGTCAATATAAGAAATAATTTATTATAATTTAATTTGGGAGGTAACAAAAATGAAAAAATTTTTATTATTAGCAGTATTAGCAGTTTCTGCTTCAGCTTTTGCAGCAACTGATGCAGCAAGTTTAGTAGGTGAATTACAAGCACTAGATGCTGAATACCAAAACTTAGCAAATCAAGAAGAAGCAAGATTTAATGAAGAAAGAGCACAAGCTGACGCTGCTAGACAAGCACTAGCACAAAATGAACAAGTTTACAATGAATTATCTCAAAGAGCTCAAAGACTTCAAGCAGAAGCTAACACAAGATTTTATAAATCTCAATATCAAGATTTAGCTTCTAAATATGAAGATGCTTTAAAGAAATTAGAAGCTGAAATGGAACAACAAAAAGCTGTTATTTCTGACTTCGAAAAAATTCAAGCTTTAAGAGCTGGTAACTAATAAATTTTGAAAAAATGCTAGCATGAAATAAAACCTTTTAAGTTTATATTTTTTAATATAAATTTAAAAGGTTTTTTGTTTATAAAATTAAAAATATATGTTAAAATATAAAACAGAGTAAATTTTTATAAGTTGTTAGAAGGAGTTAGTGTTATGTATAAGTTATTTGGTTATGGATTAAAAGGAATTCCCTATATAAATAGATTAAAAAGAAGAGTGTTTTATGCAGTTGTAATTACAGTTGTTGCATTAAATATTTTTATAAGTTTCTCATTGAATTTAAGAAGTCTAACTAATGAGAAAATATTTAATTCTTTTATAGTTGCAGATTTACAAAATAATCTTAATCAAGATAAAAAGAATGAAATAGAGAAATATATATTGGGAATAGATGGAGTTCGTTCAGTCAGATTTATGGATAAATTTGAAAGTTTTAAGAATTTACAAAATGAACTTAATATTTCAATTCCTGAATCAAGTAACCCTTTAACAGATTCATTAGTAATCTCAGTAAAAGATCCAACACTTCTTGGACATATTCAAGAGACTATTGAAACAAGAGAAGAAGTAAAAGAAGTATATAAAGATGAATCATATTTAAAGCAATCTAAGGAACAAGGATTTATAACTTCTATAGCACAGATGGGAAGTGGTGTTTTCTCATTTTTTATAGCAGTTATTACCATAATCATATTTAACTTTGGAGTAGCAATAGAATTCTTAAATAATGCTAATACAGGACTTGATTATGCTGAAAATATTAGAAAGTCTAAAATAAGAAATCTTTTATCTTTTACTATGTCAACTGTGATAGGAACTTTAATCTTTTTTAATATATATGTGTTATTTAGAAAATATGTATCTCATGCAAAATTTGATTCTTCAATGTTATCCTTGAAGGAAATTGTTTTATGGCATCTTGGAGCAATAGCAATTTTAAATCTATTAGTTTGGTTAATACCAGCAAATGTTGGAAGAATTGAATATGCTGAAGAAGATGAAGAAGATGAACTAGATGATGAATTCTATGACAATGATGAAGATGAAGAAGATGGAGATTATGATGACTTTGAAGAAGATGAAGACTAAGACAATTTTAGCATTTTTTCTTTTATCAGCAAGTATTTATCCAGCTTCTAATTCTGTAAAGGATATGAATAAAAGGTTAAAGAATATTGATAAAGAAATTGAGAAGAAGAACACTCGTATAAAAGCAATAGATACAGAAACTTCTAAATTAGAAAAGATGATAAAAGAGCTAGAAGAGGAAATTAAGAAGTTGGAACATGAAAGAGAAGAGATAGAAGATGAAATTACAGTAGTTAAGAAGAATATAGATTATAGTAGAAAAAATCTTGAAATATCAGAAGTAGAACATGGTAGGAAAGAATCTGAATTTGTTGCTAAGATAATTGCTTGGGATAAATATAGTAAAATTCATGGAAAAGATATAGATGAAAAAGTTTTACTTACTAAAAATTATAGAGAAATGTTACATGGTGACCTACAAAGAATGGGGCATATCGAAAAAGTTACAGGCAGTATTAAAGAAGTAAAAGAAAAGATAGAAGCTGAAAAAAGAAAATTGGATAGACTTGAAGCAGAACTTAGAGAAAACTTAAGAAAAAGTGATGTTAAAAAAGAAGAACAAAAGAAATTAAAAGAACAATTACAAGTTGAGAAAAAAGGACATCAATCATCTATTGAAAAGTTAAAGAAAGAAAAACAAAGAATTTCAAGAGAGATTGAAAGGATTATAAGAGAAAATGCTAGAAGAGCTGCAGAAAAAGCAGCCAGAGAAAAGGCTGCAAGGGAAGCTGCTAAAAATAAAGGTAAGAGTACTGGTAAAGGTAAAGGTAGTGGTGAAACAAAGGTTACTACTACCACTGTAGATATGCCAAAAATAAGTAATCCAGAAGCATATAAGAGAATAGGAAAAACAATTAAACCATTGAATGGACAAATTGTTGTTTATTTTGGACAAAAGAAAGCAGGAGTGGTTGAAAGTAATGGTATAGAAATAAAAGGAAAATTAGGAAATCCAGTAGTTGCTTCTAAGGCAGGAACAGTTATCTATGCTGATGCATTCCAAGGTTTAGGTAAGGTTGTTATGATAGACTATGGTGGAGGAATAATAGGAGTTTATGGAAACTTACTTGCTATAAAGGTTAATATAAACTCAAAAGTAAGTTCAGGACAAACTATAGGAGTATTAGGTTTATCTAGTGATAAAGAGCCTAATTTATACTATGAATTAAGAGCAAATTTAAGACCTATTGACCCAATACCAACATTTTAATTTTAAGGAAATAGGAAATGATAAAATTAAGTATTATTCACAATACAGATAAAGAAGATGCTATAAAAATCTATAAGGAACTTTTAAAATATTTAAAAGCTAAAAAAGAATTTGAAGTTTTAGATGATAAAAATATATCGCAAGCTGAATATATAGTAGTTATAGGTGGAGATGGAACTCTACTTAGAGGATTTAAAAAGATAAAAGATAAGAAAGTTAAGATAATAGCTATTAATTCAGGAACTTTAGGTTATCTTACAGAAATTAGAAAAGATGGCTATAAAGAAATTTTTGAAAATATTTTAAAAGGTAAAGTTAATATTGAAGAAAGATATTTTTTTACTGTAAAAATTGGAAAAAAGAAATACAATGCTTTAAATGAAGTATTTTTAACAAAAGATAATATAAAGAGGAATATAGTATCTTCTGAAATTTATGTAGATGATAAATTTTTAGGTAAATTTAAAGGAGATGGAGTAATTATATCTACTCCAACAGGCTCAACTGCTTATTCATTATCTGCTGGTGGACCTATTGTAACTCCTGAATTAAAGTTATTTTTAATAACACCAATAGCACCACATAACTTAAATACAAGACCTATAATTTTATCAGGTGATGTAAAAATAGTTTTAACTTTGGCAGTACCAAGTGAATTTGGTATTGTAAATGTAGATGGGCATACTCATAATAAAATTGATCTTGAAGATGAAGTAGAGATTTCTTATTCAGAGGAAAGTTTAAAAATTGTTCTTCCAGATAATAGAAATTACTATAATGTTCTAAGAGAAAAACTTAAATGGGGAGAAAACTTATGCTAAGAGAACTAAAAATAGAAAATTTAGCTATTATAGATGAGTTAGATATTGAGTTTGATAAAGGGTTTATTGTGCTAACAGGAGAAACAGGTGCAGGAAAATCTATTATTTTAAGTGGAATTAATCTTCTTATTGGAGAAAAAGCCAGTGTGGATATGATTAGAGATGGAGAAGAAAATCTTGTTGCACAGGGTGTTTTTGATGTGGATGAAGAACAAAAGAAAGCATTGGAAGCTATGGGAATAGATATTGATGGAGATGAAATTATTATAAGAAGGTCTTACAGTAGAAGTGGTAAGGCAAGAGCTTTTGTAAATAATGTTAGGATATCTTTAACAGATTTAAAAGAGATAGCCTCAACTTTAGTTGATATTGTTGGGCAACACTCTCATCAAATGTTACTTAATAAGAATAATCATATAAAACTTTTAGACAGTTTTCTTAACAAAGATGAAAAAGATTTAAAAGAAAATTTAGTAAATCTTTTATCACAATATAGAGAAATTGATATTAAGATAGAAAATATTGAGAAAGAAAGAAAAGAAACTTTAGAAAAAAAAGAATTCTATGAGTATCAACTTGAAGAAATAGAAAAATTAAAATTAAAAGATGGAGAAGATGAACTTTTAGAAGCAGAATATAAAAGAGTATTTAATGCTGAAAAGATTAGGGAAAAAGTTTATGAAAGCTTAGAATATCTAAAAGATGATGAAGATTCAGCTTTAAGTTTGATAACAAATTCAATAAGAAATATAGAGTACCTTGGAAAATATGATGAAAGATACATAGAATTAGCAAAAAGAATGGAAAATGCATATTATGAGTTAGAAGATTGTGCTAATGAAATTGAAAATATTTCTAAGGGAATAGATGTTACAGAAAGTGATTTAGATAAAATTGCTGGTAGAATGAATATTTTAAAAAGAATTAAAGAAAAGTATAAAAGAACTTTACCAGAACTTATAGCATATAGAGAATATTTAAAAGAAAAATTATCTGATATAGATAGTGGAGATTTTAAAACTAAGGAATTAAAAAAAGAACTTAATAAAATTAAAACTGAATATGATAAAATAGCTGAAAAAATGACTAATTCAAGAAAAGAAATAGCAATAAAAATAGAAAATGAATTGTTAAATGAATTAAAATTCTTAAATATGGAAGATGCTAAATTAAAAGTTCAAATAAATAAATTAGAAAAAATGACAAATGATGGTTATGATGAAGTTGAATTTTTTATTTCAACTAATGTGGGGCAAGATTTAAAACCTCTAAATAAAATAGCTTCTGGTGGAGAAGTAAGCCGTGTTATGCTTGCACTAAAAGTTATTTTTTCAAAGGTTGATAATATACCTATTTTGATTTTTGATGAAATAGATACAGGTATAGGTGGAGAAACTGTTAGAAAGATAGCTTTAAAGCTGAAAGAAATAGGAGAAAATACTCAAATTATTTCAATTACTCATTCACCGGTAATAGCTTCTAAGGCATCACAACAATTCTATATAGAAAAATATGTTGAAAATTCTAAAACTATCAGTAGAGTTAAGAAGCTGTCTGCTGAAGAAAGAATAAAAGAAATTGGAAGAATGTTAGTTGGAGAAAAAATTAATAATGAGGTCTTAGAAATAGCAAATAAAATGTTAAATGAGGGATAATGTGAACATTTTAGAGAAATATATAGAAAATCTGGTAGTAAAAAAGAATTTATTACAGACAACAGTTGATGCTTATAAACTAGATATAAATGAGTATCTTGAATTTCTAACAAAAAAAGATATAGATATTTTAGATACTGATGAAAAGATATTTAATGAATATTTTTCTGATGTAGAAAAAAACTATAAGAAAGCTACCTTTAGTAGAAAATATAGCACTATAAGGGGTTTGTATAAGTTTCTTTTGAGAAATAGATATATAGAAAAAATATTTGAATATAAACTATCAGTTAATAAATCTGATAATGAAGTTACTACTAAAAAGAATAATATTATATTCAAGCAAAAAGAATATGAAGAATTTATAAATTCTTTATCTGATAATTTTAATGAGATGAGATTGAAACTTATTTCTAAAATGATAGTTGAGTATAAAATTAATCTTGTGAATATTTTTGAAATTCAGATTAAAGACCTATTAAAGTATGATTTTCAAAAGATTATTATAGTGAGAAATAATAAGATTATTAGTTATGATATAGATGAAATTATGGAAGAAGACTTAAAAAATTACTATAAAAAATATGCTTTTGAAAAAAGATTTTTATTTGGAGCTTATGGAAAGTCAACTTTTATTTCAGATTTAAAAAGATATAATTTAGATTTTAAAACTTTAAAAAATTGTATGCAGGAAGATGAAAAAGACTTAATTGAAAATATTAGAAAAGTGTATTTTGAGATAGGAATAGGAGATAATTAATGAAAGCAGGATTTATAGCTGTTGTAGGTAGACCAAATGTTGGTAAATCAACTTTAATAAATAAACTTGTATCTGAAAAAGTAGCTATTGTTTCAGATAAAGCTGGAACAACAAGAGATAATATAAAGGGAATTTTAAATTTTAAAGATAATCAATACATTTTTATAGATACACCAGGAATACATAAACCTCAACATCTTTTAGGTGAATATATGACTAATATTGCAGTTAAGATTCTAAAAGATGTAGATATTATACTTTTTTTAATTGATGCCTCTAAACCAATAGGAACAGGGGATATGTTTGTAATGGATAGAATAAATGAAAATTCTAAAAAGCCTAGAATTTTACTAGTGAATAAGGTTGATTTAATAAGTGATGAGCAAAAAGAAGAAAAATTAAAAGAAATAGAAGAAAAGTTAGGAAAATTTGATAAAATAATTTTTGCCTCAGGTATGTATTCTTTTGGTATGAGTCAATTATTAGAAGCATTAGATCCTTATTTAGAAGATGGGGTTAAATACTATCCTGATGATATGTACACAGATATGTCCACTTATAGAATAATAACAGAGATAGTTAGAGAAAAAATCTTATTAAAAACAAGAGATGAAATTCCTCATTCCGTTGCTATTGAAATAATAAATGTGGAAAGAAAAGAAGGAAAAAAGGATAAATTTGATATAAATATTTATGTTGAAAGAGATTCTCAAAAAGGTATTATCATTGGAAAAGATGGTAAGATGCTAAAAGAAATTGGAGTGGAAGCTAGAAAAGAGATAGAAGAATTATTAGGAGAGAAAATCTACTTAGGACTTTGGGTAAAAGTTAAAGATGATTGGAGAAAGAAAAAACCATTTTTAAAAGAATTGGGCTATGCTGAGGAAAAATAAGATGACTGTAAAAGAAATAGAAAAGTTAATAAAAGATGGAGAAAAAATAAATATTGAATTTAAGGAGTCAAAGTCTGCATTAACAAGGGATATATTTGATACAGTATGTGCTTTTAATAATAGAAATGGTGGTCACATTCTATTAGGAGTAAAAGATAACAAAGAAATTATAGGAGTAGAAGTAAGTAAAGTAAGTGAAATTATAAAAAACTTTATAACTTCTATTAATAATCCTCAAAAAATATATCCTCCATTGTATTTGATACCTGAACCTATTGAAATAAATAATAAAATTGTTATTTATATAAGAGTACCAGAAGGCTATCAGGTTTGTAGACATAATGGGAAAATATTAGATCGCTCTTATGAGGGAGATATTAATATTACTGATAATTCTGAGTTGGTATATAAGATGTATGCAAGGAAACAAAATACGTATTTTGTAAATAAAGTATATCCAAATATAAATTTAGATTTTTTGGATGCAAATATTATTCAAAGAGCTAAAGAAATGGCAAGAGTTAGAAATATAAATCATAGTTGGATAAATATGACTGATGAAGAAATGCTTAGAAGTGCTAATTTAATTCTTACAGATCCTGAAACAAATAAAGAAGGCTTAACATTAGCAGCTATTTTACTTTTTGGAAAAGATAATTCAATTATGTCAGTATTGCCACAACATAAAACAGATGCAATTTTTAGAATAGAAAATAAAGATAGATATGATGATAGAGATGTTATTATTACTAATTTAATTGATAGTTATGATAGATTGATTCAATTTGGACAAAAACACTTAAATGACTTATTCATATTAGATGGAATACAAAATATAAATGCAAGGGATAGAATTTTAAGAGAAATTGTATCAAACACTTTAGCTCATAGAGATTATTCTAGTGGATTTCCTGCTAAAATGATTATTGATGAAGAGAAAATTCTAATAGAAAATAGTAACTTAGCTCATAGTATAGGAGAGTTAAATCTTTTTAAGTTTGAGCCATTTTCTAAAAATCCTCCTATATCAAAGATATTTCGTGAAATCGGACTAGCTGATGAATTAGGGTCAGGAATGAGAAATACTTATAAATTTACAGAGCTATATTCAAATGAAAAACCAATATTTGAAGAGGGAAGTATTTTTAGAACAATAGTTCCTATTAGAAAAATAGCTACTAAAAAAGTGGGTATAAAAGATGTCGCTCAGGATGTCGCTCGGGATATCGCTCAGGATGTCGCTCAAAAAAAAGAAGATATATTATCTATAATATTAGATGAAATAAAGAAAAATCCTAAAATTAGTAGGAAAAAAATTGCAGAAAAAGTTGGAGTGAGTGTTAAAACAATAGAAAGATATATAAAAGAAATTCAAAATTTAAAATTTATTGGAAGAGGAAGCAATGGTTATTGGAAACTTGAGGAATAATTTTATTTTAAAGGAGATTTTATTGTATGAAAATAATAGGGCTTATAGGTGGAATGAGTTGGGAAAGTACAGTTACATATTACCAAATCATAAATGAAGTTATAAAGGATAAATTAGGAGGACTACATTCTGCAAAATGTATATTATATAGTGTGGATTTTGAAGAAATAGAAGAATGTCAAAAGAATGGTGATTGGGATAGAAGTGCTGAAATCTTAGGTAAAGTGGCATTATCTTTGGAAAAAGCAGGGGCAGATTTTATTGTTATATGTACAAACACTATGCATAAAGTAGTTTCTGGAATAAAGAAATATACTAAACTTCCTATTTTACATATTGCTGAAATGACAGCTATTGAATTAAAGAAAGCTGGAATTAAAAAAATTGGTTTACTTGGAACAAAATATACTATGCAACAAGATTTCTATAAACAAATATTAATTGATAATGGTATAGAAGTTGTTATACCCAACTCAAAAGATATAGAAATAGTCAATTCGGTTATTTTCAATGAATTATGTCTTGGAAAAATAAAAAAGGAATCAAAAGATAAGTATTTAAGAATTATAAAGGACTTATCAAAAGCTGGTACAAAAGGAGTAATTTTAGGTTGCACAGAGATAGGATTATTAATTAAACAAGAAGATACTGATGTGCCATTGTTTGATACAACAAATATTCATGCAACATCAGCAGCATTATATGCAATAGAAGAAAAATAAATTAATTTAAAATATTGTAAAAGAGCAAGTAGAAGTAAAAACTTTAAAAGCTCTTTTTATTTTAGTTATAAAAAATAGAACTTAGAAAATAAAAAATTATTTATTTTTAGATAAAAAAATAAAAGAATATAGAACTTTATTTTAGAAAATTTGTTTTATTGTGCTATTTTTTATATGGTGGTATAATCCTTATCAATTCAATAAGGAATGGGGATAGAAAAATGGATTGGGAATTTATAGCAAAGTACACACCAGAGTTTGTACATGCTGGAATACTGACATTAAAAATAGGTGGAATAGGAATAATACTTTCAATTATAGTTGGAATTTTAGGAAGTTGGATTTTATATGAAAACTTTAAATTCTTTAAAAAAATTGTAATTGCATATATAGAACTAAGTAGAAATACACCTCTTCTTGTTCAATTATTCTTTTTATACTTTGGGCTACCAAAAGTTGGTTTAAGATTTAGTCCAGAGGCTTGTGGAATAATTGGTTTAACATTTTTAGGTGGAAGTTATATGATAGAAACTTTTCGTAGTGCACTAGAAACAATAGATAAAATTCAAAAAGAATCAGCTTTAAGTTTGGGTATGACTAAATGGCAAACAATGAGATATGTTATTTTACCTCAATCATTTGTTATAAGTTTACCAGGACTTACAGCAAATATTATATTTTTATTAAAAGAAACATCAGTATTTAGTGCAATAGCCTTAATGGATATGATGTTTGTAACAAAAGATTTAATAGGACTTTACTACAAAACAGAAGAATCTTTATTTATGCTTGTAGTAGGGTACTTAATAATATTGTTGCCTCTTTCATTATTTGGGGTTTGGCTAGAAAGGAAGTTAAAATATGTTGGATACAGTAATTGATTTATTATCAAAGGGAACAAATTTTGAAAGACTTCTATATGGCTTGTGGGTAACAATAAAATTAAGTTTAGTTTCAGCATTCTTTTCAATAATTTTTGGAATATTATTTGGACTTTTTATGCACATAAGAAATCCTGTAACTAAAATAATCTCACAAATATATTTACAGATAATTAGAATAATGCCACCCCTTGTATTATTATTTATAGCATATTTTGGAGTTACAAGAATGTATGGTATTCATATTTCAGCAGAAACAAGTGCAATAATAGTATTTACAATTTGGGGAACTGCTGAAATGGGAGATTTGGTAAGAGGTGCTATTGAAAGTATCCCTAAAAGTCAAATAGAAAGTGCAACAGCATTGGCTTTAAACAAAAAACAAATATATCTATATGTAATTATTCCTCAAATTATAAGAAGACTTATACCTTTATCAGTGAATTTAATAACTAGAATGATAAAAACTACAAGTTTAGTTGTATTAATAGGAATAGTTGAAGTTTTAAAAGTTGGGCAACAAATAATAGACACAAATAGATTTCAATATCCAAATGGAGCAATATGGATATATGGAGTAATATTCTTACTATACTTCTTGTCTTGTTGGCCATTATCAATGTTAGCAAAATTTTTAGAAAAGAGATGGAGTAAAATATGAAACAGTTAGATAAAGTGGTTCTCTCAGCCAAAGATGTTATAAAAAATTATCAAGAACTTGAAGTTCTAAAAGGCATAAATTTAGATATACATCAGGGAGAAGTAGTTGTAATAATTGGAGCTTCTGGTTGTGGGAAAAGTACATTTTTAAGATGTTTAAATGGCTTAGAAGATATTCAAGGTGGAGATATAATCTTAGATAATGAAATAAAATTTTCAGATACAAAAAACGATATGACAAAGATTAGACAAAAAATTGGAATGGTTTTTCAAAGTTATGAATTATTTCCACATTTAACAATCTTGGATAATATCTTATTAGCACCAATGAAGGTACAAAGGAGAAATAAAGAAGAAGTAAAGCAGCAAGCATTAAAATTACTTGAAAGAGTTAATTTACTAGATAAACAGAATTCTTATCCAAGGCAGTTATCAGGTGGACAAAAACAAAGAGTTGCAATAGTTAGAGCATTATGTATGAACCCAGAAATAATGTTATTTGATGAGGTTACAGCTGCACTTGATCCTGAAATGGTAAGAGAAGTTTTAGATGTAATGCTTGAACTTGCAAGAGATGGAATGACAATGGTAATAGTAACTCATGAAATGCAATTTGCAAGAGCAGTTGCAGATAGAGTTATATTTATGGATAATGGAAATATAGCAGAACAAGGAGAGGCAGAAGAATTTTTCTCTAATCCCAAAACGGAAAGGGCACAAAAATTTTTAAATACATTTAGTTTTAAAAAGTAAAATAGTTCGTTGCTAACCAGATTTCTTAACAGATAAAAATTAAGAATTCGCTGCAAATTCGCTAAACTCACTTCGTTCAGACACAGCGAAATTTGCTCAGCTCATTCTGTTTAATTTTTATCCTAAAATCTGGAATGCAACTCACTTATTTTAATTTTTATAAAAATTTTTTTAAGGAAAGTTTAGGAGGGTATAAAATGAAAATTTGGAAAAAGATTTTAAAATTAGCAACAGTTGGGGTAGCAGTATTTGCATTAGCTGCTTGTGGAAATAAAACAGAAGAAACTAAACCAGAAACACAAGCACCTGCACAAGAAACTACAACTGCTAAGGCAAGAACAGTTCAAGAAATCAAAGATAGTGGTGTTATAAGAATAGGAGTATTTACAGATAAAGCACCTTTTGGTTATGTTGATGAAAATGGTAAAAATCAAGGTTTTGATATTTACTTCACAGATCGTATAGCAAAAGATTTAGGCGTAAAAGCAGAATACATTTCTCTTGACCCTGCAAGCCGTGTTGAATATGCAGAAACAGCAAAAGTTGATATAGTTGCTGCAAACTTTACAGTTACACCTGAAAGAGCAGAAAAGGTTGATTTTAGTTTCCCATATATGAAAGTGTCATTAGGAGTTGTATCTCCTGATAAAGCAGTTATAAAATCTGTTGAAGACTTAAAAGATAAAACTTTAATAGTAAGTAAAGGAACTACTGCTGAATATTATTTCTCAAAGAATCATCCAGAAATAAAATTACAAAAATATGATTCTTATACAGATGCATACAATGCTTTACTTGATGGTAGAGGAGATGCTTTCTCAACTGATAATACAGAAGTTTTAGCTTGGGCAAAAGCAAATCCAGGTTTCACTGTTGGAATTGATTCTTTAGGAGATGTTGATACAATAGCTGTTGCAGTTCAAAAAGGGAATATTGATTTATTAAATTGGATAAATGATGAAATCAAAGAATTAGGAAAAGAAAATTTCTTCCATGAAGCATATAAAGCAACCCTTGAACCAATTTATGGAGATTCTGCAAATCCAGACTCAATAGTCGTTGAAGGTGGACAATTATAAGAATAATTTAATAAAATAATAAAAAATGCTATTACAAAATTAACTGTAATAGCATTTTTTCTAATTAATCTAAGTTTATATAATGAGTTGAACCAGAATCAGTTTCAGAAGTAGCTTCTATTTCTTCTGTTGTTGGACTTCCAGAATCTAAATCAGGCATTTGAGTAGATGGAGCAGAGTATTCACTAGAACCATTAGAGCTTCCACCATTTTTTTCATATTTTACTATAATATCTACTAATTTTTGTTCATTTTTATTTAAAATATTTTGTTTATCAGTAGTTCCTCTATACCAGTCTTTAGCTCCAAAATATTTTTGGTATTCTTTTCTTTTAAATTTATAACCTTTTTTTGCATAGATAGTATTTCTAATAATAGCTAATTCTTTTTTAGAAAAACCACCTAGAAAATCCTTATTTCCATTTACTATAACTTCATTATAAACTTCCTCTAGTCTATCTAAATCAGGGTCATTAGCTGCGAAACTAGCAAAAGAAATTATAGAAAACAATAAAAACATCATAACATACAATTTTGAAAATCTTTTCATATCAACACCTCTGTTTAATTTGATTATTTTATTATACACTAAAAGTAAAATTTTACCAAATTTAGTATTTATAACTTTTTAAAATTTCTTTTAATTTTTTTATATAGGCATTTTTTAATAATTCAGGATACTCAATTTTGACATTATCTCCCAGTCCTATCAGATAGTGGACCATATAATCTAATTCTTCCTTATTAAAACTACCTATCATATAAGATTGATTATCAATTTCTTCTAATTTCATATTAGGATAATTCTTTTTTAAAAATAATTCTTTACCAAATTTTGTTAAACTACATCTAAACTCAATATTATGGTATATTCCTTCATAAGAAAGCAAGAAATTTTTTAGATCTTCAAAAGTATAAGAGTGTTCTATGTTATTGTCAATAATACACTTCTCTATATAATCACATCTGTATACTCCAAACATATTATTGTTTATATCCAAGGCATAACAAAACCAAACTCCGTTCCTATAAAATAAGTTATATGGAAGAATTTGTTTAGAAATTTTATTGTGTTGAGTATATAAAATATTTAAAACTTTTAAATCTAAGATAGCTTCCAGAATTATAGTTAAATAATTAGTAGGATTGATGGGAGGAATAGTATAATACTCTACAACTTTTAATAATTTTAGAATTTTTTCTTTTTGCTCTATTGGTAAAGTTGCCAATAGCTTTTTATAAAGCAGAGGATAAGATTTTTCAAATGGTGTGGTTGAAAGTAACTCCAAAGATTTCAAAGCAAAAAATATAGAAGTTATCTCCCCTATATCAAAATGTATAGGTATTAATAATTTTTCATTTATTAATTTGTAACCTCCATTTCTACCATTCTCTACATAAAATGGTAAGCCCATTAGTTCTAAGTCTTGTATATCTCTTAATGCTGTTCTTTTTGAAATATTAAATTCATTTATTAAATCTGATAAATTAAAAGATTTCTTTGAACTTAAAAATATTAATTCTTGATTAAGTCTTTCAGCTCTTTTCATAAATTCTCCTAAAAGGTGTCTATTTTTGTCACTATTATATGATAACATATTATTATAAAAAGAAAAAGGAGAAGATGTTTATGTCAGTATTTAATGAAAAATTTTTTGAAGTTTTAAATCATGAAGGAGTTGTATCAATAGTTTCTTGGGGAAATGAGGAAGCTAATGTAACAAATACTTGGAATTCATATTTGGTTATCAAAGATGATAGAATTTTACTACCAGCTGCTGGAATGCATAGTACAGAGGCAGATGTAAAAGTTAATAATAAGGTAAAATTAACTCTTGGTTCAAAAGAAGTTGAAGGTTTTAATAACTATCAAGGAACAGGTTTTTTAATAAAAGGTATTGCTAATTTTGTTGAAACTGGTGAAGATTTTAATATGATGAAAGAAAGATATCCATTTTTAAGAAAAGTTTTAGAAATTAAAGTTGAATCTGCAAAACAATTATTATAATATAAATATAATATTTTCTTGACTTTAAGACTTAAATTCATTAAAATGAATAAAAACAAGTTTTGAAAGGAAAGGAATATGAAGAAAAATATAGGAACAGTATGTATACATGGAAAAAATGGAAGAAAAGATACTGATAAGACAGGAGCAGTAAGTTTCCCAATTTATCAATCAGCAACTTTTGTACATCCAGCTTTTGGTGAATCAACAGGTTATGATTATTCAAGATTACAAAATCCAACAAGAGAAGAAGTTGAAAGAATAGTAAATGACTTGGAAGAAGGAGTAGATGCAATTGCATTTAGTACAGGAATGTCTGCATTAACTGTTCTATTAGAAATGTTAGCACCAGGAGATAATATAGTATCAACTGATGATTTATATGGTGGAACAATAAGATTAATGGAGAATGTACTTAGTAAGAATGGTATTACAACGACTTTTGTTGAAACAGATAATTTAAAAAATGTAGAAAATGCACTAACTGAAAAAACTAAGATGATATATATAGAAACTCCAACAAATCCAATGATGAAAGTATGTGATATACATGAAATTTCTAAAATAGCTAAAAAAAATAATTGTATTTTAGTAGTGGATAACACATTTTTAACACCATATTTTCAAAAACCTCTTAAATTAGGAGCTGATATTGTAGTTCACAGCGGAACAAAGTATCTAGCAGGGCATAATGATACTTTAGCAGGTTTCTTAGTAACAAATTCACCTGAAATTAGTGAAAAACTTAGATATCTAACTAAAACAATAGGAGCAGGATTATCTCCTTTTGATTCTTGGCTAGTTTTAAGAGGAATAAAAACTCTTCATATCAGAATGGAACAACATCAAAAAAATGCTATAAAAATAGCTGTATGGTTAAAGACACAAAAAGCTGTAAAATCGGTTTATTATCCAGGTTTAGAAGAAAATGAATCAATAGAAATTTCTAAAAAACAAAGTACAGGTTTTGGAGGAATGGTATCTTTTCATGTTGATAGCCCAGAGAGAGCAAAAAAGATTTTAAAAAATATTAAAGTAATTCAATTTGCAGAAAGTTTAGGTGGAGTAGAAACTTTAATGACTTATCCTATGTACCAAACTCATGCTGATGTACCTATGGAAGAAAGATTAGCAAGAGGTATAGATGAATGCCTATTAAGATTATCTGTTGGAATTGAAGATGTAAATGATTTAATCGAAGATTTAAATCAAGCTATAAATAATTAAATAAAACATAAAAAAAGCTTTTACAGATATTAATTGTAAAAGCTTTTTAAATTGTCTATATTTTCATTACATATTCAATAATATTATAAGTATGGTCTGCAATTCTTTTATAATAGTTGATAATATCTAAATAACCAGTATTTAACCTTGCTGGTATATTTTCAGCTCTAGAAAAATGTTCTCTTTTTACTTCCTTATAGTAAGCTTTTAAAGCTTGATATTTTTTCATACCAATAGGATATAGTTCTTTTTCATTTGTTCTAACTGCTCTACTTATATCATTAAAGAGTTCAACTGAAAGAGAATGAAGTTTAAAAGCCATTTTTGCCCTTACTTCATCAAGTTCAATAGAGTTTTCATAAAGCATAAAAAGCCTATTTGCTATCCTATTTTGGTAGTCACCAATAGTTTCATATTCATCACAAGCTAATAAGTTCATTCTAGTATCTTCTATTAGCTCTTTACTTAAAGATTTACTCAATAAAGAGAAGTTTGAATCGTAGATTTCTTTTTCATACAAGTCCAATTTATCTTCTGCTTCAATTATATTATCATTATACTTAGCAATTTTATCTTTTTCTTTCAAAGATTCTTCTAATTTTAAGAATACATTTTCTATCATATCTACCATAGAATTCACTTCTATTTTAGTTTGTTCTATTATTACACTAGGTAAAGTCATTTTTAAAGAAGCTAACTTAGTTACTCTCAATTCATCTTCACCAGTATCTTTTACTACAAATAATAAGAATTTATCCAGAAGACTTACAAAAGGAATTAAAATAATAACATTACTTATATTAAATATTGTATGTGCAGCTGCTATTGCTGCTCCCATATGATTTACAGGATCAATAAAAAGATTTAAAAAATGTAAATAAATTCTAAATATAGAAGTTACCCAAATAACACCTATTAAATTTATCAATGTATGTGCATAAGCTGCTCTTTTTGCATTAGGTTTTGCTCCTATTGAAGCAAGTAGTGCTGTTACAGTAGTTCCAACATTTTCTCCTAAAACTAAAGCAACTGCTGCTGGATAATCAATAAGCCCTTGTGTAGCAAGTGCTATTGTTATACCAATAGTTGCTGCTGAAGATTGGATTAGAGCTGTTATAATTGCACCAGTTGCTGCTACTTTAAGTAAACCAAAATATGAGTCAACTTTAAACATCTTAAACATTTCAATAAATTCAGGCATATCTTTTAAAGGGCTAAGTGCTTGACTCATAAGTTGTAAACCAAAAAATATTAATCCAACTCCAATTAATGCACTTAAATTAGTTCTAGCTTTTTCTTTCTTCATAAACATATATAGAATGGAAGCTAGTCCAACTATTGGGAGTCCATATTTACCTATATCTAATACTAATAACCAACCAGTTATAGTTGTTCCTATGTTAGCTCCTAAAATAATACCTAATGCTTGTTTTAAAGTTAGAAGAGAAGCATTTACAAAACCAACAGTCATAACCGTACTAACAGATGATGATTGTACCAAAGCAGTTATAATAATTCCTACTAAAATTCCTAAAACTCTATTATTAGTTAAAGAAGCTAAAATCTTTTTTAGCTTTGGTCCTGCAATTTTTTGCATACTTGTTGACATATGTTCCATACCATATAAAAACAATCCTAAACCACCAATAAGTTGTAATATAATTTTTAAATACATATATCTCCTATAATCTTTTTACACATTCCTCTCAATACTATATTTTTTTTGTAAATAAAGAGGTTTATAAGACATTTTAGCTTCTCTTAAACCTTCATCACCAAAATCATCCTCTCTATTTACTAATTCATAGCCTTGCCATTCTTCTTGTAAATAAATCATATTTATTGCTTGATAACTTCCTATATAGTCAATTAAAGCTTTTTCTGTGTGAACTAATACCATTTTATCAGTTAAAGCTTCTCCTAAACTATAAGCAATGATATGATTATTCACTTTTAGAAATCCACCTTTTAAATCTAATTTTTCATAATTTTTTAAAAGATTTAATATTCCTTCATTCTCATTTTTTAGAATTTCTCCACCTGATTCAGAATGAATTTCATACCATTTTTTTTGAAAATCTACTACTTCATCAATATTATCTTTATTTATGCTGTCATAAGAGTATTCATAACTTTTTCTAAAATTAGCTACTCTATTTTTTTTCTTAGAATAATGCCTACCTTTTAAAGTTGATAGACTTTCATAAGAATAAATATAATCTTCATAATCTCTTTTTTCTTGTAAATTAAAGTCATTTTTTAATTTTTCATACCAATACTCTGTGAAATAGTGTATAGCCACATTTTCTTTTAAAATTTCTCTTATTTTTTCTTTCATCTTTTCTATATTTTCAGGAGTATCATTTTTAGGGATAGGCATATAATAATATACCTCTCCCATATAGATACTTCTGATAGTTAAAATATCATTTTCTATTTCATATTCTGTATTTTCCCCAATACTCCATAATAATAAATTAGAAAAACTTAAATCACATATTTCAAATCTATTCTTGGTATATTCTTCAATAGAATTTTTAGATTCTATTGTTAATTTTTGCCACATAATTTCTCCTAACTATTTTGCTAATCTATAAATTGCTTCTACATATATTTGAAGAAGTTTATCTATCTTTGATATTTCTAAATATTCATCTCTTTGATGCATTCTATCTTCTTGATCTGGAAGTAAAGCTCCAAAAGCAACAGCATTTTTAGCATATTTAGCATAAGTTCCTCCACCTATTGCTACTGGCTCTGCATCATTATCTCCAGTTAATTCTTTATAAATATTCATTAAAGTTGAAACTAAGAAACTATCCTTTGCAACATACAAAGGTTGAGTATTTGAATGTAATAAAAATTCATAACCAAAATCTTCTGTATTTTTCTTAATAGTTTCTATTATTTGTTCATTTTTAATTTTAACAGGAACTCTCATATCTATCCAGATTTCAAGTTCATTATTTTCTAAATTTATTTTTCCTAAATTTAAAGTTAATTCTCCTGTTTCTCCATCTGTACATTTAACTCCAAAAGATTCACCATCAGTTTCCATTTTTACAAATTTATCAAAGAATGTAACTAAAGTTTTTAATTCTTCATTTTTAACTTCAATATCTTTTAAAACTTCAAATAATGCTGATACTGCATTATATCCCTTGCTTGGATATGCTCCATGTGCTGGAATACCTGCTGAGAATACTTTATATGTATTTCCTTCTCTTTCAAATTCAACTTTATTTTTGTTTTTAACTTCCCCAAGCATATCAACAGGAATTATTCCATGAGCTTCATTAGGAACAGAGTTAAAAGCATTTCCACCTTTTATTACTACATTTTGTAGAGTGTTAAATTTTTTCTTTATTTTAACTCTTACACTTCCTTTTTCAGCATAGGTTACAGGGAAACTTGAATCTGGTGTAAATGCAATATCAGGATAAGGCATTTTTAATTCTCCAAAATAATATTTTAAACAAGCACTTCCACTTTCTTCATCTGCTCCTAATATCATTCTAATTTTTTTATTTAATTTTATTCCTGAATCAGCTATTGCTTTCATAGCAAATAAAGAAATTATAGCAGGTCCTTTATCATCTAATGTCCCTCTACCAAAGATTTTTCCATCTGCTATAGTTCCTGAATATGGTGGATAAGTCCAGTTGTCACCTTCTGGAACCACATCAACATGGGCAAGTATTCCTAGTGTTTCTTTTCCTTCTCCCATATCTATGTGCATTGCATAGTTATCAAATTTTTCTGCTTTAAAGCCTAATTTTTTAGCTAGGTCCATAAAATGATCAAGTGCTTTTGCTGGTCCTTCTCCAAAAGGCATTCCAGGTAATGGTGCTTCTTTAACACTTTTTACTCTAACAGCATTTTGAATTTCTTTTACAACCTCATCTTTGTAATCTAAAACTTTTTCTTTTAAATCCATTTTTACCTCCCATATTTATTGTTTACTTGCTGCTTCTTGTATTCCTCTATATTTGCTATATAAAAATCTTACATATTCATATTCAAATGGAGAATTTGTTTGATGATATTGGAAATCAATATTTTTTCTCATATCTATTCCCCTTAATGCAGTTAAACCAACATTTGATGAGTTAAATAAATCCATTCTTCTATATATATCTGTTTTTCCTGCTGCAACACTGTCTACACCCATTCCAAAAGCATCTCTTAAATATGTAGGTCCTAAAATTGGTAATACTAAATAAGGTCCTCTACCTACTCCATAATGTGCAAGTGTCAATCCAAAATCTTCATAAGGTTTTGGCATTCCCATTTTTGAAGCCACATCAAAGAGACCTCCTAAACCTAATACTGTATTAATGGTAAATCTTCCTAAGGCTCTCATAGATTTTCTTCCTTTAAATTGAAAAGCAGAATTAGCCATGGTATTTAATACTTTTGCATTTTTAAAAAAATTGCTCACTCTATCTTCAACAAAATCAGGAGTAATAAACTTATATGTATTGATAATAGGGGTTATTACTAATCTTTCTATTTGATAGTTAAACTGATACATTCTTTTGTTAAATGATTCCCATGGATCAGGTTCATCAGCAATAAAATTACTTTCACCAGGATTAGCATATATAACATTGTTAGCTTCTTCATAATCTGTATTAGAAGATTGTATTTCATTTATATTACTACAAGAAACTAAACCAAGGCTTAAAATACTAAACAATAATAAATTTTTAATTTTCATATTTTAAAACCCCCTCATTTAGAAATTTTAACATAACATCTACATTTTCTTTATAAAACATATTACCACAATGCCCTCCCTTAGGATAAATAACCAATCTATCTTTAAACACATCTTTTAAAAAAGCAAAATCTTTTTCATTTAAAATTAGCTCATCTGCATTTGTTACTGCTGCAATTTTATGTGAAGTTCTAAGATAATCTTCTATAACCTTTAAACTTGCTTCTCTTTTTAAATCTTCAATAGCATAATCTTTATTATGTTTTTTATAATATGGAAACCCTATCTTATTAACATAATCCTCAAAAGTTGCAAAATTTACTGCTTTAAAATATTCTTTCATATTTGTATATTTATCTACTTTCTCTGGATTTTTTGTATACACATGACTTCTAGTCATAAAATCTGAAATAAAATTCAAATCTGTTGAAGTTAATCTAAAAGCTAAACCTATATATGCTTTTTTTTCTGCATCAGATAAAATATCCCCTTTTACTATATTATAAATAGTATCAGCACCTATATTTGCATATTCACTTGTCAATCCACCTTTGACTTTTGCCAAGGTTGTATTTAACAATTTCTCTATACCTTCTGTTTTACCACCAGTATAATCATCTAAATATTTATCTAATTTTACTGCTGAATTATATAAGTCAACAGGTGGATTTACCATAAACACTCTTTTAAAATTAAAAACCTTTTCTTTTTCATCTATATAAGACAATACAGCTGCATTACTTCCACCTAAACTATATCCCATTATATAGAAATCTGTAACTTCCACTTGATCCTTAATTTTATTATAGGCAAGTTTCATTGCCTTATAGATATCCTTATTATCTTCTAAAAGTAAACCTGGTACAGAATTAGAAGAGGCTGAAATCATAAACTGTTGACTCATTTGAGAGCTTATTGCTATTGTATGATAACCTGCATCATGAAATATTCTTTGCATAAATTTAACCCTTGTTGCATTATAGTCTGATCCTGTTCCAGCTAAAACAAAGATTAAAGGTGCTTTTTTATTCTTTTGTTTACTAAAAGAAAATTTAAACTTACTTGCATACCAAAATACATCAGGAATGTCTTTTTTATCTTTTATTTGTATTTCATATACTTTTAGTGGTATATTCTCACTAACTCCTGGTGTCATCATTGTTGCACTTCCTATAATAGTTGCCGAATAGGGGTCATCTATTGGAAAATTATATGAAAATGCTGTTAATGATAGTATTAAAAATAATACTACTTTACTTAATAATTTTTTCAATTTTATCCTCCTTAAAATAAAGAAATTTGATTTGTTTCACTTAAACTTGAAATTGCTCCAATATTTTTTAATTTGTCTACAACAGGTTGAGACATTTTTGTTCTTCTTTTTAAATCTTCAACTGAAATAAATTTTCCTTCTTCTCTTTCCTTGACTATGGCATCAATTACTGCACCTCCAAGTCCATTTATTCCAATTAAAGGTATTCTAATTTTTTCATTTTCTATTGTAAATTTTCTACCAGCTGATAGATAGATATCAACAGGTAAAAGCTCTAAACCTCTTGCTTCCATTTCAATTACAATTTCACATATAGCCTGTTCATTTTTTTTCTTAGGATCTAATTTAGGTTCTTTGGAGAGTTCTTCTAATTTTTGCTTGGCAAGAATTCCTCTACTCATAACTTCCATATCAAAATCTTCTGCTTTTCTTGATAAGAAGGCTGCATAAAATGCAAGCGGTTGATGAACCTTAAAATATGCTATTCTCATTGCCATCATAACATAGGCAACAGCATGTCCCTTAGGGAACATATACTCTATTCTTCTACAAGATTCAATATACCAATCAGGAACATTCTTTTCTTTCATCATAGTAGAAAATTTTTCCCAGTTTTCTGGCTCTTTTTTAGGTTTACCTTTTCTTACAAATTCCATTATCTTAAAGGCATCACTATTATCTAAACCTTGATCTATTAAATAGTTCATAATGTCATCTCTCACTGTTATTATTTGTGAAAGAGTTGCTTGTCCATTTCTTACAAATTCTTGTGCATTATTAAGCCAAACATTTGTCCCATGTGAAAGTCCAGATATTCTTACAAGTTCTGCAAAAGTTGTAGGTCTTGTATCTATAAGCATCTGTCTTACAAAACCTGTCCCAAATTCAGGTATTCCATAAGTTCCTATCTCTGTTCCTATCTGTTCAGGAGTTACTCCCAAAGATTCTGTTGATGAAAAGATTTTTAAGGTATCTTTATCAGCAAGTGGAATATCTTTAATTTCCATATTAGTATATTCTTGTAAAAGTTTTATAGTTGTAGGGTCATCATGTCCTAGTATATCAAGTTTTACTAGCTGTTCATCCATTACGTGATAATCATAATGAGTTGTTGTAGATTCACTTGTTTCATCATTAGCTGGTCTTTGTACAGGACAAAATTCATAGATTGAGTTTCCTTGAGGTACTATAACCATCCCTCCTGGGTGTTGACCTGTTGTCTTTTTAGCTCCTTGACAAAGTCTACCCAATCTTATAATTTCAGCTTTAACTGCATTCAAATTATTATCTTCAAAATATTTTCTTACATAGGCTTCAGCATTTTTTTCAGCAAGAGTTGAGATGGTTCCTGCTTTAAATACATTCTCCTTACCAAATAATTCTTCACAATATCTATGAATTTCAGATTGATATTCCCCTGAAAAGTTTAAGTCAATATCTGGTACTTTATCTCCTTTGAATCCCATAAAGACTTCAAAAGGGATTGAATATCCATCTTTTCTTAATTTAGCTCCACATTTTGGACAATCTTTATCTGGTAAATCTATTCCCACTCCTTCTCTTTCAATAAATTCAGAGTGTTTACATTCAAGGTTATCACAGATATAATGAGGATATAGAGCATTAACCTCTGTTATTCCCATCATAAATGCAACAAGTGAAGAACCAACTGAACCTCTTGAACCAACTAGATAACCATTATCCAAAGATTTTTTTACTAGCTTCTGTGCTGATAAATACAAAACAGAGAAACCATTATTTATAATGGCATTTAATTCTCTTTCTAATCTTGCTGAAACAATATCAGGTAAAGGGTCACCATATATTCTATATGCTTTTTCATAAGTCATAGTTCTAACAATTTCTTCTGCATTTTCCATTTTAGGTGGATAGAATCCTTCTGGTATAGGTCTTATTCCACTTTCTATCATATCAGCTATTTTATTGGTATTGGTAACAACAACTTCTTTTGCTTCCTCTTCTCCTAAGTAACTAAATTCTTGTAACATTTCATCTGTTGTTCTAAAATAAAAGCCATTATTTATACTGTATTGTCTTGAATTATATACTGTTCCACTACCATATAATAAAATAGATCTTATTATATCTTCATTTTCATCAAGATAATGAACATTAGAACTGGCAGTTACTAAAATTCCAAGTTTTTTTCCTAAGTCATAAAAATATTTATTCATTTTTTCAACTTCTTCATAAGAACCTAGTGCACCTGTTCCATCTTTTTCTATAAGTTCATTGTAAGTTGATTTAGGCAATAACTCTATGTAATCATAAAATTTTGCTGCTTCCTCTAATTTTTCTAAATCATGTCTTAAATATAAATCAGCAAGCTCTCCTGTATTCATAAAATGTGCAGATAAAGAGCTTCCTATTATAAGTCCTTCTCTATTTTCTGCTAAGACTGATTTTGGTATTCTAGCTTTCTTATTACCAAAGTATTTTATATGTGCTTCTGAAACTAATTTATACATATTTTTTAAGCCAGCTTGAGTTTTTACTAAGACCATAATATTTTTTAAAGATTGTTTTTTTACATTAACTTCAAAACCTACATTGATATCTTTCATATATTCTAAGCCTTTTTCTTTGTATTTTTCTAAGAATATAATAAACATATTTGCAGTTGCTTGTGAGTCATCAACTGCTCTGTGATGATTTTCAAGAGCTAAACCTAAGGTTTTATTTAAATCTCCTAATCCATATTTCTTTAAATCAGGGAACAAATCTCTTGCCATTTGCAAGGTATCAATCACAGAACATTCTAAATCTATATTCAAGTATTTTTTAATATCTCTTTTTATAAAGCCCATATCAAAAGGTGCATTGTGTGCAACTAAAACTGCTTCTCCAACAAAGTCTACAAACTTTCCAATAACTTCATCTATTTTAGGTTCATTAGCAACTTGTTCGTCCGTTATACTTGTAATTTCAGTGATATGATATGGAATAGGTCTACCTGGATTGATAAGTTGTGAATACCTGTCAACTATTCTTCCAGCTTTTATTTTTACTGCTCCGATTTCTATAATTTCATTGGTATGAGAATTTAAACCAGTAGTTTCTATATCAAATACTACAAATTCTTCATCATCAATTTTTTTATCTTTTGGATTGGTAACCATAGGTGCTTCATCATCTATCATATACATTTCACAACCAAAAATAGCTTTCATTTTCTCTTCATCTGTTGAAAGTTTTTTAGCTGTTTTAAATGCAGCTGGATATGAGTGTACCACTGCATAATCTGTTATAGCTATTGCTTTATGTCCATATTCCTTAGCTCTTTTTATAATATCTTCAACATCAGTTACTCCTACCATTTCACTCATTTTTGTATGTGCATGTAACTCAACCATTTTTTCTTCTGCTGTATCTTCTTTTTTAACCTTTTCTCTATCTATAATATTCACAGAATTTATCATTAAAGTTTTTTCATTTCCTGCATAGGTATCAAGTTGAAGTTTTCCACTTAATTTCAAAAACATTCCTTCACAAATATCTAATTTATCATTTTCATCTAAAAATATTTTAGAAGTAAGAGAACTTTCTCCATCTGTTATTCTTATAGTTCTTAGGATTTTTCCACTTTTCAAAGTCATATCTTCCATTGAAAAAACTTCTCCTTCAACTATACAAGTTTCTCCATCATATAAATCATAAAAATCTTTTATTGAGATAGTTTCTCCTTTTATTTCTTTTGTTTTTGAGCCTCTTTTAAAGTCATTTTTAACTTTGTATACTTGTGTTTCAGAAGTAGAGCTAGTCTTTACTATTTTTTCTCTCTCAGCATTTATAGTATCTTGATGTTTTTCTATATCCATTTTAATTTTTTCTTCAATATTTGAAATTTCTTTTGAAAAATCTCCAACACTAAAAATAATTTTATAGTCTTTAATACCATATTCATCTAAAATGTTTTCTATTTTTGAAGAAATCTTTACTTCTTCTAACATAAATTTTGTATTTTCATCATTAAGTTCTATAACTATATAATTATTTTGAACATGTAGCTTATAAAAACACAAAAAGGACTTAGAGGTTGTATTTTTAGTTTTCAACCTTTCTATAGCCCTAATTGCAATAGTTTTTATTTCATCATCTTTTAAAGATAAATTTTTATTATCTGTTATAAACTCTATATCCAGTTCTCTTCCAAATTTTGAAAGGATATCTTTGTATATTATATCTATATCATCTATACAATCCATAGATGATACAGCACAATTAAAAGTTATCCTCTTAATTCTTGTATTTAAGAGAATATTTTTAATTTCTATACTTTTTACACCTAACTTAGAAAAAACTTCCATATTAGGCTCTATAATAATTTGCCTATTATTCATTTTAATTTTCTCCAAATAATCTATCCAAAATTATTGCAACAGCCGCTCTAACTGATAGATGATTATATTTTGAATTAGCTCTTATTGGTTCTAATATATAATCAGACATATCCATAACTTCATCAGTTAGTCCCCAACCTGTACCAAAAAGTAAAAGATAAGGTTTATCATCCTCAAATATTTGTTTAGATAAATTTTTATAACTTATACTATTATCAAAAATTCTAGCAGAAGTTGTTATAATTAAAGGCTTTTGTCCTTCAATTCTTTCTATTTCTTTTACAACTTCTTCTATACTCTCTGCAACATCTGTAACTCTAAATGCTTGTTCTCTGTCTTTATTATACTGACCACCTGTACCATCTTGCCAATATCCTATTATTCTTTCTGTTAATTTTTTTTGTGCATCAACAGGTACAACCAATCTATAACCTTTTATTTCATAAGTTCCACAAGACCTTGAAATATCATGTATATCAAAATTTGTTACTGAGGTACAAACAATATCTTTATTTCTATTGTAAACTGGATAATGAACTAAACTTAAATAAACTTTATTTCTCATTATATTTTATTACACTTCCTCTTTTTTTATCTCATCTAAAAGTTTTTTTTCTAATTTTGTTAACTCTCTATTTTCAATCAATTCTCTTCTTCTTAAATAAGTTCTTCTTAGGCTTTCTTTTAAACGCCATTCATCTATTTTTTTATGATTACCTGATAGTAAAACTTCTGGAACTTTTAAATCTTTATATTCTGCTGGTCTTGTGTAATGTGGGTAATCTAAAAGACCATTATAAAAAGAATCATTTTCATAGGATTCTTTTTTTATAACATCTGGAAGTAATCTAATTATAGTATCAGAAATAGCCATAGCAGGTATTTCCCCGCCTGTTAGAACAAAATCTCCTATTGATAACTCCATATCAACTTTATTTTCTACAACTCTTTCATCTATTCCTTCATAATGTCCTGCAATGATGGTTAATTCTTCCTCTTTTACAAGTTCTTTTGCTATTTCTTGATTGAAAGTTTTCCCCTGTGGTGAAGTATAGATAACTTTTCCTGAAACATTTTCTAAAGCTAAAAATAAAGGTTCTGGTTTCATAACCATTCCATTTCCACCACCAAAAGGCATATCATCAGCTTGCTTGTGTTTATCAAAACAGTAATCCCTTATATCAATAATATTTACTTCCACTGCTCCAAATTTTATTGCTCTTGCAATAATACTTTCACTTAGAAAGCCATCAAACATCTTTGGAAATAATGTTAAAATATTTATTTTCATTTTTTTACCTTAGGTTCTTTCATACCTTCAATAGTATCAACTAACATTTTTCTATTTTCAAAGTCAATATTTTTAATAAAAACATCTACATCAGGTACCATAGTTTCAAATTCTTTACTTTCTATAACATAAATATCATGTGCAGTAGTATCCATAATCTCAGTTATCTCTCCTAGATACTCATCACCTTTTATATCATAGACTTTAAAACCTATCATATCACTTACAAGATATTCATCTTCACCAATACCAACAATATCTCTTCTGACTTTTATATTGGCATTTCTAATTTCAATAGTATCTTGTTTATTTTTAATTTCTTCAAAAGAAAAAATCCATTTATTTGCAACAAGATGTTCTATTTTTTTAATTGTTAATAATTTTTGTTGAGAATCTGCTAATTCTAAAATTACCTTATTTCCAACTAAGACTTGAATATTTTCTAAATCAGAAATAACTTTTACTTCTCCTTTTAAATTATGAGAACCTAATACTTTTCCTGCAATTAAAAGTTCCATACTAGCTCCTAATCTAAAAATTCAACATTTACATTAAGTTTATCTTTTACTCCTGCTGCCTGCATAACTCCTCTTATAGCATTAGCTGTAAGTCCGTTTTTACCTATTATTTTTCCCATTTCTCCTTTTGCAACACTTACTTTAAATGTTACATTTGAATCTAAAACTTCATAAGTTACATTAACCTTATCTTTTGTTTCAACTAATTCTTTGATAATGTAATTCAATAAACTTTCTAAATTTTCCACCTTTTTCTCTTCCTCCATTATAGAGTGCCTTTCCAAGCACCCTCTTCAATTATTTTTAAATCTACCCATTTATTACCTAAATCTACTAATACATCTCTCATAAAATCTTTAAAATCTTCTGTTGATATAATACTAATTATCCCTTTTATTGGGTCAAGAGTTCTTACAACTCCTGCTCCTTCATAAGCTTCAACAATTTTATTTATGAAATCTATATCTTCTCTTTTGCTTTGTATTAAAAACTCATAGCTTTTTTTCATCAAGTACCTCATCTACCTTCAAAAATATTTATAAGCTCAATAAATTTATCTATTGATATATTTTCTGCTCTTTCATTTTCAGATACTTCAATTTGATTTAATATCTCTTTTATCCTATCCTTTGAATATCCTAATGTTACCAAATTATTTACAATATTTTTTCTTTTATTTGAAAAAGTAGCCTTTATATATTTAAAGAATAAATCTTCTGAAATCTTATTCTTATATCTATCATCTTTATAGAATTTTATTGAAATAAAAGCAGAATCAACATTAGGTATAGGATTAAAAAATTCTCTTGGAATAGTGAATAAATATTCTGCTTCCCCATAGTATTCCACTGCCAATGTTAAAATTCCTCTTTCTTTACCTGACTTAGCACAAATTCTTTCTCCTACTTCTTTTTGTACCATTATATAGGCTTCATCTATTAAATCTTTGTTCTCTATAATCTTATTAATGATAGGTGATGTTATATAGTAAGGTATGTTTGCAACAACCTTAGTACCTTGATTTATATATTTTCTAAAATCAACTTTTAATACATCTCCCATTACAAGTATATAGTTTTCTTTTGAAGAAAATTTCTTTCTTAGAGTATTTTCTAAATCTTTATCTATTTCAACACAGGTTATTTTCTTAACTCTTTCAACTAATAGTGAAGTTAAAGCTCCTTGTCCTGGCCCTATCTCTAAGATTTCATCATTTTCATTAATATTTGAAACTTCAATTATTTTATTTAAAATTTCATCTTTATTGTTTAAAAAATTCTGCCCATACTTTTTTTTATGTTTAAACTCCATTTCTAACTCCTATTCAGGAATAACAACAGCTATATATGGTAAATTTCTATATCTTTGGTCATAATCAAGTCCATAACCAATTACAAATTTATCTGGTACATCAAAACCTATATAGTCAACTTTAACATCTACTTTTCTTCTTTCAGGTTTATTTAACAATGTACAAGTTCTAAGACTTTTGACTCCCTTTCCTTCTTTAAAATATTTAATTACATATTCTAAAGTTAGTCCTGTATCTATTATATCTTCAACTATTAAAACATGTTTTCCTCTTAAATCTAAGTCAGTATCTTTTAAAATTTTTACATCTCCACTACTTACTGTTTCACTTCCATAACTAGAAACTGACATAAAATCCATTATTACTGGTATATTTATTTCTTTTACTAAATCACTTAAAAAGATTACAGAACCTTTTAATAGCCCTACACAATAAACTTCTTCTCCTGCATAATCTTTTTCGATTTCTCTTGCTAACTCTTTTATCCTATTTTCTACTGCTTCTTTATCAATTAAATTTTCAATTCTATATTTCATTGAAAATCCTCCCCTAAGTTTAATATATATTAATAGATTTTAACATTTAAAATAAATTTTATCAAGATAAAAAACTACACTCAAACCTTTTATTAAGATTATAAGTGTAGTTAAAAATTTTAGTTTTTTATAGAATTTTTATACTCTTTTATTTTTTCTTCAATAACATTATTTATTTCTTTAAAATCTTTATAGGACATTTTTCATGCTTCTTTTCATATCAAAATCAAATTTTCTTTTATTAAGCCCTAGAAAAAAATATTCCTATTTTTTCTTCTGTAATTTTAATTTCCATATTTTATTCCTTATATTTTTTACACATTGGTATAATTCATATTTAAAAAATTTCTTATTTCTTTTAATATATCTTTTGCTTTGTTATTATCTAACATTAAACCAAAATCAGAATGCTCTCTATTTTTTAATTTAAAATGAAGTTTAAAATATGGGTTTTCTTGATATTTAACACCCCGTACTATAGTCCATATAGGATATTCTTTAAAATATGTTTTTTCTAAATTAGAAATTTCAAATTTTTTATTTAAATTTTTAAATTTAGATTTATTTATACAATAATTTTTAGAAATATAAAATCTTATTAAATTCTTTTTTATTATCAAAATTTCATAACTACATTTTAGTATAAATCTTAGATAAAATAAAAATATAACTGGTAAACAAAATATTGATATTCCTAATGTTAAAATTCCATACTTTATAAATGAAGTTATAAAAAAATATAAAGCTATTAAAAAGAATATTAATGTTCTTATTATAAGTTCTGTTTTTAATATTTTTTCTATTCTTAAATATTCTTTTCTTTTTGTTATTTTTATCTTCACCAATTATACCTCTTGTTTTTCTGATTTTTCAAATTGAATATTCTTAGAATCTTTTAAAAAAATTTTAATTTTATCTACAATTTGCAAAGCTTTTTCAATAGGTATTTCATATCCCTAAAGCATAATATTCTTCTGTTTCCTCTTTAAAATAGAAATGGATTTTATAATTTGGGTAATCTTTTATAGGTTTTGCCTTCTTAAAAATATTATGACTTCTTAATAAAATAGAACCATTAAATTTTTTTGCAGATATTTTTATAATATTTTTAGTTGAAAATTTCTTAGCATTATATAATATATTTGGTTTTCTAAAACTACTTAATAGGCACACATAATCTTCTTTTATAAAAATTACTTCATAAGAAAATCTATAACAAAATAAACATTGGATTAAAAGAAAAATAGGTGTATAAAAAAGTGCAAACCCAAAATATAACTCTCCTGGTGTTTCTTTTAAAAGAGGATAGATTAAACAAATATTACAAATAATTCCAATTATAAATGCCCATTTTAACTCTTGTCTACAACTTTTTATAATTTTCAAAGTATCTTCTGTTTCTTCTATTTTTATTTCCATTCTTTTCACCCACTCAATACTTTTCTTCATTATATCATAATTTTTTAATCTTTATTAATGTACATCATTTCTTTTTAAGTCTTGTTTTTATAATGTTTTTTATGATAAAATATAATGTAAAAAAATTAGTTTTTAATTAACAATGTAAGGAAATGAGAGGAGAAAACAATGAAAGATATTAGTTTTTTAAAAGAAAAAGCTAAAGAGATTAGAAAGTCTATTGTTTCTATGATTACGGAAGCAAAATCAGGACATCCAGGTGGTTCTTTATCTGCAACTGATATTTTAACTGCACTTTATTTCTCAGAAATGAATGTAGACCCAGCTAATCCAAAAATGGAAGGAAGAGATAGATTTGTTCTTTCAAAAGGACATGCTGCTCCTGCTATATATGCAACTTTGGCTGAAAAAGGATATTTTTCAAAAGATGAATTAATGACATTAAGAAAATTTGGAAGTAGACTTCAAGGACATCCTGATATGAAAAAACTTCCAGGAATCGAAATTTCAACTGGTTCTCTTGGACAAGGTTTATCAGTTGCAAATGGTATGGCTTTAAATGCAAAAATCTTTGATGAAAATTATAGAACTTATGTTGTTTTAGGTGATGGGGAAGTTCAAGAAGGACAAATATGGGAAGCTGCTATGACTGCTGCTCATTATAAACTTGATAACCTTTGTGCTTTTCTAGATAGTAATAATTTACAAATTGATGGAAATGTTAGTGAAATAATGGGAGTTGAACCATTAGATAAAAAATGGGAAGCTTTTGGTTGGAATGTTATTAAAATAGATGGACATGATTTTGAACAAATTCTTTCTGCTTTAGATAAAGCAAGAGAATGCAAAGGTAAACCAACTATGATTATTGCAAAAACTATAAAAGGTAAAGGAGTATCTTTTATGGAAAATGTTTGTGGTTTCCATGGAGTTGCACCTACACTTGAAGAATTGGAAAGAGCATTAGCTGAATTAGCTTAAACTAAAATTTTAGGAGGATATATTATGAGTAAGAAGTCTACAAGACAAGCTTATGGAGAAGCCTTAGTAGAACTTGGAAGAATAAATAATGATATAGTTGTATTGGATGCTGATTTAAGTAAATCTACAAAAACTGACTTATTTAAAAAAGAATTTCCAAAAAGACATTTAAATATAGGGATTGCAGAAGCAGATTTAATGGGAACAGCTGCTGGTTTTGCAACTTGTGGAAAAATTCCTTTTGCTTCAACTTTTGCAATGTTTGCTGCTGGAAGAGCTTTTGAACAAATTAGAAATACAATAGCTTATCCAAAACTAAATGTAAAAATTGCTCCAACTCATGCTGGTATTTCAGTAGGAGAAGATGGAGGATCACACCAATCAATAGAAGATATAGCTCTTATGAGAGCAATTCCAGGAATGGTTGTTCTATGTCCTTGTGATGCAGTTGAAACTAAAAAAATGGTTTTTGCAGCTGCTGAATATAATGGACCAGTTTATTTAAGACTTGGAAGATTAGATGTTGAAACTGTATTAGATAATAATTATGATTTTCAAATTGGTATAGCTAATACTTTAAAAGAAGGTAATGATGTTACAATAGTTTCAACAGGACTTTTAACACAAGAAGCATTAAAGGCAGCTGAAGAGTTAGCAAAAGAAAATATTTCTGTCAGAGTTATAAATTGTGGAACTATTAAACCATTAGATGGAGAAACAATTTTAAAAGCAGCTCAAGAAACTAAATTTATAATAACTGCTGAGGAACATTCAGTTATTGGTGGATTAGGTTCTGCTGTTTCTGAATTTTTATCAGAAACACATCCTACATTAGTTAAAAAGTTAGGAGTTTATGATAAGTTTGGACAAAGTGGAAAAGGTGCGGAAATGTTAGAAAAATATGAACTAACTGCTGCAAAATTAGTTTCTATGGTTAAAGAAAACTTAAAATAATTTATATGTTGTAAAAAGAAACTATCTCATGTACATCATTGTGATAGTTTCTTTTTTTTTCTTTACTTCAACATATTTAATTATTTTAGAAATTATGGTAAAATACAAAATAAAAGATTTGAGGGACTATTATGAATTTATTTCAAAAAAATTATAAAAATGTTGAACCTCTTGCATATAAATTACGACCCAAAAGTTTAGAAGATTTTGTAGGACAGGAAAAACTTTTAGGAAAAGATGGAGTGATTAGAAGACTTATTTTAAATTCTACTCTGTCCAATTCTATTTTTTATGGACCTCCCGGTTGTGGAAAAAGTAGTTTGGGAGAAATTATTTCTAATACTTTAGATTGTAATTTTGAAAAATTAAATGCTACTACTGCAAGTGTTTCAGATATAAGAAATGTAGTTGAAACAGCTAAAAGAAATATAGAACTCTACAATAAAAGGACTATATTATTTTTAGATGAAATTCATAGATTTAATAAAAATCAACAAGATGCCTTACTTTCTTATACAGAAGATGGAACACTTACTCTTATAGGGGCAACAACAGAAAATCCTTATTACAATATAAATAATGCCTTACTTTCAAGAGTTATGGTTTTTGAATTTAAAGCTCTTACTGATGATGATATTTCAAAGTTGATTGATAAAGGATTAAATTCTTTAAACATAAGTATGAGTGATAAAATAAAAGAAATAATTATTGATATATCACAGGGAGATTCAAGAATAGCCTTAAATTATGTTGAAATGTACAATAATCTACACACTCAAATGAATGAAGATGAAATTTTTTCTATTTTTAAAGAAAGACAAGTCTCTTTTGATAAAAAGCAAGATAAATATGATATGATTTCAGCCTTTATAAAATCTATTAGGGGAAGTGACCCAAATGCAGCAGTGTACTGGCTTGCTAGGCTTTTAGACGGTGGAGAAGACCCAAAATATATGGCAAGAAGACTATTTATTGAGGCAAGTGAAGATATAGGAATGGCAAATTCAGAAGCACTTTTGGTTGCAAATGCAGCTATGAACGCCTGTGAAAAAATAGGTATGCCAGAAGTTAGAATAATACTGGCTCATGCTACTATATATCTTGCAATTTCTTCTAAATCTAATTCTGCTTATGAAGCAATAGATGGTGCTTTAGCTGATATCAAAAAAGGGGAACTACAAGAAGTCCCAATGAATATTTGTCATGATAATGTGGGATACAAATATCCTCATAACTACACTGATAATTTTGTTAAACAAAAATATATGAATAAAAAGAAAAAGTATTACAAACCTGGTAATAATAAAAATGAAAAATTGATAGCCGAAAAATTAAGCAAATTATGGGATGAATAGGAGGGATAATTATGGAATTAATAAGAAAACCAAAGGGAACAAAAGATATTATTGGTGAAGATGCAGTAAAATATATTTATATTTCAAATGTAACTCAGAAGATGTTTGAAAATTATGGCTATAAGTTTGCTAAAACTCCAATTTTTGAAGAAACTGAATTATTTAAAAGAGGTATAGGTGAAGCAACAGATGTTGTTGAAAAAGAAATGTACACTTTTAAAGACAAGGGAGATAGATCTATAACTCTAAGACCTGAAAATACTGCTTCAATGGTTAGATGTTATCTTGAAAACTCAATTTATGCTAAAGAAGACATCAGTAGATTCTACTACAATGGTTCAATGTTTAGATACGAAAGACCACAAGCTGGTAGACAAAGAGAATTTAACCAAATAGGAGTAGAAGTTTTTGGTGAAAAATCTCCTATACTTGATGCTGAAGTTATAGCTATGGGATATAATTGGCTTGCTAAACTAGGTGTTACAGATTTAGAAGTAAAAATAAATTCAGTAGGTTCTAAGGGTTCTCGTACTATTTATAGAGAAAAATTGGTTGAACACTTTAAGTCTCACTTAGATGATATGTGTGAAGATTGTAAAGATAGAATTAATAGAAATCCTTTAAGACTTTTAGATTGTAAAGTTGATGGGGAAAAAGATTTCTATAAATCTGCTCCAAGTATAATAGATTATCTTTTTGAAGATGAAAGAAAACACTATGAAGAAGTTAAAAAATATCTAACAATTTTTGGAATAGAATATACAGAAGATCCAACTCTTGTTAGAGGCCTTGATTATTATTCGAGTACAGTTTTTGAAATTGTAACTAATAAGCTTGGTTCACAAGGAACAGTTTTAGGTGGTGGAAGATATGATAATCTTCTAAAAGAATTAGGAGATAAAGATATTCCTGCTTTTGGTTTTGCTGCTGGAGTTGAAAGAGTTATGATGCTTGTTGATGAATATCCTAAAGATGTTCCAGATGTCTACATTGCTTGGCTTGGAGACTCTACAGTTGAAACTGCTATGAAGATTGCAGAAGATTTGAGAAAAAATGATATAAAAGTTTATGTAGATTATTCTTCTAAAGGAATGAAAGCTCATATGAAAAAGGCTGATAAATTAGAAACAAGATATTGTGTTATTCTTGGTGAAGATGAACTTAATAAAGGAATAGTATTATTAAAAGATTTTTCTACAAGGGAGCAAAAAGAAGTAAAGATTGAAGAAATTATAAATTATATTAAATAGAGGGAGTGTTTTTTAAAAATGGTATATAGAACACATAATTTAGGGGAATTAAGATCAAAAAATATTGGAGAAGTTGTAACTCTATCTGGTTGGGTAGACACAAAAAGAAATGTAAGTACAAGTCTTACTTTCATTGATTTAAGAGACAGAGAAGGAAAGACTCAAATAGTTTTCAATAATGAGCTTTTATCTGAAAAAGTTTTAGAAGAAGTACAAAAATTAAAATCAGAATCTGTTATTAAAGTAATAGGTGAAGTAAAGGAAAGATCAAATAAAAATCCTAATATTCCAACGGGAGAAATAGAAGTTTTTGCAAAAGAAATTGAAATTTTAAATGCTTGTGATACACTACCTTTTCAAATTTCTGGTATAGATGATAATTTGAGTGAAAATATGAGATTAACATATAGATATCTTGATATTAGAAGAAACAAGATGTTAAATAACTTAAAAATGCGTCATAAAATGATAATGTCGATTAGAAATTATATGGATAATGCAGGTTTCTTGGATGTAGATACTCCTGTACTTACAAAATCTACTCCTGAAGGAGCAAGAGATTTCTTAGTTCCTAGTAGAACAAATCCAGGAACATTTTATGCTTTACCTCAATCTCCACAACTTTTTAAACAACTTTTAATGATAGGTGGAGTTGAAAA
>ERZ773073.168-NODE-168-length-38089-cov-3.581716_pt1 | contig 38089 bp, 31 predicted proteins | sample MGYA00580616_ERZ773073 | MGnify/ENA primary metagenome ERZ773073 (study PRJEB29015, sample SAMEA2737960) | human oral metagenome | biome: human oral; feature: human-associated habitat; material: dental | place: China | collected 2131 ...
GTCAGGGCTCTTCGCCCTCGATCCATGCCTATGCAGACGACATATATGTCGCCCCGACAGGACAATTTTACTGACAGATATCGGCTTTGCGGATCTCGCGCAGCCTCCTTGAGAGCCTCTAGCTCCTCTGTTGTCATCCATGGTTTACCGAGGTTGGTGGTGCACACGGTATAATCCTTCCTTTTTGGTGATGGACTGACACTATAATTATACAAAAATAACAAAAATAAGTCAAATAATAGTAAACTATAAAGTATGATTCTTGGTATCGATGAGGCGGGGCGTGGTCCATGGGCGGGACCGTTAGTGGTTGGCGCGGTTGTATTGGGGGTGACTCAGATAACGGGGCTTGATGATAGCAAGAAGTTGACAAAAAAGAAGCGCGAGTCTCTAGAGAAAGAAATTATCGCACATGCTAGTGCCTATGGATTAGGCTGGGTGAGCGCGAAAGAGCTAGACGAGCTTGGTATGAGTGAATCTCTGCGGTTAGCGACTAGGCGAGCGGTTGAAAAGATACACGTACCATATCATGAAATTATTATTGATGGAACAGTCAACTTCTTGGCTGGTACGACAAAAGGGCGCTACGTGACCACTATGCCAAAGGCTGATGCTTTGATACCGAGCGTGTCAGCGGCGTCAATTCTCGCCAAGGTGGCGCGAGATCGTTACATGGCGGAGCAGGACAAGATTTATCCGGGCTATGGATTTGGGCAAAATGCAGGATATGGGGTTGCTGCCCATCGAGAGGCGATTGAACGTTTGGGCGTTACGCCGCTACATCGATTGAGTTTCGCGCCACTAAGGAAGTATCGATCGGTCAAGGATGAGAATGGATTGTCTGCAGGTAAAGCTCTCAAGACTTACCATAAAACCACTAGGCAGATCGGTGATGATAGCGAGACGGTGGCGACGGAGTACTTAATTCGTGCTGGACACGAGGTTATCAAGCGGAATTGGCGAACCAAGTGGTGTGAGATTGATATTGTGTCTCGTAAGGACGGTGTAATTTATTTTACAGAGGTGAAGCATCGTAAGAACGATCAAGCTGGCGGTGGAATGGAGGCGATCACACCGGCAAAGCTGCGTCAAATGCGCTTCTCGGCATCGTTATACGCCAGCTCACTCAAAGAGCCGTATGATTTACGGCTCTCGGCGATCGCAACGACTGGTACGCCACCGGTGGTGGTCGAGTATCTAGATACGATTTAGGGCGCTGGCGACTGCTTCTGTGTCACGCTCTAATAGAGCGATACGTCCCTCCAGGTCTAGTAGGCCCATGTCGATTGCGCGTGTCAGGGCTGGGTTGTCTCGTAAAGGCGTGAAAAAGTCACGGAACTCATCGAGCTGCTGTCTGGTCGATAGAACTGACGCCGAATAACGCGGGAAGTAATCGTGTGATTTGTCGCTGGCGAAGTGAGCTTCGACCCATTTCCAGTGACGACGTAGCCACTGCCAGGTTGCTGTACGTCCGTCTCGGTTGCGGAGTAGGGCGAGGTACCAGTGGATCGTATCCTGCTGTCTGATGAGCTTGGTGTCGGTTAGAGACTTAATCAGCCGAGCTATCTGTCGGTGATTTTTTGTCGAGGTTACGGCGGAGGCGATGATGCTCTTTAGCTCGGCGTCAGATGATTTGCGGTATAAATCGAGCAGTGCGTCGATATCACGAGGGTTGTCGTCATTTCGGACTACAGATGTGAGGATAGTGCCACGCAGTTCTGAATCGAGCTTATCGATACCTAGTTCGCGGTAGCGTCGTGAGGCTTCGGCGACTACATTGGCGTCCTCGCCTTAGATCATCAGGCCGATAATGAGCGAGCGGAGTTCAGTGTCGTCTTCGGACTCGCCATTGATGGAATCCCAGCCTAGACGCTCGAATTGTGGGCGAGCGAGGTTGGCGACTAGTCGACGGAGATTTGCTTCGGCTGTTTTGTCAGTTTCGACGAACCTTTTTAGGTCGGAGATTGCCATCGCAATAACCTGCCAGACCTTTTCGTTTGACTCGTTTTGGAAGGCTGTTAGTAGCTCTACTAGAGTAGCGCTTGAGATATAGCCACCACGCGCTAATAAGGTTTGTTCGGTCAGATACTGTGCGCGCTGAGTTTCGCTTAGGCGACCAGCTATAATGTCGTTAACAATACGAGCGCGGAGCTCGGCGTCATAGAGTGTGATGAAATGTCCATTATTGTGTTGGTTGAGATAGACTGGCGCATCACTAATGTATGGAATTGTTAGGGTCTGCTGGTCCATGATATCTGGTAGGGCGTCGACAGTAGAGTCAAGCGGGATTGGCCAGAGACGGCTGCTGGCGCCATGAGGACCAATAAAGAACTGTTCTTGCGAGAGGGTTAGCTTGTCGTCCTCAAGTGTGGCGTGAACAACTGGGTAACCTGGCTGAGTAATCCAGGCGTTCATCAGTGTGCCGACATCTTTGCCGCTAGCCTCTGACAGTGCCGACCAGAGGTCATCACCGGTTGTATTGTCATAAGCGTGCTTGGTGAAGTAAGCCTTGAGCCCGCGCCTGAAAGCGTCGTCGCCGATCCATAGTTGCATCATGCGAAGTAGCCGTCCACCTTTTGCGTAAACGATTGCGCCGTCAAACAGCGTGCCGATCTCATCAGGATGATTAACGGCAACCTGGACTGGCTGGACGCCATCGATACTGTCGCGGCGAAGCGCGGCGACGCCTTCGTTTGAGGCGAAGTCAAACCAGATATTCCAGTCGGGGTGAAGTGCGTCAGGGGGTAAGTACTCCATGATTGTAGCAAAACTTTCGTTAAGCCACAGATTGTCCCACCATTTCATTGTAACGAGGTTACCAAACCACTGGTGCGAAAGCTCGTGAGCGATCACGGTTGTGATGTAGCGCTTACTGCTGATAGTGGCGGTTGCTGGATCTGCTAGGAGGGCGACTTCACGGTAGGTGATTAGTCCCCAGTTTTCCATCGCACCTGATGAGAAGTCAGGCAGGGCGACATGGTCAGATTTTGGTAGTGGGTATGGTATATCGAAATATTGATCATAAAACTCAATTGACGCTACCGCATGCTCAAGCGCCCAGGTGAGAGCTTCGGGGCGGTGGGCTCTCGTGGCGTAAACATTTACTTCGACACCGCTTTTTGTTGAGGCCGTCGCTCGCTGGAGGTCACCAACGACAAAAGCGACTAGATAGCTACTCATGCGAGGCGTCGTGTCGAAGGTTGTGACAATCAATGGTCCATTATGATGCTGTTCTTTGATAGGCATGTTGCCTAGAACGGTGGTGTCTTCGGTGATGAGCGTGATGTTGAAGGTTGCTTTTGCTTCAGGCTCGTCAACACACGGAAAGGCTTCGCGTGCGTGATGTGATTCAAATTGGGTCGCGTAGAGTTCTTGCTTATGTCCGTCCACAGTGTAATAGCATGGGTAAATTCCGTGCATTGTGTCTTTGACTGTGAGAGAAAATTCGACAGTGACAGTTACTTGCCCAGCTCCTTTGTGGGGAATAACTAGCTCGTCTTTTTCGATGTACATTTCGGAGATTTCTTGCTGATTGACGAGGACTCGTTTGATGTTTAGCTGTTTTGCATGAAGTCGAATCGTGCCATCATGAACCTGTGTTCCATAGATATCGACCATGCCTGAGACCTGTCGTTTACGGGCTATATTTCGTAAGTCCCAGGTGATGCGGTAACTTTCGGGTATAAATTGTTCGTAGAGATGTTGCATACTTTCTAGTATATCAAGATATAATGACAAGATGAGAATCCGGAGGGTTATTGGTGTTTTGATAGTTGTTGCTGGAGTGGCAGTTTGGTGGTTGCAACATTACGATATTCTATCAAAGACAGATACAGCTAATTTTACGCCAATAGAATCATCGACTACCTCGACGAGAGCAGTAGATCCAAACTCAAAAAAAGCTCGCGATATACTCGATAGCCTCACTGTCAAGGGTCGGGCTCCAAAAACAGGTTATACGAGAACGCAATTTGGTAATGGCTGGACGTCGACGGGTAAGTGTGACACGCGAAATATAATCCTAAATCGCGATCTGGTGAACCCTAAAGTGAACGATTCATGTAAAGTACAAAGCGGCACTCTCCGTGACCCGTATACGGGTGTGACGATTAATTTTGTACGTGGAGCTAAGTCTAGCGAAGCTGTCCAGATCGATCATGTGGTTGCGTTGTCTAATGCCTGGCAAACTGGAGCGCAGCAGTTAGACTCAGCTACGCGGGTTGCACTGGCAAATGACCCACTGGAACTTTTGGCGGTTGACGGCAAGGCAAACCAGACGAAGGGTGACGGCGATGCAGCGACATGGTTGCCGTCAAACAAAGCCTTTCGCTGTCAGTATGTAGCCAGACAAATTGCGGTGAAGTCAAAATATCGTTTATGGGTAACATACGCAGAGAAATCTGCTATGCAGAATGTATTGGCGCATTGTCCTGATGAAGCTGTACCTAGTCAGCAGGACTAAGGTATAATACCGCTATATGTTTAGGCTTTTTCAGAAAAAACAACTACATATCTACGAGATGCTGGCTGGCTTATTTGTGATGACGCTTATCGTCAGTAATATCGCTAGTATAAAAGTGGTGGCAATTGGACCGCTGGTGTTTGACGCTGGGACGATACTTTTTCCGTTTTCGTATATAGTTGGCGATATAGTAACGGAGGTTTATGGGTATCGCAAGATGCGCTCGCTTCTGTATGTCGGGGTTGTATCGCTGATTTTGACGATGACGACCTTTTGGGTGGTGCAGATCTTGCCGGCTAGCCCTGATTGGCCTAATCAAGTGGCGTATGAGTCGATTCTGGGCGTTGTCTGGCGAATTGTTCTAGCAAGCGTCACGGCGCTATTTTTGGGGGAGATTATGAACGCTTATGTCATGGCACGCATGAAAGTCCGCTCAAAAGGCAAGAATCTCTGGGTGCGGATGATTAGTAGTTCTGTGGTCGGGAGCGCAATCGATACAGTGGTGTTTTCGACGGTAGCATTTCTCGGTACGATGCCGTTTGATGCGCTCGCTCAGCTGATGATTACTGTATTTTTGATCAAGATTACGACAGAAGTTGTCGTTTCGCCTCTGACAATAAAAATCATCAATATTGTTAAGCGACGCGAAAAAATCGATACCTACGAACAGCCCGCGACATATTTGGTGAACTAACCTTTAGTCGAGCGTCACGCCGGTGGGAAGTTTATCGCCGTAGTAGCGCCTCAAGAACGTTTTTTTCAGGTCAAAAAACTTATCTTGCTTGATACTCTCGCGAATCTGATCCACAGTTCGGACGACAAATCGTTCGTTGTGAATGCTAGCTAGTGTCGCACCGAGGATCTCGTCTGATCTAAATAGGTGATTAATGTAGGCTTTTGTATAGTGGGCGCAGGTGTAGCAATCGCATTCAATGTTGATTGGTGTAAAATCAGTTTTAAATTTGGCGTTGGTGATATTGATACGGCCATCTAGGGTGTAGAGTGCGCCGTTTCGGGCCTGACGGGTCGGGGCGACGCAGTCAAATGTGTCGACACCATACTCGACGCCGAGGAATAGGTCGGCTGGTTGAGAGCCCATACCGAGCAAATGGCGTGGTTTGTTTTCTGGTAGGGTTTCATTAACCCATTTGACGACTGTAGGAATCTCGCCTGGCTCAAAAACGCCGCCGATGCCATATCCGTCAAAATTACGTTCACCCAAAAAATTGGCTGATTGCTTGCGAAGCGCTTCCTCTCTGGCTCCCTGAACGACGCCGTAAAGCGCCTGGAGTGGTTCGTGGTTTGCAATATGCTCAGTATTTAGTGCATCGTGACGAGTCAGGCAACGTTCGGCCCATGCGTGAGTACGGTTCATGGCTTCACGAATTACGCCCGGTGACGCTAACGGCGCAGTTAGCTCGTCAAATGCCATATGAATATCAGCGCCGATTTTGTGTTGAAGCTCCATCGAGGACTCGGGTGTCATCGTGAGTTTTGCACCATCATAGTGACTCCTAAATTCAGCGCCAGCGTCAGTGATTTTTACAAGTTGCTGGGCGGATTTTTTGGCGAGTGTAGCGTCGCCTTTCTCAGTGTGAGCGACGGCGTCGATGCCTTTTTTGTAAGCGATTCCTAGGCTAAATATCTGGAAACCCCCGCTGTCGGTAAAGGTCGGCCCATTCCAGTTCATGAATTTTCCGAGTCCACCAGCTGCATGGACTATATCGGCGCCTGGTCGAAGCATTAGATGGTAGGTGTTTGCTAGAATGGATTGTCCGCCATAGTCAGCCACTTGCTCTGGCGTGATTGCTTTTACCGTAGCTTTGGTTCCGCCGACGATAAAGGCTGGCGTTTCGATGTTACCGTGGGGTGTCTCGATAATGCCGACACGGGCTAGTGCCCCAGGCAGTCGATGGGTGATCGTGAAATCGAGAGCTTTTTCCATAGCATTATTTTAACAGAGTAGAGCATAGTTGATAAAATACCGCCTAGGTGTTTATATAGAATGTAAGAGCCATGCATCCCGTATGGTGTACCTTTTTAGGGGAGATAATGTCAACAGTTCACTCTAACTGGCTGATTTACTCAGCTGGCCTTTCGAATGAGGATGTATGTCAGGAGATACGTAGAGAGATTGAGTATCAGTCGCGTATCTCTGGCACCAGGGCATCTATAGTTGTCAAGGTTGAAGCCCCTGGGCTTCATCTGGAAAGCTGCCTTGAATGTCTCTCGGTAGTCGATCTAGGATATCGCATGACCGACTGGACTCAAGGATACGATCACGATCAAGGTATTAAAGTTTATGAGTTGATGTTTGAGTCAAGGGGCATGCCCCTTGATGAGTGTCAATGACAACCCTAGCCACTCTGCGGTAGAGCAAATTATATGCTCCCGCAGGGTGGCCTTTTTATTTTTTAGAGGATTAACATACTATCGCCGTAGCTAAAGAAATGGTATTTTTCAGCGATACAATGCTCATAGGCTGGTTTTAGGTGGTTCCAGCCAGCAAAAGCTGACGTCAGCATCAGGACGGTACTTTCTGGCATATGAAAGTTCGTCAACAGGCCGTCAATGGTCTGAAATTTGTATCCTGGACAGATGAATATATCGGCTTCGCCAGAGATTTTTTGGGGTGGCTCATTGAGGATTGCTTCGTGCGCGTATTCTAAGGTGCGGGTGATAGTGGTGCCGAGTGCGATGACGCGTTTTTTGGCTTTTTTAGTCGCCTGGATGATGCGAACGGTCTCCTCGGGGACCTCAAAATACTCTTGGTGCATTTTGTGCTTGGTCACGTCGTCGACGCGGATTGGCAGAAAAGTGCCAAGTCCAACATGAAGAGTGGCATAGACTACATTGACGCCCTTGTCTCGTAGTTGATCGAGAGTTTTCTCGGTCATATTTAGGCTTGCGGTCGGGGCGGCTACAGAGCCTAGCTCACGAGCAAAGACCGTTTGATAACGTTCTATGTCATCGGTAGTTGCCATACGGTTCATGTAGGGCGGGAGTGGAACCGAGCCGTACTCTTCGGCGATATCGAGCAGATCGCGGCTAGAGCGAATGATGGCTAGGCCGTCGCCTAGGATTTCCTCGACGGTAAGGGTGTCATCACCTATAAACAATCTGTCGCCGACAGCAAGGCGACGTCTGTAGATAACCTTGTGGCGAAACCAATCGTCGTGGCCACCGTGTTTTTCGACTAGCACCAGTTCACGTTTGCCACCCGTGGCTTTGTGGGTGATCAACCTAGCCTTGATAACCTTTGTGTCGTTGATTACTAATGCGTCACCTGGTTTGAGATAGTCTACGACATCGGTGTAGACGCAATCTTTGTATGTGCCAGTCTGACGATCGAGGACTAACAGGCGAGCCTCACCGCGCACAGCTGGAGGGTGATCTGCGATTAGTTCTTCGGGGATATTGTAGTGAAAGTCAGATAGATTCATCGTCTATTTAGTATACGGCTCTGGTATATAGATTGACAAATACTGATATTTAGATTATAAGATGTACCTAGACTGGTACGGAAGTACTGGTTGTCGTCTATTCTCAAAGGAGAAAAAAACATGGCTAGTTACAGCGGCCCATACTCCGTGATTCTCGTCAAACGAAATGGAGACGGCAAAATCGACCAGACCCTGGAGACGGGGTTTGAGGGCGACTATGATTATTGTAGGTCTGCCACGAAGGAATACTTGCCTCCAGACGGGTATGAGGTTGAGGTGAAATTTACGGGCTCATACGATGATGAGTCTGACTCCTTTTTCTCAGCCAGCCAACGAGGTTGGCTTATAGGGGAACATGGCACCCTAGGACGGCCATTTGGGTCGCTCTAGGGTGTCTAGCCGGTTGGCGTTTTGTGTAGTATCACATGAGACGCCAACCGGTTTTTCAATTGACATTTTTGTAGCGGTGAGCTATAATAGAATATGTACTTATCCGGCCGGCAGGTCGGACATTTTCGTATCAGTAGATAATAATTTGGAAAGGGGGTTCTCATGGAGGACTTAAATATCAAACAATTGACTCTCGCAGTTCGTACGATTGCAGAGGAGAAGAACTTGCCCGAAGAAACTGTCATGGACGTGATAGAACAGGCGATCGCAGCGGCGTGGCGTCGTGATAACGGTGAGCGCGATCAGAGCGTTCGGGCTGAGCTGAATATCAACGACGGTAGCGCAAGAGTATTTGTGATGCGTGATGTGGTTGAAGAGGTTGAAAATGATCTTAATCAGATTAGCCTCGAGGATGCTCAAAAGATTAAGGCAGACGCCAAGCTAGGCGATGTAATCGAAGATGAGCATACAGTTACGAGTTTTGGTCGTGTCGCTGCTCAGACGGCAAAGCAGGTCGTGCTGCAACGTCTACGTGAAGCAGAGCGTGAGGTGGTCCTTGCTGAGTTTGAGGATAAGATCGGTACGGTTGTCACTGGTATTGTTCAGCGAGTCGAGCCTCGTGTTGTACGAGTCGAGCTTGGCAAGGCAACTGGTATTTTGCCTCAGAGCGAGCAGATTCAAGGTGAGTATTACAGCGTTGGTCAGCGCATCAAGGTGTTTATCAAGGATATTGAGCGCGATAACCGTGGTCCACAGCTAATTTTGAGTCGCGGTAACGAAGCGTTTGTTGAGTATTTATTCCGTCAGGAAGTGCCAGAAATGGAAACTGGCGCAGTAGAGATCAAGGGTATCGCTCGCGAAGCTGGTCGTCGTACCAAATTGGCTGTTATGAGTACTGTCCCTGGGGTTGATCCAGTTGGTACCTTTGTCGGTGGTCACGGTACGCGCGTTAATGCTGTCATGAATGAAATCGGCGATCAGGAAAAAATTGACATCATCACTTTTGACGAAAATGTTGATACTTATATTCGAAATGCGCTTAGCCCGGCCGAGGTAGTGAAAGTTGAAATCGACAAAGAAGCGAAAACTGCTAAAGTTTATGTTTCCGAGGATCAGCAGAGTATTGCGATCGGTCGTGGCGGTCAAAATGTGCGTCTAGCGAGTCGTTTAACGGGCTACGAGCTAGATATCGAGACGGCGACGGCCAAGCCAGCCGAAAAGAAGCCACGCAAGAACATCGAAGACGGGCTATTTGCGGCGATTGAAGAGCAAGGTGAATAGATCATTCTCGATATTTCGCTGAATATATAAAAAATTAGCACTCTCACTTGACGAGTGCTAATTTAGTTGGTAGACTGATATAGAGTGGGCTAGGCCCAGAGAACGGAGGGCGATATGATGCCAGAAGATTTTGCAGATTTTATTTCACACTTAACCGAAAACGCACGAATGAGCGTCCAGTATGCGGACGCGATTGCTCGTGGTAATGGTAGCTCGTATATCGGTACGGAGCATCTTTTACTTGGTGTTTTGGCGCAAGGGTCGAGTACTGGCGCTAAGTATTTGGCAGATGCAGGAGTGACGCTTGCGGGAGCTGAACAGGCTTTGGGGATTCAGCCCTCAAAAGTTACTGTAGGGACGGGGGTGATTGGGTTGTCAGAGACGGCGCTTTTGACGCTTCGAATGGCGTGGGAGACAGCCAAAGAATACAACCATGACACCCTGGGGACTGAGCATATTTTGTATAGTGTTCTACGCCAGACTAATGCACGGGCGACGACGCTATTGCGAGAAATGAGTGTCGATGTCGATGCTATCATGGAACAGCTTGAGTTACTTTTTGATCGAAACCGTTCGGAGCATGGTGACGTTGCGACCGAGCCGAGGCAGCGGGCGGTGCGAGGTGGTGCACTCAATACTTTTGGAATTGATCTGACCAACAAGGCCGTAGCTGGCGAGCTAGACCCGATGATTGGGCGCGACAAAGAGTGTGAGCGAGTCATCACTGTATTGTCACGACGCACCAAAAACAACCCTGTATTAATAGGTGAACCTGGCGTCGGTAAGACAGCAATTGTTGAGGGTCTGGCACAGAGAATCGTCCGCGAGGAGGTGCCTGATCACTTACTAGACAAGCGTGTGATTATGCTAGATATGGCGGCGATGATTGCTGGTACGAAATATCGCGGTGAGTTTGAAGACCGTCTAAAAAAAGTTATTTCAGAAATTAAAAAACAAGGTAATATCATTGTATTTATTGATGAGCTCCATCTGTTGGTCGGTGCTGGTGCTGCTGAAGGCTCGATGGACGCGGCAAATATCCTGAAGCCAGCGTTAGCGCGTGGTGAATTGCACATGATTGGTGCAACTACGCTTGATGAGTATCGTAAGCATATCGAAAAAGATACCGCTCTAGAGAGGCGTTTTCAGACGGTAATCGTCAAAGAGCCAACGGTAAAAGATACGGTGGCGATTCTTCGTGGTCTCAAGGGTTATTATGAAAAACATCACGGCGTTACGATTACCGATGAGGTGATTGATTCTGCGGTCTATATGAGCGATCGCTATGTGAGTGATCGTTTCATGCCCGATAAGGCAATTGACGTCATGGATGAGGCGGCAGCCCGTGTACGCGTCAAACAGGGGCATCGCCCTAGCCGACAGCGTGAGCTGACAAAAGAGCTTAAATCTCTCAATGAAAAAATGGAAGACGCGGTTAGCCACGAGGACTATGAGCGGGCGGCCCTATACAAGCAGCGAATCAGTCAAATTTCTGAAAAACTCGAAGCCGAAAAAGAGGCCCGTGAGGGTAAAAATGCCGTTGTGCTTACAGAGGACGATATTGCGCATGCGATTGCTGTTATGACACATATTCCAGTTGAAAAGGTCCAGACGTCTGAGGCCAAGCTCTTGACTAACTTGGAAAAACATCTCGGTAAGTATATCATCGGTCAGAAAGAGGCCGTTCAAAAGGTGGCGCGAGCGATTCGACGCTCTCGTAGTGGCGTGGCGAGTCAGAAGCGCCCGATTGGAAGCTTTGTGTTTATGGGGCCGACAGGTGTCGGTAAGACGGAGCTAGCTAAGGTGCTGGCACGTGAAGTGTTTGGTAGTGAAGACGCACTGATAAAGATCGATATGAGTGAATTTGCTGAAAAGCACAATACTTCACGGCTAGTTGGTGCGCCAGCAGGCTACGTGGGATACGAGGACGGCGGAAAGCTGACGGATAAAGTGCGCCGTCAGCCTTATAGCGTGGTGTTGTTTGATGAAATCGAAAAGGCTCATCCAGATGTATTTCAGTTACTACTACAACTTCTCGAGGAGGGAACTTTGACTGACGCCAAGGGTCGGGCCGTGAGCTTCCGTAACACTATTATTATCCTGACGAGTAACCTCGGTGCTGACAAGATGATGAAAGAGTCTGAGTTAGGATTTCGTTCTGTACGACAGGCTGATCAAAAGCTTGACAATATTCACGAGCGTAACGCCAACTACGCACGTGAGGCGCTCGATAAGTTTATGCGCCCAGAGCTGATCAATCGTTTTGACGGGATTATCACTTTCCGAGCTTTGACGCGCGATGAGGTCGGCAAGATATTTGATCTTTTGATTGGCGAGCTACGCCAGCGACTTGTTCGCAAGGGGCTCGGACTTGTCGTGAAGTCCTCGGCGAAAAAGTATTTGATTGACAAGGGTTATAGCGCTAAATACGGTGCCCGACCATTACGTAGGGTCATCGAGGACGAACTAGAGCATGCAATTGCCGAAGGGGTGCTTGCGGGAGAGTATGAAAAAGGCGTTATACTGGAAGTACGGACGAATAAGGGGAAAATAGCGATTGAACAACAAACTGAATCTACAAAAGCAGCCTCGCCATAAAGCTTTTTGGCGTAAACTAATCTCTACATTGGTAGTATTAGGGTTGGCAGTGCTTGGGGTTTTGTATGGCCCGACTTTGTTGGATGCTTTACGTGCTATGCAGTTTCAGCCATCTGAGCAGATCACGTCGATTCGTAATCGAATTGGGCTGACTGGTCATGGCGAGAGGGTTTTTTATGCAACAGCGCCAGCGATCGAAGATAAGACACAGTTTAATAAGAGCTGCCAAAGCACCGAGCGAACGGCAGCGATCTTGGGCTGTTATTTCAAGGATCGAATATATCTTTACAATATCAAAAATGCTGAGCTAGATGGCACTCTTGAGGTGACAGCAGCTCACGAACTACTTCACGCTGTGTATCATCGTTTAAACGGCCTAGAGCGACCACGCGTGGACCAGATGGTGCGTGCCCAGTACGAGAAGATCAAAGATGACGCAAACCTCAAACAGATTATGCAGTATTATCAACGAGCTGAACCTGGAGCGGAGGCGGACGAACTTCATTCAATCATCGGTACGACCGTACGCGATTTATCGCCAGAGCTGGAGCGTTATTATGCGACTTATTTCACAGATAGGGCAAAAGTCGTGGCGCTAAATGAGTCGTATAATAGAGTATTCAACGGACTCAGTCAGCGTGCGGATAGTTTGCAGAAGAAAATTGAGTCAGCACGCCCGGCGATTGAGCAGGATCTCAAGCAATATGAAGTTGATCTCGAACAGATGAATCTTGATATTCAGACGTTTAATCAGCGAGCTAGTTCGGGTGGATTTAATACGCAAGCAGAGTTTCAGGCGACCAGAGCTGCTCTACTGTCACGGGTAAACGCTCTTACCAGCCGTCGACAGGATATTAACGGCCGTGTAGCCGCCCTAAACGCTGATATAACCGCGTTAAATGAGATTGCAGTGCATGTCAATCAACTAAACGAAAGTATAAATGGTGTTTCTGCGCCAACGGGGCTATAGAGGTGGCGAAGTCTAAGACACTATTTACTTGTCAGAACTGCGGTAGTAATTATCCAAAATGGGTGGGAAGGTGTGAGAATTGTGGCGAGTGGAATACGCTAGTTGAGCAGGTGGTGACGTCAACGGGTAGTTCAGCGGTGGCGCGAGCGACTCGTGGCGGTAAAGTACTTACCCCTCAGTCGATGAAATCGATTAGCGCCAAGGAGGTGGTGTCCCGGATGCAGACAGGAATTGCTGACCTGGATACTGTACTTGGTGGCGGAATATTGTCAGCTGGTGTGATGCTTCTTGCTGGCCAGCCAGGGATCGGTAAGTCGACATTATTGCTTCAGATAGCGGCGCATATTGCTGAGTCTAGCGCTGTGCTGTATGTCAGTGGCGAGGAAAGTGCCTCACAGGTGAAGCTTCGGGCGACGAGGCTGGGGGCTGAGGCTGGTGATGACCTACAATTTGTCGCTAGCACCTCTGCTGATGATATTTCGGCAACGATTCGGAGTGGCAAATACAAGCTGGTCATCATCGACAGTATCCAGACACTAAGTCTAGACGAAATCACCTCTGCGCCGGGTACTGTTAGCCAGATTACAAATTCCGCAAACGTTATCATTCGTGCCGCCAAAGAATCGGGTGCGGCCGTAATTTTGGTCGGACATGTTACAAAAGAGGGTTCGATCGCGGGGCCAAAAGTTCTTGAGCACCTCGTAGATGTTGTGTTGCAGTTTGAGGGCGATCGATATGGTGGCTTCAAGGTTGTCCGGGCGATCAAAAATCGTTATGGCTCTACGGCTGAAGCGGCAATATTTGAGATGGGAGAGTCTGGATTAAAAATGGTAGCGAACCCGTCGGCGGCTCTGCTGGCGGAGAGACAAAATGCCGATGGTTCGGTTGTGCTTGCGACGCTTGAAGGAAATAGGCCAATATTGGTAGAAATTCAAGCACTTGTCAACTCGACACATTTCGGGTATCCTAAAAGGACAGCAAGTGGTTTTGATCTAAATCGCCTCAATCTTCTCATTGCGGTACTAGAGAAGCGTACCAAACTGAACTTATCCGACAAAGATATTTATATCAATGTGGTGGGTGGTCTGAAGCTTGCTGATCCTGCGGCCGATCTCGCGGTCGCGATGGCAATTGCTTCGGCTGCTGCTGGTAGGCGGCTTGACGACGGGCTTGTTGTTTTTGGCGAAATTGGTCTAGGAGGCGAGATCCGCTCCGCTCAGCTGGCCGACAAGCGTATAAGCGAGGCAAAGAAGCTAGGGTTTACTCAGGCGGTTGCGCCAGCTAGCTCTAGTGCCAAAAAGGACTCATTTATTAAGGGCGTACGAGATCTACGCCACGCATTAATCGATTATTTGAAGCCAGGTGACAAATAGAGCTTGCTTCATAGTCGTAGAAAGATAGGAAAATGGAAACAAAAGATATTGTGCTACTAGCGGTGGTATTGCTGATTTTGGCAGAGTTGAGTTACCTTCTCGCAAAATTGCCAAAAACATCAATTAAGTCTAGGGGTCGAGCAATTTTTGTCGATACATCAGTGTTGATGGACGGCCGAATTACGGGAATTGCGCGTACGGGATTTATCGGTGGGACGCTTATCGTGCCACGTAGCGTGATTGGTGAATTACAATTTTTGGCGGATAATGCAGATGCTGATAAGCGGACACGGGCTCGCTATGGACTTGATATCGTGACAGAGCTTCAAAATATGGAAGATGTCGAGGTTGAGATCCTTCAAGACGGCAGCAAGGCCGAGGAGGGGGTTGATGATCGGCTGCTTACGCTAGCTAAGCGACACCAAGGTTGCATCTTGACGCTTGATTATAATCTAAATAAGGTTGCGGAATTACAAGGGGTTGCGGTATTAAATATCAAAATAAGGTGGCCGTCGTCGAGGGTATCTCTGTGCTTAATATCAATGAGCTGGCCCAAGGGCTACGTATGTCTTATCTACCGGGTGAGCAAATGTTGATCGAACTGACTCAGAAGGGTCAAGATAGTCATCAGGCTGTTGGGTATCTTCCTGATGGTACGATGGTCGTTGTCGAGCAGTCGAGTAGCCTAATCGGACAGCAGGTCCTTGTCGAAGTTGTTCGCAGTCTGCAGACAGCGGCAGGCAAGATGATGTTTGCAAAACGAGTAGCCGAGACGAAATCTCCCGTACAGCGTAAAAAATCCACCACTCAGAATGCTCAAAAATCAAAAGGTACTAGCCGGACGACGGCATCTCGTAAGAGTGGCTCAGAGTCTACTGAGCCAGAGGACAATGTTCCGCGCATAAAGAGATCGCGAACTCAGACAAAGAGTGTTTACCATGCTGTTCCGAAGCAGACTTCTGAGAACAAGAGTGCGGCCTCCGAACCGAGTGTACGCCGAGCTTCACGACGACGTAAAGACCACGAGGTATCGCTAATCGCTCTAGTTGATAATCAAAAAGACTAGATTCAACAGTTACTAAAAACAATATAGCCTCTAGCTAGGCTATATTGTTTTTAGTTAGGTCAGATTGTATCACCTGCCGTAATTTACCGTATGAGTAGCAGTGTAGTATGCGGTATCAGTGACTGTTAGGGTGAGTGGGCCAGATCCAGCCGACTGGAGTTCTTGAGAGCTCAGTTTGTACGTACCGTCGTTTGATACTTGGCGACTGAGGATAAGTTTGTCGCCCGAGCGAACCTCGACTGTCTGTAGGGGGTGTCGTCCGTGGGTGTAGGCGATTGTGACGCTCGATCCACTAGTACTGATCAGGGCGGTTGGCTGTACGTCGCCGCACTCGTGTACGTCATCGTCTTTTGTCGCATCATAGCCATCTTCGGCGATTAGAATGTCCTTGTTGGTAATTGGGTCGACAGATTTATTGACACCAATTTCGACCTTAGCGCCGTCTGGAGTACAGTTAGTGGCTTTTTTCTTAGATACACGGTCAAATGTCATCTTGATGTTTGAGGTGCTTGCCGCCTTGTTGTAATAGGATGGGAAGGCCTCTTTGCCAATCCGCTGGATACCTGATGGCGCCTCATACCAATCGCTATATTTCGCCTTTCCCTGTTCAACATATTTTTGGGTTACCGTCGCCATAGTGCGATCAAGGAGTAGGGCGGGGATGAGCGAGTTTCCTCTCGTTAGCGGCGTTGTGTCTGGGTTACCGAGCCAGACTGCCATAGCAATTGATGGTGTATATCCTACGGTCCAGAGATCTTTTGGAACAACCTTTTCGCCAATCTGACCGTTACTGGTACCAGTCTTGACGGCAACTCTAGCGCCGAGAGCGTTCATGCGTAGCATGTAATCTTGATTCCAGCCTAGTCCAGCGCGCGCCGAGCCATCACCTAGGATGTCACTGACTATGTAGGCAGCCTGCGGATCAATAACCTGCTTCCTCTCGGCTTTATATTCTTTTAGCGTCTGTCCATTGCCATTCGTAACCTTTAGGATGGTTGACTGTGGAGTGTGAGCGCCTTGCCGACCGAGGCTAGCAATGGCATTGACGTGATCGACGAGGCGAGTTCCGCATCCACCGATAGCACTAGATAGCCCAGCCTGTGCGTCGGCTCCTTGGGTGCAGTAGTACTTGTCGCCGAGGTCGCGGATTGTTTTCCAGGTGCTACCGGGGTTGTTCTGCTCATTTACCGCCATCGCCTTGATGGCTGGAATGTTTCGCGAACGGTCAAGGGCGAGACGAATGTTTATATTGCCCTGGAACTTGCCGTCGGCGTTTTGAGGCTTCCAGCCTGGTGCTGTCGGAAAAGTTGTTGTGCTGTCGGCGAGAATTGACCCGCTACCATAATTTTGTTTACCGCTACCTTGATTTTGGAATAGCTGGGCATAGACGAGCGGCTTGATCGACGAGCCTGGCTGGATAAATCCTGTAGCGGCATTATCTTGGCCGTAACCTGGGTGATTGTAGTCGCGGCTGCCTACTAGTGCGATTAGCTGTCCAGATTTGGTATCTTCGATCGCGGCTGCTCCGTTTGAGAATCCGGCATATGTTGCGCAGTTTGTGTAGCTACAGTTGCGGTCAGTCATCCCGCCAGAGAACATGGCAGACATGTTTTTTTCGAGTTCGGTTTGAATGTCGTAATCCAGAGTTGTTTTAACAGTTAGTCCACCTTCACCGACAATAGTTTTGCCGAGTGATTTTTCTAGCTGATCCCTCACCATTAGTACAAAATGTGGCGCTTTGATATCGGCTAGTTGGTCGGCAAGTGGCTTGACTTGATCGATAATCGCGACTTTTTTAGCTTTTTCGGCTTCCTCTTTTGTGATGTAATTCATGTCAACCATCATGTCGAGCACTTTGTGCTGGCGCGCGACCAGCGCTTTGTGTCCCTCGATATTGTATGGATTGTAAACTGATGGGTTATTTGGAATAGCGGCTAGGAGGGCGCACTCAGAGAGGTTGAGGTCTTTTGAGGACTTGCCAAAATATGTTTGAGCGGCTGACTCTACGCCATTTCGTCGGCCGCCGTATGGCGACTCATTGAGGTAGAGCCCGAGGATTTGATCTTTGGTGTACATGCGTTCAACTTCGATAGCGAGAATCATTTCCTTGATTTTGCGCGGAATACCCCGAATACCACGCTCAGATGCCTCTTCTTGTGTGAAGAATACTTTTTTGACGAGTTGCTGGGTTAGGGTTGAACCACCTTGGACGGCATTTCCTTGAGAGTTCGAGATAAATGCGCGAAGGATACCAGAGAAGCTAACACCACCGTGGTTGTAGAAATCTTTATCCTCGATAGCGATAGTAGCCTTGCCCATGCATGGAGAGATATTTTTTGGTTCGACAACAAGCGTGTAGTTGCCTGTACCTTTATCTTCCCAGAGGAGCTTATCGTTGCGGTCGTAATATTTAGTGACGGTAGATTTAACGCGCTGAGCAAGTGTATTCGGGTTTATCTGGTCAAGATCTTTCCTAAAGTAGGCAAATAAAGCTAGTGTAATGAGAATGAGAATAACTACAAACGCCCCAATGATTTTGAGGAGCGTGATCGCGCCTTGCTTCGAAAACCAAAACTTAGCCAAGCGTTTCGGGTGCATACGATAAAGAAAGCGCTTCAGCGGATGCTTCGGCAGGGTTGCTAGGTATTCGGCTTTTTTGCGAGCTTTTGCGTCTTTCTTGGTGCGATGTTTTGTCGCGAGGTTTGAATACACGCTGACCTTACGTGTCGGTTTATTTGGCTTGACCACGTCACTACTTTCCCATAAGCAATATTACTCTCCATAATATCACTATTTTTTTGGCGAGGCTAGTGGTATTGTGCTAGGATAACACTAGTAACAAAGAAAGGAGCGTTCAGCATGACACTGAGTGAGGAGCTTACGTGGCGTGGTTTCGTCAACCAGTACACGTTTGCCGATATCAAAGAATTAGACAATGAGATGCGGACGTTCTATTGGGGTGTTGACCCTAGTGCAGACAGTATGACGATCGGCAATCTTGCTGCCGCTATGATGGTGCGTCATTTTATTGATTATGGCTACAAGCCGATTCTTCTTGTCGGCGGTGCAACTGGTTTGATAGGTGATCCAGACGGTAAAAAACAAGAGCGTGACCTAAAGACTGTCGAGGAGGTCGAGAAAAATGTCCAAGGCCTCTCTAAGCAGTACGAGACAATATTTGCTGGCAAGAATTTCGAGATCGTCAATAACTACGATTGGTTTTGTGACATTGGTTATATGCAGTTCCTGCGTGAAATTGGTAAGCACGTTAGCCTGACGCAAATGTTAGATCGTGAGTTTGTTCAGTCTCGTATCGGCGAGGGTGGTGCCGGGATTAGCTATGCTGAGTTTAGCTATGCGCTTATTCAGGGGTATGACTTCCTCCATCTTTATCGCGAAAAAGGAGCAACTCTTCAGGTCGCCGGCGCTGATCAGTGGGGTAATAGTATCACCGGCGTTAGTCTGATTCGTCGCCTCGAGGGGGCGGAGGCCCACGTCTATACGGCGCCTCTTGTGATAAACAAGCAGACAGGCGTGAAATTTGGCAAATCTGAGGGTGGTGCGGTCTGGCTTGATCCGGCCAAGACGAGTCCATATAAGTTCTACCAATTTTGGCTGAACCTCGATGATGAAACGAGCGAGGATATGATTAAGATTTACACGCTACTTGATCGTGCTACGGTTGAAAAAACAATCGCTGACCATCGCGAGAATCCTGGTGCTCGCCTATTGCAGAAAACTCTAGCCCGAGAAGTGACAGACCTGATTCACGGTCGTGAGCGTCGTGAAAGTGTCGAGCGGGTGACAGCGGTACTTTTTGGTGGCGATGCATTTGCAACCCTAAAGGACGCTGATCTTGATGCGCTTGGCGCGGAGATCCCGACTGCTCCAGTTGGAAATAGTGTTATCGATACTCTGACCGCAAGTGGACTAGTAGCGAGTAACGGCGAAGCGAAGCGTTTGATCGCAAATAACGCTATTTCTATTAACGGTCAGAAAATTGCCGACGACGTGATGATAACAGAGAGGAGCCTGGTCAAAAAAGGTAAAAATAATTTCGTTTTGGTACGATAACGACACTGATATTAAGGAGGAAGTTATGAAAAAAGTTATAGCATTTGACCTAGATGATACGCTAGCAGTCACAAAATCAGAGATTTCTGACCGTATGAGTGGTCTATTGAGTCGATTGGTCGAGAAATACGATGTTTGTATCATTACTGGTGGTCGTTTCGAGCAAATTGAGAAGCAGGTTGTGAGTCGACTGGAGGTTCCTGAACACTTGCTTGGTAAGCTTCATCTCATGCCGACCTGTGGTACACGCTACTATCGCTACGACGAGCTAAATCATAAGTGGACACTTCAATACGCAGAAGATCTGTCAAAAGAGCAAAAAGAGAAGATTATTGGAGCGCTAGAGACGGTCGCAAAGGAGATGGGTATCTGGTGTGATAATCCAGCAGGAGAAATCATCGAAGATCGTCATAGTCAGATCACGATGAGCGCACTTGGTCAACAGGCGACGCCAGAGGATAAGTATGCCTGGGCAGAGAAGTTCAAGGATGTTCGACCAGTTTATCGTGATAAGGTTGCTGAACTGTTGCCCGATCTAGAGGTGCGAATTGGCGGTACGACCAGTACGGACATTACGCTTCCTGGTGTAGATAAAGCATATGGGATGCGCAAGCTGATTGATGCGCTTGATATTAGCAAAGACGAGATTCTGTTCTTTGGTGACAAGCTAAACGAAGGTGGTAACGATTATCCAGTCAAAGCGATGGGCATCGATAGTATTGCCGTTGAGGGCTGGGAGTCAACTGCTTACGCTCTCGAGGGAGTGTTGGGCGTTACAGAGTAAGTCGTCGATCGCACAAGACGCAGATCCGCACTGTTCAATCGGTGCGGATTTATTTTGATAGACACCAACACGCGACAATCGAGATATAATAGCTAATAATGAATCTCAAAACACCACTAGAGCAAGTCAAAGGCGTTGGGCCAAAGATTGCCATGCAACTAAGGACCGCAGGACTTGAAACGGTTGGTGATATCATCACATTTTTACCACGTCGTCATGATGATTTTACGGGTCTAGCGCCGATCGCAGATCTAAAGCCGGGCAAAGTCACGATCCGAGCACACTGTGAAAGTATATCGACGCGCCCAGTTCGACGAGGACTTCGTCTGACAACGGCAGTGCTGGCCGATGATAGCGGTAAGCTCAATGCGATCTGGTTTAATCAGCCGTATCGTACACAACAGCTTGGCGGGTCAGATGATGAGTTTTATTTCTCAGGTGAGTTTGAGTACAATTACGGTCGTTATCAATTGACTAACCCGACTGCAGAAATAGCCAAAGATATGCCAGTGCAGGCAGAGCGATTGATGCCTGTGTATCATTCGATTCACGGTTTGAAGTCGGTCACTGTTCGCAAGGTGGTCGAAAAGCTACGTCCCTTGATGTCAGTTTTGCCAGAAACTTTACCGGCATCTATCGTGCGAGCTGAGGGTTTGATGGGTCGCGCCGAGGCGATTAGCGCGATGCATTTTCCAAAAACTACCGAGGAGGTTCAACGGGCGCGTGATCGTCTAGCGTTTGAGGAGTTGTTTGAGTTATTGCTAGCCAGCCAGCTAAACAAACTCGAAAATCAACAGCTCGAGGGCTATCACATACCGTTTGAGCAGTCTGTAGTCAAGCAGTTTGTATCGAATCTGCCGTTTGAATTAACGGGTGCTCAGCGACGAGCGGCGTGGGATATATTGCAGGACTTCGAACGCAAAACGCCGATGAATCGCTTGCTTCAAGGTGATGTTGGTAGTGGCAAGACGGTTGTTGCCGGATTGGCGGCTCGACAAGCAGCGAGCCATGGTTTTCAGACAGCGCTGATGGCGCCGACAGAGATTTTAGCTTCACAACATGCCGAGACGCTTGATAAGCTTCTGGCTCCGTTTGGTGTTAGGGTTGGTCTACTGGTGGGTAGTCTCAAAGGCAAGGCACGTCAGGCTCTGTATGAGCAAATTGCAAACGGTGAGGTTGACGTGGTGGTTGGCACGCATGCCGTGATTCAGGACAAGGTTAGTTTTAAGAAACTAGGCTTTGTCGTAATTGATGAGCAACATCGATTTGGTGTCGATCAACGGCAAAAATTATTAGCAAAGTCGGGTGCTGACGGACTGATGCCGCATCTTTTGGCGATGACGGCGACGCCGATTCCGCGTAGTCTGGCGCTTACGGTTTACGGTGAGCTTGATTTGAGTATTTTGAACGAGCGTCCAAAAGGGCGCATGCCAATTAAAACAGAGATAGTTACTCCTGTTGGCGCACCAAAGATGTATGAACGGGTCGACGCTGAGATCGCGAACGGTCGGCAAGCGTATGTTGTTTGCAGTTTGATAGATGACAATCCAGAAAACGACACCAAAAGCGTTACCGCTGAGCACCAACGCCTCAAGCAAACGATATTTGGTCATCGCCAGATAGGATTATTACACGGCAAGATGAAACCAGCCGAAAAAGAGATCATCATGCAGGACTTCAAGGCTAGGAAATATGACATTCTGGTCAGTACGACAGTCGTAGAGGTGGGTGTAGATGTGCCAAACGCGACGACGATGATTGTCGAAAACGCTGATCGTTTCGGTCTGTCTCAGTTGCACCAACTGCGTGGTCGGGTTGGTCGAGGCAGTCATCAGAGTTATTGTTACTTGGTGATGAGTTCGTCAAATAAGCCCTCGGAGCGAATTCGTGAGATCGAAAAGTCAGATGATGGATTTTATTTGGCTGAGGTGGATATGAAGCTTCGTGGGCCAGGTGAGATTTATGGGCGGATGCAGCATGGCGCACTTAATCTTCAGATTGCGACATTGGCTGATACGGCTCTGATCGCCCGCGCCCAAAATGCTGTAAAGCGTTTCGTTAAGTCTCCCGAAGAGGTCGCTAGATACAAGACGACAAATAGTCGCGTCCAGTACTACCAGCGCCTGACAACACTTAATTAACTAAATGGTATAATGGTCGCATGTATGCAGGCACGACGATGAACCGAAGGTCCGGTGATTTTATCGGTGTTCACCAAAAAATTGATCGGATTGCAAGACGTAATCTCAAGACATTTCCCGGTGTCGGCCCAGGCTTTCCTGGCATCGAGGACATTCTCCACTTTGAGGGAAATAACGGCCCAGATGGCATTAAGCGAAAGAGCCCGAGTGTTGACGAGCCGTGGCACTATATTGATCCCACTAACCCAGACGACCGTGAGCTGATTACGATGATTTGGGACCATCATTACAACCTTGTCGAGGCGTTGCGGGCACGAAACCAACAGAGGGCAGCCTTTGAGGCGGCTTGGTTGGCTCATGCAATCACAGACGGCTTGACGCCGGCACATCACTATCCGCTTGGCGACAAGATTGAGGAACTTTGGGGCAAACCAAAAGAAGAGCGTTTGTCGATTCGTGAGAAAAATGTCATTATAGGCGTAAACCGACGTGATACAATCAGCAAGAACTGGGAGTATTGGGGGGCAAAAGGCGTTTTCTTGACACATGGATTGTTTGAGCTTGGGGTTGCGACTAGTATCAAAACGACGAGGTTCCCGAATTCAGAACCAAGCCTCAAGTGGCTGAAGCAAGCTGACGAAAAGGGCCTAGAGCAGGTTTTTCTCGATGCGATGCACGAAATCTTTGCATTAAATATGTACGAAACGTTTTGGAAATATGGCTGGTCGGCAAAGCTCGCCAGGCAGACTCGTCAGGTGCTGATTCCACGCATCTGTGACGTCGTTTCATACGCATGGTATACGGCGTATCGTGAGGCTGGATTGTGACCCAGATTCGGGTCATAGCTGGAAAATACGGTGGACGCAAGATTGATGCGCCAGATTTTTCTAATTCTCGCACCAAGCCGATGGGTGAGCGAATCCGTAACGCGATGTTTAATCGTATCGGTGAAGAGATTAGGGGCGCTCGCGTACTTGATGCATTTGCTGGTACTGGCTCTGTTGGACTCGAGGCGTTGAGCCGTGGCGCATCATTTGTTACCTTCGTTGAACGCGACAAAATCGCACAAAAAATTTTACAGAAAAATGTGTTATCGCTAGGTGCTGAAAATGAATCAGAAATTATTCGTACTACTGTAAATAATTGGCTGGAAACATCAGAACCTGAAACGTATGACATAATCTTGGCCGATCCGCCATACCACGATCTGCAGTTATCCACAGTCAGTAGGCTTTTTGGGCTTCTCAAACCAAAGGGGCTTATGGTATTATCTCACACAGGAAGAGGTGAGGGACCAAATCTAGAAAACAGCATTGTTGTGGTGGACAATCGTAGTTATGGAAATGCTACCCTCACTTCTTTCCGCCGAGAGTAAGCAAGTGTCGGTCTAAAATCTGTAGCGCATGGTTTTATTGCTCAGGGATACCTGAGATTTTTTGTTTATATAGAAAGTCTAGATTGACATATACTTAAGAATATGATACAATAAGATGACCTTTTTGAATACTTTTTGAAGAGGCGTTGATTGACAAGCGGGCATTACGAGGTGAGACTTTGCTTTTTGCAGAGGTAGCGAGGGGCAGGGCCTCATCTCGTGTCTCCGCCATCAGGGCGACTGACCAGTAGTAATACAGGCGCTTGGCCTAGATGAGGAGAAGGAAATGGTATGTCATACGACAATTCGTCGCTTTCTTTCCTGCTTGTCCAGGTCAGCCAAGGTTGGATTAAAACTCTTGATTTGCTTACGAAGTGGTCTCTATCCAGCCCAGATGCCCTGGATGAGATTCGCATTCTTGATGCGAAAGGATGGTCTGGTCTGGAAGTGTGGGAATTGTTTCTGGCGTGTGGTCAGAATCTTGAAAGATTCCGTTATCACGTCACGACAGAATTGCCAGATCGTAATACAGGTAAGTTGACTCTAGTGTCGGGCAAATACGCCCCGGAGCCTGGTGATCGAGAATTCTGGCGCAAACGGGCGTTCGGAAGGCCAGGATCGTACTGGGCACTAAAAAATCCGCCCCTAAAAGCGGATTATGAATATCCGATTACGTGACCTTTATGAATATGACAGGTGGGTGTATGACCTACGCTAGCATCAAGCTTGCGTGTCTTTTTCCTAAAAGCCTGCTTGTCATATTCATTTTATTAACCAAAGTAATACTAACGAAAAACTAGAGGTACTTATAGTAATTAGATAAATTTATCCCTTCTTCGGGATTTTTTTATTGCTGAGTAGGTTAAGTGTCGTCTGACTCATCTTCACGAGTAAACTGTCGTGCCCACTGTTTGATGGTGTCACGTTGCCAGTAGGCGATCGCCGCTCCTATGACTAGCAGAACGACTATCGAAACTATTAGTGAGGTGTTGGCTTCACCGATTCCAGCACCCAAAAAACCTGACAAGATATAGCCTGGTGCGCGACCTAGAATGGTGATGATTACTAGCGTGCGAATCGGGATTGCGCTTAGTCCGGCGAGGTAGCAGATGATATCGTCAGGAAAGCCTGGTAGCAAGAATATGAGGAAAAACACCATCGGACCGGCATTTTTGGTCAGGCGATCAAACTTTTTGAGGTGTTTTTTATCGACAAACCGTTCGACAAATGGACGACCGAGTTTTCGAGAGAGCGTAAAGACAAGAAAACACCCTAGCACCGAGCCCACTAGCGAGTAGAGCGTGCCTAGCCATGGGCCAAATAGACTACCAGCGATAACACCCGCTACTTGTCCAGGAATTGGCGCGAATACAATTTGCAAGAATTGGATGGCGATAAATACCAATGGACCCCAAATACCAGCGCGCTCAACTGCACCTTTGATACGAGCATGATCACCAAAGAACGCTGTGATTGGTTGCCAGTAGATTGCGACGATAGCAACTATGATTGCTAAAGCGATGAGTCCAGCAGTAATTTTTCGCCAATGCTTTTTCGCTAACTCTTTCATAACTCTATATTACGCTATCTTGTGAATTTACGCTCCAAAAACTACCACTCGCCTCTGTCAAAAGTGCGCTAGCCTATATATCAAAATAAACAAAAAGCCGAGCGAGTGCTCAGCTAATTATTTTGGTGCGGATGAGAGGACTTGAACCTCCACGCCCGAAGGCATATGCTCCTAAGGCATACGTGTATACCAATTTCACCACATCCGCAAAATCGATACTGGCTCATTATAGCAGAATGCTAGGCGGATGAAAATACCGCACGCTTATGCTAAAATATAGAGCAAATGCTAACAAAGAGGGGATTATGAGTAAAGTTGCGGCTTACTTGAGAGGGCATATTACTGGCGAGGTCAGCACGAGGGGCGATGTTCGCTCGGCACTCGCAAGCGATACGGGTGTGCTAACGGTCAAGCCCGAGCTGGTGATTTATCCTCGAACAACCAATGATATCCGTAAGGTAACGCGGTTCGCTTGGCAGCTTGCCGAAAAAGGTCACACTCTGCCGGTGACGGTTCGTGGTGCGGGTACGGACAGTACGGGTGCAGCAATTGGTAAGGGTGTGGTCATGGTGATGCCGGCCCATATGAACAGGATATTTGAGTATGATGCTAGACAAAAGTTGGTTCGTCTGCAACCTGGGGCAACGGTGAGCGCATTAAATAGTGCCCTGGCACTACACGGCACGGCTGTTATGTCGCTGGTAGGCTCGTATCCATACGGTACGGTAGGCGGAGCAATCGCTAGTGCAGTATCTGGTATGTACGCCGGTAAATATGGCACGATTGCCCAGGCGATTGATCAGCTCGAGGTGGTACTCGCCAATGGTGATGTGATTCAGACGGGGCGAATCAGCAGAAAAGAGCTAAATCGTCGCAAAGGTCTTCAGGGCTTTGAGGGTGATATTTATCGTGGGGTGGATGGTGTTATAGAGGAGTATGCCGATGTGCTCGATCAGTTACGCGAGAATGACGCTGTAGGCTATAGTGCCGTTGCTGATGTCAAGCAAAGAGATGGTAGTTTCGATTTGACACCGCTGTTTGTTGGTTCGCAGGGCACACTAGGTGTCATAAGCGAGATGATTATGCGGGCGGATTTTCGTAGTTCTAATATTGCGGTGGCGGGACTTGTTTTTGCGAATGCTAATGCGGCACGTGATGCGATTGATGATTTAGCACGCTTAAATCCAGCTTTTCTCGAGTATTTTGATGCGACATTGTTTGAAACGGCTTCTGCAGCCGGGCGAACCTATGGTTTTTATAAAGAAGCGTCGGACTCGTTTAAGCCAGCGAGCGTTGTGATTGTTGGATTTGATGATTTCAATAGCCGACATCGAGAAAAAGCGCTAAAAAAACTCAAGAAGCTGTATGCAAATAATCAAGAAATTAAGTTGACTATCGCTGACGACGAGTCGACAGATGAGCTGATTGCGGCGCTTGATGTAGCACACTACACATCGCTTCCAGACCACATAGATACCGCTGGGCCGGCCTTGTTTTCAGGGTTCTCGGTGTCGATGGCTCGACTAGATGAGTTTATGAAGTCGCTTGCTGATTTTGAGCGTAGTGAGCATATCAAACTTCCGCTCTCTGGGCACATGACTACGAATATATTCTCCATCCACCCGACTCTTTCGCTTCATAGGGTTGCTGACAAACAAAAAGTGTTTAGACTGCTTGATGACCTGACCAAACTAGTTTATGCGCACGGTGGAACAATGGTCGCCGAAGGTGGTGAGGGTCGTCTTAAGACGCACGCAATTTATGCTCAGCTCGATGAACGAGTGGTTGAGATGCATCAGGCGGTACGGGCAGTTTTTGATCCCTTGGGTACGCTAAATCCTGGGGTGAAGCAACCGGCGAATGTCAGGACACTAGCTAGTATGTTGCGCAAAGACCACGAGGGTGGACAGCTGGCGCGATTTGGCCTATAGAGGTTTTTGTATAGCCTACGGTGGATCAACCTGATATAATTGTTGGTAGTTGCGTGATATTTTGACGTAATTTATATGCGGATGTGGCGGAATTGGTAGACGCGCTAGCTTCAGGTGCTAGTGCCAGCAATGGCGTGGAGGTTCAAGTCCTCTCATCCGCACCAGATTAGGATTTGAAATGACTACCCTCTCTGTAGGGTAGTTTTCGGTAAAGAGGAGATTGGCGAAACGGTTGATTTTATCATAAGAATATGTTTCAATTAAAACCATCTTTCGTGAGATCACTCCGAGAGTGTTGATTGACAAACAGATGACACGAGGCGAGATTTTACTTCTGTAGTTACATTAGAGAAATAAAACCTCGTCTTGTGTGTTATAGGAATACGCACGTCCCTTGGTGATGGCAATACCGCCAAAGACGGGGAGAAAGTTAAAAAATGAGTACTGCTGCCATGGTGTCGATTGGCGAGCTTTCGAAGGCGAGCGTGCTTGCTGCTTTGTATAATGCATCTGCACCCGTGGGTGTAGGGTTTGTAGAGGCTATAACTGGTCCGGCGGTAATGGACACAGCTAGCGCCCAAAATTATATCGACCAAAGGAAAGGAAGCCTTAAATTCGATTATGTGTACGGCAGGCCGATCAAGGTTGACCTGACGGGAGACAGCTTCGATCCGAGGCTGTACGACTGTCGAAATGGCGGCGTTGGTGTCGCGCGACACATCGTGGAAAAGCTGCGTAAATCGAATGAGGTGAGCTCATCGTACGCACGCATGATTCATATGACAAATCTAATGAGCGCCCTGTACGATACGCGGGAGGGTGTCTCAAGCCGAAGTTACGAAGGTACTGCCGCACTTTTTATGATGCGGGAGTTTAGAACTGAAAAAGTGGAGCCAGATTTGAATCTGGCAGACCTGCCGGAGTCTCCTGGATTTGAGACCGGCGATGATCACCTTCATTGGTCGGCGGATGAGGCTATTAAATACTACGATGAAGACCCAGATCTTGCGACCGTAGTCTTTGTGGAGCTTGTGAAGTTGCACAAAGATACGGCGTGGATCGCTACGCACGAATGGACCGCCGCAATACTAGCACGAGGGTATGCCAGTAAGACAGATATGCTCCATGCCATGAAAGGCTTTAACGTTTAGTCTAGTGGTAGACATGACGAGCAGATGAGGTGTGGGTCCAGTTGTCAGGGCTCTATGTAGCCGTGAAAAAACTATTCCTATCCCATCTGTTTGTCATGTTTGCTTCCATAACTGTGTGGTTATGCTGATGAGTCCAAAAGGACGAAAAGTAAACAAATTAACTATGTATGGCGATGAGGCAAGAGGTCTTTTGGTTGTGTCCAGTCACGGTGCTGTATAATATCCAAAATAGATGCAAGATACGCGTAACGTTATCGATAAGTACAAAGGTAAGCCCATGGAAGAGATTGTCGCTGATCTCGACAGGCACGGGGTGTCGCTTGAGATTGCTATAGATAACGTAGAGCGAGACTTCAATATGGGGACGATCGTTCGAAGTGCCAATGCATTTGGCGTGCGGACGATTCATATCATCGGCCGTAGACAGTGGAATAAGCGCGGGGCAATGATGACGGACAAATATCTACATATTGTATATCATCCGACTGTTGAGGCATTTTTTGAGGCGATAGGGCAAAAAACGATGGTTGCGGTCGACAATGTCCCGGGCTCGATTCCATTGCAACAGGCGTCGTTGCCTAGTGATGTGGTGCTGATATTTGGAGCAGAAAGTATAGGTATACGACCAGAGCTGTTAGACAGAGCTGATCTGATAGTAGCGATCGAACAATTTGGTAGTACGCGTAGTCTAAATGTCGGTGTCGCGGGAGGAATCGCCATGTATGAGTGGGTCAGGCGAAACCATATCGCTCCGACAGGGTAACGCTCTTACAGAGGTAATTTTGCTTTTTTATGATAAATATGTTAAAAAGTATTGACAAAATATAATACATATGCTAATATGAGAACATCCAATCAGTTGGAGCGAAAAGCTCACTGGTTGGCACATTAAAAAGTTACCCACTAGAACCCCATGAGGGGTGGAAGGGGGCCATCATGGCCAAGAATATCCATCGCAGCAATCGCAACGCAAACAGCTCGCAGATGGCATCGTTCGTCGTATGGGCCAAGGTTAATCCAGAAGAGGCCTGGAAGCAGGCCGTCGAGGAGAAAGAAACCAAGCCGTGGAAGATGGCGGCTCTCCGTTCCCGTGAGGGGGAAGCTGCCAGGGCGGCAATCAGGGCAACCTATCTCACCCCTCTGATCGAGGCACAGGTCAAGCTGGCCTCTCTTCCGAAGGTCAGCCCGGCTCGCCGGCCAGCACAGTTGGCCGCGAAAGCGGCTCGCGAGCGCTACGCAGAGGTTGAGGCGGCGCTGAGCCCTCGGCCTCGGCGTCGTCGGTAGTGGGTAACAAGCCCCCAGATATGATATTTGTTCATATCTGGGGGCACTCACTCTTTTTGCACCCGTAGATGGGTGTTTTTTGTTTTTTGAGATAGTGATAGAAATTATGCTTATGCTTGCTATTTATACTAAAACATGCAAAAATAATATCTATTATGGCGTCATTGTCTACCGAGTCTTATAAGGGTGCGCGTGATTGGTATCCTGAGTCGATGCGACTTAGGGAATATATTTTTCGTACCTGGCGACGGGTGGTGAGGCGTTACGGATACGAGGCGTACGATGCGCCACTGATCGAGCCGATAGATGTCTATGAGGCAAAAAGCGGACAAGAGCTGGTGAGTGAGCAGACTTATAGCTTCGTTGACCGAGGTGAGCGTCGGGTGGCAATTCGTCCTGAGATGACACCGAGTGTCAGTCGGATGATAGCAGGTCGTCAGCAGGAGATTCCGATGCCAGCACGGTGGTATAGCATAGGTCAGTTTATGCGCTATGAGCGACCACAACGCGGACGTGAACGTGAGTTTTGGCAGTTGAACTGTGATTTGTTTGGTGTCGATGGTGCGATGGCAGAAGCAGAGATTATATCGATGGGTGCCGATATCATGAAAGCATTTGGGGCTGATGATGAGATGTATACGATTCGGATCAACAATCGGCGGATAATTAATTTCATGATGGCACAGTATCTAGAGCTTGATGCGGTACAGGCGCAGTTGATGATTCGGCTGTTTGATCGCAAGAACAAAATTGCACCAGAGGCGTTTCGTGATCAAGCGATCGAGATATTTGGCAATGGAGCGGCAAAACGGGGCTTACAAAAGCTCGCTCGGCTGGTGGCGGCAAAAACTATGGCTGATTTGCCAGAGGAAATTCGTGATAGTGAGGCGGTTCGCGAAGTTCAAGAGTTGTTTACGTATCTTGAGCGCGCGGGTATAAAAAATGCGATTTTTGATATCACGCTGATGCGAGGGCTTGATTATTATACTGGTACGGTGTTTGAGTTTTTTGACACGCATCCGGAGAACACTCGGGCATTGTTTGGTGGAGGGCGATATGACGGGCTAGTCGGGCTGTTTGGTGGCGAACCTGTGAGTGCGGTTGGGTTTGCACCTGGGCTGTCGATGATGGAGTTATTTTTGACGACGCATGATCTCGTGCCGTCGTTTAGCAGTACCACAGACATCTATATGATCGTAATCGGTGACAATCTGCGTGGCGCGCAGAAAGTTGCGAGAGCTCTCAGGAATGAGGGTGTAAATGTCGAGCTTGACTTTACGGGGCGAAAGATCGATAAACAGCTAAAAACAGCCCTCAAAAAACAGATCCCGTATCTGATGTTTATCGGTGATGAGGAACTGTCAGCTGGGGTGTATACGTTGAAAAATATCGCCACAAACGAAGAAAAGAAGCTGAGTTTTGAGCGAATCGTGACGACAGTGTCTGACTATCGGGGGCATCAGTCACGTGGCGATGATGAGTTTGATATCTCTGATCTATCGGCGTAGTCCTTGACCCAGCTTAAGCTTTTTGCGATAGTAAACATATGAAATCGCGTATACGTAGAGGGTTTACGATCGTGGAATTACTTATCGTTGTGGCGGTTGTTGCTATTTTGGCGATCGTAACGGCGACGATTTACCTCAATACGCAGGTACAAGCACGCGATACGCATATGCGTGATGGACTTGATAAATTTGCCGACGCTATTATGCTCTGGAGCTCGGGGCATAAAGGTGCCTTGCCGTATGGCGGTAGCGGGACGACATATGATGCGACTACCCAAAACTGTGCAAACCCGATGAATAATCGTGTCGAAGGGTGGCAAGATGCGGGCGTTTACTCGTCGTCGTGTACGATCGGTGATGTCATGGTGAAATTAGAGTATTTACCAAAAGATTTTTTCTCGAACTTGTCAAAAGTTACCTCTAAACCGTCGTTATTCATGGTTCATTCGTGTACGAGCGATCCAGCTGGACGAAAGTTTATCGTCATGACTTCACTCGAGGATCCAGACGAGAAGGACAAGGAGCATTTCAAAAAAGAGCATGAGCGGTGCTTTACGACTTTGCCATATAGTGGCGCGGGGACGGCCGACTACTTCCGCTCAACATACAATATGCAAATTGCGACAACCGTGAGTCTATAAGTGGTAGCGGGCTAACGGGCGGTGTGTTACAATGAACACATATGAACACTACAGTCAAATACTTATCCGACACACGCGTCCGAGCGACGATCAAGGTCGAAGCGACCGAACTAAAAGCAGCTGAACAGGTTGCTCTAAAGAAACTATCGAAAACTGTCAAGGTCAATGGATTTCGCAAGGGCCATGTGCCACTTGAGGTGGTGAAAAAGAATGTCGATCCAAATGCGCTGGCCCAGGAGACTCTCGAGAATGCGTTGAGCCGTGCGGTTGCTGAGAGCTTCATCGAGAACAAGCTTCAGGCGCTCGAGCGTCCTGAGGTAGAGGTCAAGAAATTCGTGCCTGGTGAGTCGCTTGAGTTTACGGCTGAGGCCGATGTGCTGCCAAAGGTTAAGCTTGGTGATTACAAGAAGCTGAAAGCGACAGAAAAGAAGATTTCGGTCGCCAAAAAAGATGTCGATGAGGTGGTCGAGCGAATTCGCAAGAGCATGGCAGAGAAAAAAGAAGTCAAGCGTGCGGCTAAGCTGGGCGACGAGGCGGTGATTGATTTTGTCGGCAAAAAAGACGGTGAGGTTTTTCCTGGCGGTACAGGCAACGATTATCCGCTTGAGCTGGGCTCTGGTTCGTTTATCCCAGGCTTTGAAGAGGCAATTGTCGGACTAAAGGCGGGCGACAAAAAAGATATCGAACTGACATTTCCGAAAGATTATCACGCGCCTGACCTAAAGGGCAAAAAGGTGGTATTTGAGACGACAGTCAAAAAGATCAATGAAAAGGTACTGCCAGAACTAAACGATGAATTCGCTGCCAAGACTGGTCCATTTACATCGATGAGTGAGCTGACGGCAGATATCAGACGCGAGCTAGAGGCACAAAAAAAGCGTGAGGCAAGCGACGAGCTAAAAGATAGTTTGGTCAAACAGCTGGTTGCCAAAAGTAACGTAGCTGTACCGGCGGTGCTTCGTGAGGATCAGGTTCGGTCAATCGAGCAGGATCTGATGCAGAATCTGATGTATCAGGGTCTTTCGATCGAGCAGTACTGGGAGCAAAAGGGCTACAAAGACCGCGACGCCTGGGTGAAAGCTGAGGCGAATGAGGCGGCCGATAACCGCATCAAGGCTGGTCTGGTGCTCTCGGAGCTGTCAAAGGTGCTAAAGATTGAGGCGACAGCAGATGAGCTAGCAGATCATCTGAATACGTATCGTAAACAGTATGCTAATAATCCCGAGATGGCCAAGCGATTCGAGGAACCTGAGGTTCAGCGAGAAGTCGCTAACCGCCTGATCACCGAAAAGACGGTAGACGAGCTAGTGAAGCTCAATACCAAATAGTTTCAGCTGTAAGTGAAAATAAAATTAGCACTCCGACTTGACGAGTGCTAATTTATTATCTAAACTAATGATATGACAAAGCCTAGCAACTACCTAGTACCAAATGTTATCGTCCGCACTCGAGACGGTGAGAGAGGGTACGACATCTATTCACGACTTTTAGAAGATAGGATTATTTTTCTCGGCGAAGGGGTAAATGAGCAGACGGCAAATGTCGTTGTGGCACAGCTGCTTCATCTGGCGAATGAAGATCCTAACAAGGATATTCAACTCTACATCAACAGCCCAGGTGGGAGCGTCTATGATGGGCTGGCGATCTACGACACTATGCAGTACATCAAGCCTGATGTGCAGACGATTGGGATCGGCTTGCAGGCTAGTATGGGAGCATTTTTGCTTAGTGCTGGCGCCAAGGGTAAGCGGTTTGTTTTGCCGAACGCGCGCGTGATGATCCACCAGCCGTCAAGTGGCACTCAAGGCAAGGTGACGGATCAAGAGATCAGCTTACGTGAGGCTCTCGAGATCAAGGAGCGGTTGGCAACAATCATGTCAGAAAACACTGGTCAAAAGCTAGACAAGATCAAAGCTGATATGGAGCGAGATTTTTGGATGAGTGCTGAGGCGGCAGTGAAGTATGGGCTGGCTGACGAGGTCATAGACTCGACAAAAAAAATAAAATCGTGATACAAATATAAGAGTACCGTACCGCTATAGAAAGGAGGAGGGTGGATGTCTGCCCTATACGGTATAGTGTTGGCGTTGCTAAGCATAGCAACGGTTATTGTCATGGTTGGGTCCGCAAAGCTATCCTTCGATATGTTTTGGATGGTCCGTTCTCATATAATTCCTATGAGCGAGGAGGATGCGTACGGTATTCAGGCTACAGCTTGGCGTCATGTTGCCACGGTAGGGGGCGCCCTAGTCGTACTTTCTCTAATAAGTATGAGCTGGATGAGCGGTACGCTTATTCCGGTTGTAGGTATGATATTAGGGGGAACTCTCTATATAGTCGGTCGTGAGGGCCACTTCGTGATGGAAAGAAAGAGTAGATAGGGCGCGCCCGGTTTTTCTGTAGTTGTTTGTCAACTATGGAAAAGCCGGGCCTTTACTTTTTTGTTCCAAAAAAACGATCAAAAATAAGTCAAATATTGTTGACAATTCCACGGCATTTTTGCTACACTAAACCCTAATGAAGATTGTGTAACGTGGGTCGATGATGTACTACGCCTGTGGCGTGGCGTTTTAGTATGTGAAAATCTACGTTAAGTAAAGCTTCGGCGCCAAGCCTAGCAACGAGGGACGACCCACCACTGTTGCTACGCAAATAATATCTACCAAACTAATACTCTTGTGAGAGAGGGAGTATCTATGCCAAAAGCCACTAAATCGGCTGCGGCTCCAGCAACTCGTGTGTTTTTCACCGAAAATGACACTGCGCTGGAGGTGCCAAATCTACTGGCCCACCAGAAGGAATCTTGGAAAGATTTCATCGAAACGGGACTGAGCGAGATTTTTGCAGAACTCAACCCGATTGAGGACTATACCGGACAAAAACTCGAACTACGCTTCAAGGACTATTCGTTCCAGGAGCCAAAAAACAACGAGCATTTCGCCAAGGAAAATAACCTTACGTTTGATGCGCCACTTCATGTCAATGTTGAATTGACAAACAAGGTCACTGGTGAGGTCAAGGAGCAGGAGATCTACCTTGGTGATTATCCATGGATGACTGATCGCGCGACGTTTATCATAAATGGTACTGAACGAGTTGTTGTCAGCCAGCTTATTCGCTCAGCTGGAGTATTCTTTACCGCTGAAAAAGGTGTCGGACGCAACCTCTACAGCGCGAAGTTAATCCCAGGTCGTGGCGCCTGGCTAGAGTTTGAGACAGCCGCAAACGGTGCAATTTACGTAAAGATCGATCGTCGTCGAAAGATTCCTGTTACGACTCTGCTTCGAGCGCTTGGATATAGCAAGCTTAGCGAGATTAGGGATCTGTTCAAGGACGTAGATACCGGTGAAATCAAGTACATCGAAGAGACGCTTGAAAAAGACCCAAGCCATGGTGTAAATGAGGCACTTATTGAGGTTTATCGTCGTCTTCGTCCAGGAGATCTGGCGACTGTCGATAACGCTCGTCAGATGATCGAGCGTATGTTCTACGATTTCAAGAGATTTGATTATAGCCGAGTTGGACGCTACAAGATGAATCAGCGTCTCGGTCTAGATACGCCAAATACTGCCGAAAACCGCGTATTTAAGCTCGAGGATTTGGTAGCGATCATACGCGAGTTGATCCGCCTAAACAATACTCAAGAAGCTGGCGACGACATCGACGCTCTCTCAAACCGTCGCATCAAACTTGTCGGTGAACTTGTCGCACGTCAGTTCCGTGTCGGTATGCTACGTATGCAGCGTAACGCGATGGATCGCATGAGTATGAGCGATATTACGACGGTTACGCCATCTCAGTTAATCAACGCTCGTCCTGTAGTGGCGGCGGTGCGTGAATTCTTTGCTAGTTCACAGCTATCTCAGTTGCTTGACGAGGTGAATCCAATTTCTGAACTCTTACACAAGCGCCGACTCAGTTCAATGGGTCCTGGTGGTCTCTCTCGTGAGCGTGCTGGATTTGATGTCCGTGACGCGCACCCAACCCACTATGGTCGTATCTGTTCAGTTGAGACACCAGAGGGTGCCAACATCGGGTTGGTGCTTAACCTCGCTACATATGCTCGTATTAATGAGTATGGTTTTATCGAGACGCCATATCGCAAGGTTGAGAATGGTCGAGTTACTGACGAGATCGTCTACCTGGATGCATCGCAAGAGGTCGCAGAGGTAATCGCTGACGCTGGTGCTGAGCTCGACCAAAACGGTAAGTTCGTATCTGACCGTGTTTCAGCACGTAAGTTCCTCAAGCCGGGCTCGGTTGATGTTTCTGAGGTTACTTATATGGACGCTGCTCACAAGCAGATCCTCGGTTCAACTGCAGCGCTTGTTCCATTTATTGAAAAGAACCGTATCGACCGTTCGCTGACAGGGTCAAACATGCAACGTCAGGCTGTGCCACTGCTTGTGCCAGAAGCGCCTACGGTCGGAACTGGCGTTGAGGGTACGGTAGCTCGCGATTCGAGTCAGCTTATAGTCGCTGAAGGCGACGGTGAAGTGGTGCGCGCTGATGGCGATGTTATCGAAGTTCAGTACAAAGATGGTAAGAAATCTTATGAATTGATCCACTTTGCAAAGAGCAACGATGATCGTTGTGTTAACCAGAAAGTACGAGTTGCTCGTGGCGACAAGGTTGTAAAGGGCGATATCTTGATTGAGGGCATGTCGATCGCTGATGGCGAGCTAGCACTCGGTAAGGACCTTGTCGTAGCATTTATGCCATGGGCTGGTTACAACATGGACGACGCAGTGGTTATTTCTCGTCGTTTGGTCGAGGACGACACTTTGACCAGTATCAATATCAAGGACTACAATGTTGAAGTTCGTGAAACCAAGCTCGGCCCAGAGATCGTTACTCGTGATATCCCAAATGTTTCTGAGGATAGTCTGCGACACCTTGACGAGAATGGTATTGTTCAGCTTGGTTCAGAGGTAGCGGCTGGAGATGTTTTGGTCGGAAAAATTACTCCAAAGGGTGAGCAAGAGCTAAGCTCTGAGGAGCGTCTACTTCGTGCAATCTTTGGTGAAAAGGCTAAAGACGTTCGCGACACTAGCCAGCGTATGAATAACGCTGGTGGCGGTAAAGTTGTCGGTGTAAAGATATTCTCGCGCGAGAATGGACATGAGCTCAAAGCTGGTGTTTTGATGCAGATTCAGATCTTTGTTGCACAGTTGCGCAAGATCAGTGTCGGAGACAAGCTGGCTGGTCGTCACGGAAACAAGGGCGTTGTTGCCAGGATCCTGCCAGTAGAGGATATGCCTTATATGGCAGATGGCACGCCAGTTGACATCGTACTTAACCCGCTAGGTGTTCCGAGCCGTATGAACCTCGGTCAGCTATTTGAGACGCACCTCGGTATGGCGGCACGCACACTTGGATATAAGGTTGCGACCCCTCCATTTAATGGTGTGCCAAATGACGTTATCGAGAGTGAGCTTGTAAAAGCTGGATTTGCGCCAGACGGTAAGAGTCAGCTCTTTGACGGCCGCAGTGGCGAAGCCTTTGAGGAGCGCACTACTGTTGGTGTCATGCATATGATCAAGTTGCATCACATGGTTAGTGATAAAATTCACGCCCGCTCAACTGGTCCGTACACAATGGTCACCCAGCAGCCGCTTGGTGGTAAAGCACAGAATGGTGGTCAGCGATTTGGTGAGATGGAGGTGTGGGCACTTGAAGCATATGGCGCGGCAAGCACGCTTCAGGAAATGCTCACAATCAAGTCGGACGACGTCTACGGACGTGCAAAGGCTTATGAGTCAATCATCAAGGATGACATCATCACTGGTCCAAAGCTTCCAGAGAGCTTTAACGTTCTCGTCAAGGAGCTCCAGGGTCTAGGTCTGCGTGTTGACTTGGTTGATGAAAGCGGATCAGAAACTGACGCTGAATCAATTATCGAGACGAGTGGTCCAGCAGATAAATCAGTGCCCGTGATTGATGATGAACCAACCGAGCTTGTTCTCGATGAAGCTGATGAAATGCTCAATATGGGCTTCTATGAGGATATCTGCTCTATATTATCCGAAACACCTGATGAAAAAAAT
>ERZ773073.171-NODE-171-length-37653-cov-30.409171_pt1 | contig 37653 bp, 25 predicted proteins | sample MGYA00580616_ERZ773073 | MGnify/ENA primary metagenome ERZ773073 (study PRJEB29015, sample SAMEA2737960) | human oral metagenome | biome: human oral; feature: human-associated habitat; material: dental | place: China | collected 2131 ...
GACGAGGGGCGGGGGCCGTTGCCGGCCTTCCCGCCCCTCGTCGCCACCGCGTTCGGCGGCCTCAGCCCTGCAGGTTCTTGCTCACCGCCAGGATGGCCGCGACCTCGGCCTTGGTGGGCGAGTAGGCGCCCTCGTGGTACACCGTGATCCCCGAGGTGATGATCCCCCGGTGGATCGCGGGCATCAGGTCCGCCCAGCGGGCCTCGCGCAGGCGCTGCTTCGCCTCGGCGCTGCCCAGCAGGTCCGCGTCGACGAGGCCGGAGATGAGGCCCGCCATGAGCGAGTCCCCGGCGCCGACGGTGTCCACCAGTTCCACGTCCAGGGGGTCGGCGACCAGCATGTCGCGCTCGGCCGCCGTCTTGATGTAGACCCCCCAGGGGCCCCGCGTGCACAGCACGAGGGCGGGGCCGGCCTGGCTCCACTCGCGGATGACCTCCTCGACGGGCCGACCCGGGTACAGCCACTCGAGGTCCTCGTCGGACGCCTTGACGACGTCGGAGAGGGCGACGATGGCCTCGACCTGCGGGCGCGTCTCCTCGGGGGTTCCGAGCAGGGCGGGCCTGATGTTCGGGTCGTAGGAGACGGTCCCGTGGATGGCCTGCCGCTTGACGGCGGCGAGCACTTTGGCGGCGCCCGGCTGGAACGTCGCCGCGTAGGACCCGGTGTGGACGTGGCCGACGCCGTCCTGGTCGGGGATCGCGGGAACGTCCCACAGCACCTCGAACTCGTATGTGGCGCGCGCCTTCTCGTCGATGGTCGCGTGGGCGACCGTCGTGAACTCGGCGGCGTCGGAGCCCTCGACCAGGGTCACGCCGGCCTCCTCGGCGTGGGCGCGGACCTTGGCGCCGCGTTCGTCCCGGCCGAACCACGTGGCCAGCTCGGACTCGTGGCCCAGGCGCGTCAGGCCCGCGGCGACGTTGAGCATCGAGCCGCCGACGACTTCGACGGGCGCGGTATTGGGACGGTTGATCTCATCGATGAGCGCTTCACCGATGTTGAGGATCCTAGTCATCACTCAACCCCAGTTTCTCTTCCATTTCCTCGAGCGGGATGCCCTTGGTCTCGGGCATGACCTTCAGGACCCAGAATAGCTGGCCGACCATGCACAGGAAGAAGATTCCGAATGCGAATCCGCCGCCGAGTTTGTCGGTGAGGACGGGGAAGGCGTAGGTCGTGATGAAGGCGAAGGTCCAGTGCGTGAGCGAGCCCAGCGACTGGCCGCGGGCGCGCACGCGGTTGGGGAAGATCTCGGAGATGAACACCCAGATGACCGACCCCTGTCCGAATGCGTGGGAGGCGATGAACCCGAGCAGTCCGATCAGGACCAGCCACACGGCCGCGGAACCGGTGACGGCGCCCGCCTCGTAGGCGAACATCATGCCCGCCAGGAAGCCCAGGGACACCAGGTAGCCGATGGAGCCGACGATCATGAGCTGGCGGCGGCCCAGCTTGTCGATGACGGTGAGGGCGGCCATCGTCGCGATCAGGTTCATCAGGCCGACGACCACGGAGGCGATGTAGGGGAAGGCCGCGCCGAAGATCGCCTCGCCGCCGGCGAGCTTCATGACCTTGGGGGCGTAGTAGAGGATCGCGTTGATGCCCGAGAGCTGGTTGAACATGGCGATGCAGAAGGCCATGAGGATGACCTTGCGGTAGCGCCGCGTGAAGAAGGGGACGTGGCCGGCGGCCCGGTCCTCAGCCAGCTGGTCGGCGATCTCCTTCATCTGCTCCTCGGACTCCTCCGCCGAGTTCGTCAAGCGCGCGGAGATGGCCCGCGCCTCGTCCTCGCGCCTGTGGGCGAAGAGCCAGCGGGGGGTCTCGGGCACGGCCATGAGGAAGAGCAGGAAGAAGACTGCGGGCACGGCCATGACGCCGAGCATCCAGCGCCACGCGACATCCTCGTGCGCGATCTCGCGGATGATGGTGTTCGAGGCGTAGGCCAGCAGGATGCCGAAGACGATGTTGAACTGGACCAGGCCGACCAGTCGTCCGCGCACGCGCGCGGGGGCGATCTCAGCGGTGTAGATGGGGGCGACCACGGAGGACATGCCCACGCCCACGCCGCCCAGGAAGCGGAAGACCATGAAGAAGGTGATGGGCATTGACGAGGAGGCCGTCATGGCCCCGCCGGCGCCGGCGACCAGGTCGGGGGTGGGGGCGAGGGCGGTCGCCAGGGCGCCGACGCCGAAGAGGATGCCGATCCAGAACAGGACCGGCTTGCGTCCGAAGTGGTCGGCGAGGCGTCCCGCGACGATCGCGCCGAGGATCGTCCCGATGGTCGCAATGGCGACGATCATGCCCTCGCCGAAGGAGGACAGCGTGTACAGCGCTTTGAGTTTCTCCTCCGCGCCTGAGATGACAGCGGTGTCGAAACCGAATAGCAGGCCGCCCAGGGAGGCGACGATCGCGCTTCGGATGACAAGGGGCGAAGTCTTTGACTGGGATGCAGACGGCGTGGTCATACATGCCTCCGTGTCGAATAGTGATGGGACGCGCGGGATCCCGCGCATCGAAGCCCCGCGAGGACGCGGCGGATTCTCCTGTGATGGTAGACATAGAGTAAGCGACACCATAGGTAGCTCACATCACATTACCGGCCAAAGAGGTGGGCGTTTGACCGGCTCCACGCCATTTTCTGCAAAACATGAAGTGACTCACATAGGCGCCGTTAGCGCTGTCAATGTCCGAAGAGTGGGCAAATGGGGACGAAAGTCGCAGGTGGCGCGGGAAACCGCGGCACGGGAGGCGAACACGATTGAGCCGGGAGAACACGGCCCGGGCGCCGCTCAGACCTCGCGGGCGTACAGGCGGGTCTGCCCCACCGTGCGGAACCCCAAGTAGTCGTAGACGGCCAGGGCGCCCGAGTGGTTCGCCGACCCCAGTCCCGTGCCCGTGCGCTCCATGCCGTCGCCGGCCTGGGCGCGCATCGAGGCGATGATGAGCGCGTCCACGGCCCGGCTCTGCCGGTAGGCGCCGAGCACGCCCATCTGGTCGATGTACCCCTCGCGCCAGCCCAGGGCCGCCCAGTCCTGCTCGTAGCGCGAGGCGATGAGGAAGCCCCCCACGCGCGGCCTGTCGCCCCGGCGGTCCACCAGCAGGAACGACCACTCGGGCACGAAGGACATGCGGCCCTGGAACCACTGCTCCTCTGTGAGGGGCGGGCGCCCCCACTCGACCTCGTTGAGCAGGTTCGCCGCCTGGCGCGCCGGCTCCTCCCACTGGGGCGCCCACGCCTCCAGCGACAGGTAGGCCCCCAGGGAGGGCCGCTCGGGCAGGGAGGACAGGTCGGCGCGCATCTCGTAGTAGGTGCGCGACCAGTGGAACCCGTGGGACTGCAGCTGCGCCTCGAGGTCCTCCTGGCCGGCCTCGACGTGGCAGACGATCTGCGCCGGCCCCCCCGAGCCGGCCGCCCCGATCATGGCGCGGGCCGCCCCCTCCTGCCAGTCGACGATGGCCCCTCCCAGGCCGATGCGCCGGAAGTCGGGGTCCACTCCCCCGCTGCACACGCACTCGACGCGCCCGGGGTGGCGGATGGTGACCTGCGCGTAGGCGATCATGCGCCCGGCGGCGAGGCCCCGCGTGGCGAATCCGGCGATCCCGGACCACTGCGTGGCGCCCCCCAGCATCTCGGCGACCTCGCCGGGGCTGGTGCGGTACGGGGGGTTGTCCCTGGCCTCCATCCTGGCGAAGAGGGTGGCCAGCGCCGGGTGGTGGGCGGGGGCCAGGGGCTCCCACACGATGCCGTGGTGGCTGGGGGGCATGGGGACGTCGGCGCATGCGTCGGCTCCGGCGCGCGGCGCTGTGTCGCTCATGTTCTCCTCTTCCGCGGGTCCGCCCCGGTGGCGCTCACTGGTCGATGACGTAGAAGACTTCAGCCGCGTCGTCCACGAACCCGAGGTGCTCGTAGATCGCGTGGGCGTTCGACGGGTTGCGGGTGTCCACCTCGATCCCGATGCGCGGCATCCCCGAGGCGGAGGCGGCCGCGACGGAGTGCCCGATCAGCGCCGAGCACACGGACTTCCCCCTGTGCTGGGGCAGGACGCCCACCAGGGAGACGCCCGCCTCGGGCCTGCCCGTGGACACCCACCGCTGGGCGGGGCGCTCGGTCACGATGTAGCCGACGACCGCGCCGCCGGGGTCGAGGGCCAGGAAGGACCAGCGCCGCTCCATGGAGGCCACGGCGTCGTCCCACCAGCGGGCGCGGTTCCACGACCAGAACAGGTCGCGGCTGACCTCCATGTGCAGTTCCCGCGCTTTGTCGCGCAGCGCGCGGTCCCAGGGGACCACGGTGTAACCGCCGCGGACGCGGGGGGCGCTCTCGGAGCCCTCCAGGTCCCGGTACATGACCTGCAGCGTGCGCTTGGCGTAGAAGCCCGCGGCGATGTACAGGCGCCGCCTGTCCGTCATGTGGGCGTCGACGAAGTTGGCGATCGAGGCGGGGATGGTGTTGTCCGGCCCGTAGGTCTCGACCAGCATCTCGCGGGCGCGCCCGTCCTGCCAGTGCAGGAGCGCCCGCCCCAGGCCGCGCCCCCGCCAGTGGGGGTGGACGTAGGCGGAGACGATCGCGATCGCGCTGTCGCTGACGCCGCGCACGACGCGCACGCAACCGACGGCGCTGATGCTGCCGTTGCGGTCGAGCCCGACGATGGCGTCGACCCAGTCTTCGCCGCCGCGGCCCTCGACCATGTCCGCGATCCCCTCGGCACCCGTCCGGTGGATCGCGTCGTCAGCGGACTCGACCGCGCGCACGAGGTCGTAGACGGCGGGTGCGTCGCGGCTGATGAGGGGCCGCCAGCGCAGCCCGAGGTGGTTCCCCGGGTACGGGACGGACCCGGGCGGCGAGAGGCGCTGCGCAAGTCCTGTCATGGGTCCATAGTAAGGCCAATGCGGGCCTTTGGTCACATGCTTCACGAGGCGGGGGCGCGTGCGGGGTCTGGCCCGGTCCTCCGACCCCCGCGGGTCACCGCCGGGCCGCCAAGCGCGCCGCACCCGAACGGCCCAGGACCGCGCCCCGGGCCGCCTCCTGTCAGGCGTCGATGCGGTCGCGGTCCAGGCCCGCCGACTCCTCGACGATGAACTCGCGCCGCGGGCCCACCGTGGAGCCCATGAGCAGTTCGAAGACGTCCTCGGCGCGGCGCAGGGCCTCCTCGTCGGCCAGGGTGATGCGCCGTAGGGAGCGGTGGGCGCGGTCCATCGTGGTCTCGGCCAGCTGGTCGGCGTCCATCTCGCCCAGGCCCTTGTAGCGCTGGATGGGCTCCTTCCAGGTGCGCCCGGATTTGCGCAGGGCGGCGAGCCTGCGGTGCAGCTCGTCCTCGGAGTAGGTGTAGATGTACTCCCGTTTCCGGCGGCCCTTGCCCGCCACTTCGATGCGGTGCAGGGGCGGCACGGCGGCGTAGATGCGCCCCGCCTCGACCATGGGCCGCATGTAGCGGAAGAACAGGGTGAGCAGCAGGGTGCGGATGTGGGCGCCGTCCACGTCGGCGTCGGTCATGAGGATGACCTTTCCGTAGCGGGCCGACTCCAGGTCGAAAGTGCGCCCCGACCCCGCTCCTATGACTTGGATGATGTTCGCGCACTCGGCGTTGGCCAGCATGTCGGCGGTGGAGGCCTTCTGGACGTTGAGGATCTTGCCGCGGATTGGGAAGAGCGCCTGGTAGTGGCTGTTGCGCGCGGCCTTGGCGGTGCCCAGCGCGGAGTCGCCCTCGACGATGAACAGTTCCGTCTCCGCCACGTCCGCGAGGCGGCAGTCCGCCAGTTTCGCGGGCAGGGAGGAGGTCTCCAGGGCGTTCTTCTTGCGGGAGATCTCCTTGTGGATGCGGGCCGACACGCGGGCCTTCATCTCGCCGACGACCTTCTCCATGAGCTGGGAGGCCTGCTGCTTGTCGTCGCGCTTGGGGGAGGCGAGCTTGGCGGCCAGCCAGTCCCCCACCACTTTGGACACGACGGAGCGGATCTGCGGCGTGCCCAGGATCTCCTTGGTCTGCCCCTCGAACTGCGGCTCCGGGAAGCGCACGGTGACGACGGCCGTCATCCCCGCCAGCACGTCGTCCTTCTCGGGGCGCCCGTCCTTGGCGCCCACCTTGAGCTTGCGGGAGTTCTTGTCGATCTGGGCGCGCAGCACGCGCAGGACGGCCTGCTCGAACCCGGCGACGTGGGTGCCGCCCTTGGGTGTGGCGATGATGTTGACGAAGGAGCGCACGGAGGTGTCGTAGCCGATCCCCCACCGCAGGGCGATGTCGACGGAGCACACCCGCTCCAGCTCCGTGGCCGTCAGGTGCCCTGTGTCGGCGTCGAGGACCTGCACGGTCTCCGTGTACGCGCCCTCCCCCGTGATGTGCCACGTGTCGGTGACGGGCCCGTCGGTGGCCAGCCAGTTCGCGAAGTCGACCACTCCGCCGTCGAAGCGGAAGGACTCGGAGCGCTCCTCCTCCCCGCGCTCGTCGACGCAGTTGATGGTGAGGCCGGGCACCAGGAAAGCGGTCTGGCGCGCCCGGGCCAGCAGGGACTCCCAGGAGAAGCCCTCGGTGGCGGGGAAGATCTGGAAGTCCGCCCAGAAGCGCACGCGCGTGCCCGTCTTGGTCCTCTTCACCTTGCCGACGGTCTTGAGCCTGGACTGGTCGGTGAAGGGGGTGAAGGGCGAGTTGGGGGTGCGCTGCCTGGAGTCGTCGAACTCGCCGGGCTCGCCCCGCCTGAAGCACATCTCGTAAGTCTTCGAGCCGCGGTCCACCTGCACGTCCATGCGCGCCGACAGGGCGTTGACCACGGACGCGCCCACGCCGTGCAGACCCCCGGCCGCGCCGTAGGAGCCCCCGCCGAACTTGCCGCCCGCGTGGAGCTTCGTGTAGACCACCTCGACGCCGCTCAGGCCGATGCCGGGGACCTCGTCGACGGGGACGCCGCGCCCGTTGTCCGACACGGAGGCGGAGTGGTCGGGGTGCAGGCGCACGTCGATGGTGTCGCAGTGCCCCTCCAGCGCCTCGTCCACGGCGTTGTCGATGATCTCCCACAGGCAGTGCATGAGGCCCTTGTGGTCGGTGGACCCGATGTACATGCCGGGGCGCTTGCGCACGGCCTCCAGCCCCTCCAGGACGGAGAGGTGCCGGGCGCTGTAGTCGGATGCTTTGGTCTGGCTCACGGGTCTCATGGTAGGAAACAGTGTGCGCATCTGCGCGCGGCCCGGCCGCTGCCAGGGCGAATGTGGGGCGTTCGAGGCGGATCGGGGGTGTGCTGGTGCTGGTGGCCCGCGCCTTCGGAGGCGGATCGCGAATCGTTCGGCATGTTCCGGGGCTCTTCGGGCGCCCTGCGATTGCGCCACCGGTGAACAACCGTGCGGCCGGGGCGGTCGGTGGTGTGTGATGGGGGCATGAACGCTTCGACTCTCGAACGGACCGCAGTCCCCGAACCCACTTTGACTGCTGCCGACCGCTGCGACGCCTGCGGGGCGCGGGCGTGGGTCCGCGTCACCATGCCGACGGGCGGGCGCCTGTTCTTCTGCGCCCACCACGCAAACGCGCATCTGGCGGCCCTGGTGGGCTCGGGCGCCGACATCCTCGACGAGCGCCAGCTCATGACCGCCTGAGGGCGGCGGGCACTCGTTCCCACGCGGCGGCTGGCCCGTTCCCGGGCGGTGGGCGATTCGTTCCGAAACAGTGGTCAGCCCGTTCCCGGGCGGTGGGCGATTCGTTCCGAAACAGTGGTCAGCCCGTTCCCAGGCGGTCGGCGACTCGTTCCCAGGTGGCATACAGTTCCCTCCCGCGCGGCGGGCGCCCCGGTGCCGAAAGGCGGTCGGCCCGTTACCCGAGCGGCGGTCGACTTCATTCCCAGGCGGCGGGCGCCCACTCTGTTCACTCGCACTTCCCCGGCCCCGCAGGCGCTGCCTGCGGGGCCGGGATCGCGTGCGGCACAACCTGGTTCTGCCTCCGCCGGGGAGCAGAGCCCGCGCCGCCGCGGCCGTGCGCGGCACTATCTAACTCTGGCCCTGGCCGGCCTGGGCTTTGAGCTCGTCAAGCGCCGGGTAGTAGGCGTCGATGCTCCCCACGTGGTTGACGGTCATTCCCGCGAGGCGCCACTGCCCCCGCTGCCACACCAGGTCGAAGGTCACGTCCTGGGTGGCGTCGATGGTGGTGTCCCTGCCGTCGTTGGTCGTCCAACGGTCGGCGTGCGACAGGTACACGCAGCGCAGGCCAACGGCCCGGAGCTCTCCGCCGCTGTCACTGGTCCGGTCGACGACGGGGCACTCCACGCCGCGCGACTGCATCCCATCGGTCCTCGTCCGCCCCGTCGGCACCTCGTCGATATGGCCGATCTCGATGGAGCACGCCTCGCACTCGGGGGTCATGAGGTCGCTCAGCGGATGGGTGTCGGACGTGTTCCTGGCGTGGTCGATGGCCGATATCGCGTAGACGACGGAACCCGTCGCCCCTTCGACCGTGCGATCGGTGAGGGAGTCGGAGCCCTCGAGAGCGGTGCCCGGAGAGGCGCCACCGCCCGTCCCGCTGGATCGGCCTCCGCCGCCGCTCGACCCGCCTGTCGCACCCGGCCCATTGGATTGAGCGGCGGATCCTGTGCCGCCGTGCGCATCCCCGTTGCCGCGCACTGGGCGGTCCGCGATGTGGAGGACGGCGTAGACGATGAGTATGAGGACTGCGGCGATCACCAGGGGCAGCAGGAGGACTGCGCCGGTCCTCCTCCGGCTGCCCTGGAGGTCCTCGCCGCCCGCAACGGGTTGGGCGTCCGCCCGCAGGTCCGGAGCCGGGGCGCCGGGGGTGTTTGCCGGGTCCAGGGCCGGGTCCAGGGCCTGGGAGACCGGACTGTTCTCCGTTGCGGGGGCGGCGGAGCCGCTTCCCGGATCTGGGACCGGGGAATCCGTGCTGCTCGCAGCGCCCGGGGCGGGGGCGCCCTCCTGGGGGTCGGCCGGGTTCACCGACTGCGGGCGCGCCGACGCGGCGCGGTCGGAATCGGGGTCGGGGTCGGACAGGTGTTTGGGGCTGTTCATCTGTGCCACTCCTTCGTGATGGGGATCCGCCTGCAGGATCGTGGGGCGTTCCACCGAACGTAGGCCCCGCTCCGACACCGTCACAACGTGGCCGCCATCCGCTTGTGGACAGGGACCTAGGGGCATCCGCGCTTGTGGATAACCCATGAGAGGAGAGCGGCCTGTGGACAAACGGAGGAGCATCCCACCACCCCCGCGAAGGGAGGCCCCGGAGGGATACCCCCGGGGGCCACGCCGACGAGCCGACCGGTGCGCTCGAGCCCCGCAGAAGGAAGCCCCGGACGGATACCCCCGGGGGCCACCATCGGGAACATCCCACCGCTCCCGCAGAGGGAGGAGTCCGGGATACCGGGACCCCGGCCTCGGGCACTGGGCGCGCCGTCGAGCGCCACCGGCACTGTTGGCACCGCTACGCCGACGCGCGTTGTCGGCAACCTGCATGGGATATCAGCACCGACGCGCGTTATATCCCCCTCGCGGTGACAACAACCCCCTCGCAGTGCCGACAACGCGCGCCCGTGCGGGGCGCGCCACCGCCCTGCGAGCCCACTGGGCGATTCCCTCGGTCTGGTGCCGCTCCCCCGGGTTACGCACACAAGGACCCCGATTTACGAAACATCCGATGCACACAACGGCTTGATTCCGCCCTTGTGTGCGACACCAAGAAGAACGCGCGCCTCGCCGCTGCCCCGCTGCCCGGGGCACTACTATCACGGCGGCGGCCGCCCAGCGCTGCATCATGCCCCTGCCCCGCAGTCCGCGGGCCACGGTCGGGCTCGGCCTGTCGCTGGCGCGCCGCCCGGTCCCCTCCGCGCCATGCGCGTAGTGTGGAAGCCGAAAGTGACGACGGGAGGCACGCCATGACCGAGTACACGATCCGTACCGTGCATTCGACGATGGGCAAGTTCGACGCCTACGACTTCGACCAGACCCCCGACTCGATCGCCGAACAGGTCGAGCAGCACCTTCTCAACCCCGACTTCCTGGACGGGGAGGGGTGGTTCGCCCTCAGCGTGCAGCCCGCTCCGCCGGACGCCGGGCTCCGCCCGCCCGACCAGTACCCGCCTCCCACGCGCTATCTGCTGGCGGCGGGCAGGGCCCACGAGATGGCCCTGGAGCTGTACCTCACCCACCCGGACGGCTCCACCGGCACGTACGTTGTGGCACGCGAGAGGGTGCGCGACCCCGACGAGCGGGTGGCTTTGAAATGGCGGATGGGCCCCCACGCCATCAACCTGGTCCACGTGCACCCCCAGGAGGTGTTCACCGGCGAGCAGGCCGTCCCCTTCTTCCGGGACTTCATCATCGAGGACCGCGCCCCCGATTTCTCGCTGCTCCGCTGCATCCGGGGGCGGCGCATGCCCAGGCCCGCCCGGCCGCATTGCCTGTGAGGGGTTTCGCCGGGCGGCGGGGTCCGTGCTAGAACAGAGGGACCGCACCACCCGCGCAGCACCCAGGGGGCCCGCACATGCCGACAACTGTCTTTGTCCGGTTCGACTCTCCCGGCGAGGTGCCCGCCAGCCCCAGCAGGCTCCACGCCGCCCTGGCGACGGTGCTCGACCTGCCGCGGGGCATCAGCCCGGGGCGCGCCTCGTCGTTCCCGACATTGGCCCACCGGCCCCACCACGAGAGGCCGGGCGCGAAGCCCTACTGCCTGGGCGAGCTCACCACCGGGCCGGGCACCTTCGGCATGGAGGTGCGCTTCCTGGACGACCGCCTCGTCGAGACCTTCGACGCGTGGCTGGCATGGGGAGGCGTCCTGCGGGTGGGGGGCGCCCGGGAGTCGGCGACGCTCATCGCTTTCGAGGGGCAGGTGGTCGCCGAGACCACGTGGCAGGACCTGGTCGAGCAGTCGGAGGACACGACGTGGGAGATCCGCCTGGTCACGCCCACCGTGTTCTCGTCGAAGGGCGCGCACGTGAGGGGGATCCCGCCGGTGTCGTTGGCCACCAGCTTGCAGGAGCGCTGGCACCAGTGGGACCCGGACACCGCTCCCCCGCGCATCGACCGGGCCGCGATGGCGCAGGTGCTCACCACCCAGGACCTCACGACCGAGGCCAGGGTCTCGTTGGGGATGCCGCGCGGGGACAGGCGGGGCAGGCTGGCGTCGCGGGCGATCACCGCCTACGAGGGGGCGCTGCGCATCAGCGGGGTCGAGGGGGCGCCCCAGACCGCGGACTTCTCGCGCCTCATGGCCCTGTCGGCGTACACGAACGTCGGCTCGCACGCCGGATACGGCATGGGGGTCATCGATGCGGTGGCCGTGGGGTGACCGGAGTGGTTCCAGCTGCTGGAGTGCCGACGAGGAGGTCCGGAGTCCGGCGTGTTTGCCCCTGCCGGACATGTGCTACCACCCCGTGACCAGCACGGAAAGACGGGCCCTTGCGCATCCCGATGAAAGTGGTCTGTCCAACCCATCGACACGCGCTCGCCGCAGTGCTAGGGTGAGGGGCACCGGATACTGAGAAACCTACCGGGGAAGCAAGCATCAAAGGAGAGCATTGATGTTCCACACGCACCGGCGCGCGGACGCCCCTGCTCCGAATGCGCCCGCAATGATCGCGGCGCGCACCTAGCGGCGACAGCGCGGGTTCCGAGGAGCAACGCCCTTGGCGTGGATTCACTAGAGCATTCAGGAGAAGAAAGGGATCCCTGATGAATAGGGGAAATTGTACCCAATGGGTAATGCTTGCGATAACAGTCGCGCTCACACTCTTTTTCTGCGCCGCGTACATGCTGTTCAGGAACGAGGTCTGGGTGTCGATCGCCGACGACCTCGTCTTCCCCACCGCGTGCACGATTCTTGGGGCGCTCACCATCGCATTGGTCGGGAGGACCACAGCCTCGCGATTCCTGAACAGGAACAAAAATACAGAAGGCGGAACGGAGACGCGGTCAGCCTGCCCGGAGAACTGCACCTCCACAGGTATTCTTATTTTCACATTCTTCCTCCTGGGTGTTTCATTTCTCACTTACATCTCCTACAGTGATCAGAGCTGGTGCGGGATCGTCCGCAACTTCGTTTTCCCGTTCTGCTACACGGTGATCGGAGCGGTGATCGTGGCACGGGTCGGCATCAGCATCGCCGACGAGTTCCTCGACCACTACAACGACAGGGTCAAGGAAGGGCTGGCTAATCGGAAACTATTCTTCAAAGGTGATGCCAAAATGATTGAAAGCACCCGAGAGGACCTCAAGTATTCAGGACTCATCAACTCTGAAAACTACATGTCAAACACCACCGGCATCACAGAATCAGACCTCGTGATCCTGTGTATCGGGAAGAACTGCCCCGGATCGGATGAATGCGGAACCACCGACACTGGTACGGGTCAGCCCAAGACAGACGGCACAGATTCAGGTAGCACCAACGAGGAGCCCGAGGCGAAGAACGAACGAGACACGAACAACGAAGCGGGCCCGCACACGGAAACGTCGAAAGAGTCCGAGTCTGTCAGAAACAACACCAACGACGACACACAGTGGAAAGCCACCGCACGTAAAACAGTAGAAGACATCTTAGCGGAACTCGGCCGTGACTCACGTAGACCAGCTTTGATCGTGTACACCGACGGCTGGCTGGACGGAGAGACTAAGAAACTGATCGGAGCCCGCCCCTTCACCGCCCTCGTCAACACCCGCGGCCGCATTGTGAGCGACATCCATTCGCTGCTCACGACGCTTCCACCCCGTTCTTGATCCACGTCGTCCACTGCTGAGGGGTTAACGCCAAATGAACAATGTCCTCGTCATGCTGCAGACGAACAGCAACCAGGCGTATATCTATTCGTCGCCGCGACTGCGCGAACAGATCGGCGCCTCCTTCCAGATCACTCTGCTCTCGCAATGGGTCGACAAGGAGGCGAGGAAACTGCTCGACGCCGAGGGAGGGCCCCTGCCGGGCTCCTTCTGGGTCTCCAAATCCTCCGGCAAGGTGATCGTGCGCCTCACCGGGAACGACGAGGAGCCTAAAGCGCTCGCGCGCAGCCTCATCCGCGCCGTCACGCGCCGCGCGTTCGAAGAGGCACCCGGCCTCGACGTGACCGGCGTGTTCACGCCGCCCGATGACGAGGCCGGCACACACAACGGAATGACCGATGACGAGGCCGTCACGCAAGACAGCTTGGACGCCCTCGACCGCGAATTCAACGCCTACTCACTCAACAGGCCTCCGGCCGCGGCGCGGTTCCCGCAACTCCCGTTCCTGGAGCGAGGAGCCGAGTCGGCGCTCCCCGCAGCACAGCAACTTTCGTTTGCCGATCTGAAGGCCATTCGCGAATGCGCGGGCAGGATGGAGATCTGCGCTCTCGAAGGCGACGGCAACAACCATATCCCCACCCAGACCGACCACGACGCCGCTCTCCCCCTCTCCCTCCCGTCCAGGGTGAAACGCGCGTGGTCACGCGCGGCACGCCGCCATCAACTCCACGACGTGCTCAAGCATTGGCCGTCTAACCGGGAAGGAGCGCCTCGGCCTAGTATCAAGGACCTGTTCGAGGACCCCTTCCAGTTGGAGCGGGCGTTCCAGGGAGTGCCCGCGTCTGAGGACGGTTACCCCTCGGATACTGGGGACAGCGCTCAGAACACTGGCAACAAGTCCCCCGTGCTCCATGAGCTCTCCTCCGTCGGAGTCATCCACATCGACGGCAATGGCGTGGGCGCGGTCATGCGCGACCTTCAATGCGCATACCGCGAGGTGAGAAAGCACCTGTCCGACACCGAGTTCAAGAGGATCGTGGGCGCAGATTCAGGTCACAACCCTGAGGACGGCGACAGTGACGAGTTCCAGCGGTTCATCATGGAAGTGAACCACCATCTCGACGATGCTGTGAGAACCGCCGTAGCCCGAGCATGGGCGGACATCGTCAGCTACGCGAATCCCACCACTGACGGCTCCCGCTCGGACAGCACGCCCTCCCACGCCGCCCCCGATGGCGGCACTGGGACTGGCGATGAAACCGAGGAAGCACGGACCCGCGTCCCCATCGTCCCCATTCTGGTCGGTGGTGATGACCTGACCGTTTACATCGCGGGCGACTACGCAGTCCCCTTCGCCGAGTCCTATATACGCCACTACGAGAGCCTTACCTGGAACAACGACCTGCTGAAACGCCTCGCGATTGTGGCGAACAAAGACGAGGTGCGCACCCCGAGCCCCGGCCCCCTGACCGCCTCGGCGGGCGTTGCCATCGTGGGGCGCAACTTCCCGTTCCACATCGCCTACGACCTCGCTGAGAAGCTCGTCTCCCGTGGGAAGAAGCTCGGCAAGAAGAAGGGGGAGGTCCAGTGCTCCACACTCGACTTCCACATCCTGCGCGACACGACGGTCCTGGACCCGGACGACACGCTCACGGAGTACAGGGACCGCACCCAGCGTCCTTTCCTGATCGGCCACTACTCCGAGGAGCGCATCACCAGAACCGCGCACGCCGAGCCCGGAGCCGCTGACGGGACTGCCGGACCGAGCGCCAACGACGGCCAGTGGAAACAGATCCTCAGGGCCGTGGCCGCTTTCAACGGCCAGGATCCGGACCAGCCCGGCGCATCCCTCACCGATCCCTTCCCGCGCACGCGGGCGAATCGCATTATCAAGCTCCTCGCTGAAGGAGACGAGGGCAAAGCGCTCAGCGAGTGGAATGACGCTCTGAAGAACACGTCCGCGGCGCGACGCCTCTATGCTGAACTGAGCAAACTCCCTCCGCGCGTTCCTCCGAAGGATACGTCGGCCTCACATGGGCAAACGGAGGGCGGGGCCGTGAACGCCCCCGCGTCCACCCCCGACGCCGTCGCCCCGGCCGAACCATCCTCTCAAGCGGAGGAGACTCCCAGCAGCGATTCCAGCACTGCTCTCGAATATATCAAATGGCTTCTGGACCTACTGGATCTGGCTGAGAACCTTCCGGCCGGGTACGTCCAGTCCTATTCCACTCTCCACGAGACCGGCCTCGAAGAGGATGCGACCAGCACATCTGGTGAACCGGAGGCCCCACGGCCCAACGACGATCCGCGTTCCACTCCGTCCCCTGACGAAGGAGCTTCGAAATGACTGCCGAACCTTCCATACCGCCGGCCGACGGCCACGTCACGATCGTCTTCACGTCCGACTGGGGAGTCTCGACCGGTGTGGGCGAGGCGGGCCGCACCCACTCCACGCTCGAGAAGCAGGGCGACCTGCCAGTGGTGCGCGGGACAGTAGTCGCGGGCGTCCTGCGCGAGCAGGCGATGATCGCAGCCCGCGCTCTTGACACCACTGTGCCCGCCCCCTCGACCGGCCGCAAGGATTCGGACGGCTCTGGGGGCCCCTCTGAGGGGGGCCCGTGGACCCGCTTCGCCAAGTGGCTGTTCGGGGACGAGGGGAACAATCCCCGCCACGTCATTTTCTCCGATGCCCTCCCGGTTCGGTTTTCTCAGCGAAACGGGGAGCTCAACCAGGAGCAGTACTCCCTCCCCGTCCATGACGCCGTGTCGCTCTCCATTGATCCGACCACGGGAGCCGCGCGCGACCGGATGCTGCGCTTCACCGAGCGCGCCGCTCCTGGGGTCCTCGCGGGAACCTACCGTTTCACCGACGAGGCCGGGGCCGAGCACCGCGAGTACGCGCACTTCCTGCTGGGCGTGGCCGGGCTGATGGTCCGGGGCATTGGCTCGGGCCGCAGCGGGGGCGACGGCGAGTGCAAGGTGATCGCCGGTCCCGAGTGCGCGACCGGGCTCGCAAAGTCGAAGAATGCAGCGAAACACGCCCTGGAGGAAGTGGCGGAAGGCCAGAAGGACGAACCCGAGTACTCGTCTGACAGCCTTCGCAAGCTGGCTGATGAGCTGCGGGAAGCACTATTCGCGCGCCTGGACGACCCATCCTTCGCGGAACGGCCTTCCTCTTTTCTGGTTGACGGGGAGAAGACTAAGGTCAACCCACTCGTTTCGGTCGCGGCCCCGCATGGTTCCGAGGCCACGGCCGCTCTCGACCCGGCGAACTGGTTCGAGGCGACCCTCGACATCGTGCTCGACTCCCCCGTCGTGTCCTATGAGGTGCCGTTCTCGAACGAGGTGCGGTCCCTTGATTTCCTGCGCGGCACGGTGCTGATCCCGTGGCTGCACAGGCAATTGGGCGATTTGCGCACCCGGGCCGATGAGACTCCGCTCGAAGAGGGCGACGAGGACCTTATCAGGTCTGCGGTCGTCTCGGGCGATCTGCGGGTGTCGGACGCCCTCCCGGTCTACCAGGGCACACCGGGCCTGCCGGTGCCCCTGGTGTTCGAACAAGAAAAGGTGCCTGAGGACGAGGTACCTGGGGACGACAAGAAGGACCGCCTCCAGCCCGTCACCCTCTTTAACCGGCATATTGAAATCGACAAACAGCACTGCGGTGAGCACACCGTTCCCTCACGCGGCGCCTACGTGTTCCTCGACGAGAAACAGCGTCCCGCTGACGCGAATGGCGTCGCAGCGGATGAGGGCGCTGGCCTCTGCGGCGCGGCCCCGGCCTCGTTCGCTGGGCGGATCGGGAAGCCCTCACTGATCGGACGACAGTCCACGGCCATCGACCCGCACACTGGCGCGGCGTCGAAGAGCAAGTTGTTCCTGGTGCGCGCGCTGCCCGCGGGCCTGAGGCTGCGGGCGAAGGCCGTGGTCTCGCGGAGGCTTTTCGAGGCGCTGGCCGGGGCACCCGTTTCTGACGCCGATGGGAAGGCTCCCGCCCTTGACCTCGGAATCGACGAGGCAACGGCGTACTTGGGTTCCCGCAGACTCACGGGCGCGTTCGGACAGGCCACCTGCAGCCTCGGCGCGTTCACAGAGCTCACCGCACCCCCATGTCCAGACCCAGTCCCCGACGAAACGACGTCAGCGGCCCCAGCCCCGGATAGCGAAGAAGTTACTGTCTCACTGTGGTTCACCTCGGATGTGCTAGCCCGCTCCGAGGGACTGGGATCCGGCGGGACCATGACGGACCTGGAACTGGCGTTCGAACGGGCAGGCGTGACCATCCCAACCAAAGGTGTTCGCCAGCAAGATCCCTCATCTTCAGACCAGGAACCCCCGTCGCCCTGCCCTGACGAACCCGCAGAGTCCTCAGACGGGCCCGATGAGCGCAAGAAGACGAAATCCCCAAGGAACCGCAAGCAGGTCAAGACCGCGATCCGTCACCGCAGGGTGGACTCCTGGTCGGCTGCCGATGGTGGGCCCCGGGCGACGCGGATGGCGATCATCGCCGGATCCGTGGTCCAAGTGAAGGTCCCGAGGAGCGATGTTCCAGAGTTGCACGTCCTCGGGCGCATCGGTGTCGGCGAGCTGACTCCACAGGGATACGGGCGCTTCGAGGTGAACCACCCGGCCCTGTGCGAACCGGTCCTGCCGCTCGTCAAAACGAAGAGCGAGTGCTTCACGGCCCCGGAGAAAAGCGAGGAGCCCGCTCAGGAAGGAGAAGGCCGATGACGATCTACCGCTACGAGATGACGATCCCCGTGAAGGTGGTGTCAGCGCTGCACTCCGGCGGCGTGGACAAGGCGCCCGAGCGCGAATACGTCGACGAGGACGGCAGGACCGCCCAGCCCAACGAGTTCGTCCGCAACGGCCTGGGCGAGGCTGTCCTGCCCGGCCGGTCCATCAAGGGCGCGGTGCGGGCTGCCTTCGAGGAGCACGCCGTTGCGTTGGGCTTTGCGGATCGTGCTGGTGAGGTCGACGAGCCGGCCCTGAAGAGCCTGTGGGGCGGTGAGTTGCGCCGCAACGTGGGAACCTCTAAGCAGCAGCGGGGATTGGGCTCGGACGCCGACCTGCCGCTGCGGGCAAGCGCCCTCACCTTCCACCACGCGGTCGTGTGGACGGACGGCGCCCTCCCCCACCGTATGAGCACGGCCATCGACCGCGCGTGGGGCAGCGCCGCCGACGGGGCGTTGTTCTCCTACGAGTACCTGCCGGTGGGCACGACCTTCGAGATCCGCATCAGCGCCGAGGCGCGGGACGGGCACGATGCCAGTCCCACTACACCGCCCCGGGACGAGGTCGGCGCCCCCTCGACGGACAACGCCCAGTCCAAGACCGGCGGCGATGACTCCGTCAAGCCAGCCGGGCCCGAGCAGGTGGAGAAAGCCCTGCGGGCCATCGTCACGCTGTTCAAGGACGGCGTGATCTCGCTGGGCGGCCGCACGGGCTCCGGTTGGGGGCGGGTCAGCTTGGACGAGGACAAAGAAGCCACCGGCACAAGACGAATAGTCGGAGTCTGTTCTTCAACGGGCGCTGACTCCTCCAAGAGCGAGGATAATGCGGGCACAACGACCCCGCATTCTCGCGTCCTCAGCAGTCTCATCGGCTCGGGCACACCGTCGAACGAGGTCAAAAGCACTCCGGCGGGTAGCCGCGCGGACTTCACGAGGCCCCTCGACCTCTCCTCCGGCCTGTACCGTCCCGTATCGGTCGAGATCGAATGGACTTCCCCCAGCGGTGTGTTCGTCGCTCTGCCCCGAGAGAAGAAGGACAAGGAGAAGCGGAAGAAGGAGAGGGCTGCCGCCGAGCAGGGGAACACTATCCCTGCGGTTCCCATGCGTAATTGGCGGAAAGGGCAGCTTCCCGACGAGCAGGGCGACAAGTACGCGGAAGCACTCCGAGACAGGAGGAACAAGTATGATAGTTCTTCACTCCTGCTCCCTGGATCGTCGATCCGAGGCGCTCTGCGCTCGCGCTGTTCTCGTATAGCCAGAACAGTTATGGCCAGTATAGAAGATATACCCGATCCTGTTCCCGTCATTGAGGAGGACGGGGTTACTTCGAAGGGCATTCATCGTCAGATCGAGTTGGAACCGAATCTGGTGCGTTACATGTTCGGAACCTCGCAGTTCCGGGGCGCGATCCGCGTGCACGACTGTGAGACCTCGAAGATCGGCGAACCGATCCAGATCACGCACAATGCCATTGACCGCTGGACGGGCGGAGTGGCAGACGGAGCTCTGTTCTCAGAGTTGCTTTACCCGAACGCAGAATGGAAGGCGATCAGAATCGAAATCGACCCTGAGCGCTTGAAACGCAACGTGCGGATCGACTCGCCCGACACGATGATCGACGACGCTGAAGCCCTTGGCCGTGCGCGCGCCTCGTGGTGCCTGCTCTGTTTGGCTCTCGCGGAACTGTGCACGGGCACACTCCCCCTGGGCGGGAGAACAACGCGGGGACTCGGTGAAGTTACCGTGAGCAGCCTGAGGATCCACAATTGCGGTCGGCGGAATCCCGACGATTCGCAGAAACGAGTCGTTGTCGACGAGCCCACTGGAGACCTGAGAGGCGCGGAGGACGTTCTCAAGTACCTAAGAGGCGGAGCGACCACGGAGCCAGAGACCCAGGTCGACGGGCGGGGCTACAAAGAGTGGGCCAAAGCATTATGTCCGAAGAGAAAGAACTCCGATAGCAGCAAAACGGGTAGAGGAAGTAACGACCAATGAGCAGCCAGCAAGTACCGCCCCGATTCGACCAGCTGTCGAAGCTCCAGAGAGCGCGCATACGCACACTCCCATGTGACGACGCCGACGCGAAGCCCGTCTACGAACACGCTCTTCGCGAGTTCGGAAGCGGCTTCGCCGGCCTCGCTTGGACGACTGACGGGGTGAAACGCCTACCAGGAGACCTGGAGCATCTAACGGCTGATGACTTCCGCTGCGTCTACGAGCTCCGCCTGTGGAGGGCCGGGCCCCACTCCGCGCGCACGGCTGAGGAGTTCCGCTGGGTGAACGGCGTGGGCGCCGTCCACCTGACTGTGAATTGCGGGGCCGACGACACTGGGCTCCCAGACTCACCCGGAAGCCCCTGTGACGACAGCAGCCCTGAAGACGAACCGCAGGAACAGAGGTGCTGGATTCATCGAGTAACCTACTTGCAGCACTCGCAGAAAACGGACGGGCCTGTCAAGCGCCCCGCTTCCGGCGACCGAGAGGATCAGGCACCGCACGACACGATAGAGGCTATTGAAGTCTTCACAGAAACCGAACACGGAAACCTGGCTTATTTCGACCAGCTCATGACAGGAACTTGGAGTTAACAATGGCTTGGCATAATGCATATAACGGCATACCCACCGTTCGCGCCCAGAAAAAACGACTCCTTCAATCTACTCACGAAGGAAGCTGCAGTAGCGACGCATACTTTGACGACCATTCGCCTAACTCACTCGACCATATAGACTGTGAAACCTATTCCGGAAAGATTGATCTGAGCATCATCATAAAGTCCCCTACGGTTACGGGACACAGGGATAAGCACGGTCGAATAGTTGTCCCCTCATTTATAGGAAAACCGGAAGGCGCGCAAAACAGTGCGGATGCGACCATTCCCGCGACCGCACTCAAAGGAATGCTCGCGTCGGCATATGAAGCGGTATCTGAATCCCGACTCCGAGTATTCTCCGATCACTCACATCCTCTTACGTACCGACGGCAGCTTTCTGAAGCCACAGAGCTCGTTCCCGTGTTCTTGCGCCGAACGCCGGGTCGCTCCGGAGCGACGGAGCCTTCCTGGAGAGCAGAACTCATGTTCGGACATAACGATATTTCAACAGAAGAACACCAGACAGGCTTAGACTATATCTGCGCCGCGTACCTTCCTGATTCACCGGATGCGGATATCGGTTTCCACAGTTCGGGTCCCGAACTAGAGGAACTGCTGTCAGATCTTCGGAAGAAAATGCCACACATGGAGGAGGTGTCGTTCCAGGCAGCTAAGTCTCATTTTTTCACACAGGAACGCGTGATCGTTCAGGAGATTTCGAAGAAACAGGACAAGGGATCCAACATCAGAATAGGAGTCGTTTGGGATAGGCGTAAAGACGGTAAGACCGAGAAAGTCGTCGAGAGAAAGGCTGAAATTGTCACCGGCAGCACTGGAAAGGTTGGCTACGTCGTCAGGACAACCCCACCACTTGCGGCTAACGATTCGGATAACAGCAGAACCGCACTAGTCAACACTAAACGCAGTGAATTCATCTTCTACAACGCCGGAAAGCGTAGGACAGTGGTTGACGTTGACAAGGAACTGGTTGACGCCCTGATCGAAGTTCTCTATTCCTCCGCAATGAACTACGAGCAAAGCGCCAACGAAGAGGACGCCCCCTTGCCGAACATGCTCACATGGCAACTGATGAAGTATATTGGCGACTCCCCGAACCGTTTACTGACACGACATGCTGTTTACCAGTTTCTCATCGAGCAGGCATCAACATCACAGGGCGCGAAGAACAATCCCGGAGTGCCATTGTTCGCAACGGCTCACAAGCCTCATGACTCTTGGATCATCACGTCACTTTCAGCGACCACCGCAGGGCGCAGCATGATGACCGGTACCCTTTCCCCGAAGGATCTCGCTGAGCTAGGAGGCGACACTACCTCCCAGGACTGGGGCAAAGCCGCTCCACACTTTCCAATGTCCGTCTACCCGCCTCAACGTTTGGAGGAGGCCAGCCCAGCGGACCGACTATGGGGTTTTGTTCCGCAACAGAAGGATGAGACTTCGTTTAGCGGACTGAGGGGGCGCATTGTTCTTTCATGCGCACGACCCGCCGAACCCGAGCCTTGTAGTAACATCCTTGCAATCAAACCGGCGAAGAAGGGCTTCGGCCCCAACGACCAGCCAGGTTGGATACCACCGATCCTCGCATCCCCTAAGCCCAGCACAGCTCAGCCTTACTTGCGGGACGGCGAAGGCCGCCCCCTGGCCAAGAAGCTTACGCGCAGACTTTGCTACAAACGGGGACAGACTCTCATCAGGAAGACATATCCCACGCATCGGTTTTTGACCGATCGCGGCACAGCATCTCCGTACCTTTTTCAGGATAGTGTTGAACGCCCCAGCCTCGATAGCACCGAAGTAAAAGTCGGTTCCTATCTCAAGCCAAAAGCACACTTCATCGCTTCACTTCGCTTTGAAGGCCTCAACAGGGAGGAACTAGCTGTACTATTATGGCTTCTCGATCCGAAGAATCTGGTACCGGCTCCCGATAGTAAGAAGAAAGGATACCTTCACATCGGATTGGGAAAACCCTACGGACTGGGAGCCATTGAAGTCACTGGGACGCCAGTACAGGTAGAAACAGGAGAACAGATCGCGAAGAGGTACAAAACGCTCGATTGGACCAATGACTATACTGCGTTGAATGCAGCCGAGGTTCGCTCGTCGCTTCCTCGACAGTTCACGGGTGCTGACCGTTCTCTCGCCGTGAGAGCATTTGTACGGTCCTGCTATGGTTGGCCAGGGGATCACACTGACAGAAGCGCGAAGAGGCGCGGAGAAGACACAGATACGGTCTCCTACTATCCTCCCGATTACGCTGATAGCAAAGATCTATCCCCAATCATCACTTTTTTCACGGACTCCGAGGAGAGTCGTGCGAAAGGGGAAGAACCCAAGGTGAGCATCGTTGCTCTTGAGGAGGATAGTAACGATGAGGAGGATAGTAGCGATCTGGAGATCACTTCGGCATCGTCTCCGACAGCACCCACGTCACATAGCTCCAGATTGTCCGCATCTCGCCCAACGCCCAGTCCTGAAACTGGGGACGCGCCAAAACCTAGACGTACCACCGCGACTCCAGCAACGTTCGCTCGCCAAATTCGCGGCAGGTCCCGTTAGTTCACCACACCCCCCTGCATAGCCCCACGTCGTCGAGCGCGACCGCCGCTCCTAGGATTTCGGCGCGCTCGGCGCAGGTGGAGCACAGGGGGTAGATGTGCACAACGTCCTCGGCCTCGTTGATCAGGGCTGCCAGCCGGGTCCGCATGGCGTTGAGCCCTGCGGCGTCCAGGCGCAACTGGAACACGGATTCCTAGATGCGGTAGCCCCAGGACTGCAGGGCTTTGGCGACTCGGGTCCGGCGTCTGTTGGAGGAGATGTCGTAGGCGACGATGTAGATCACGGATGCTCCCCCTGCCTCATCGCCAGCTGATGCCTGTCCACTGGTAGTCGGGTTCGGCGATGGCGCGGGCCATCAGCTGCGCTTCGTGGTGGATGTGTCTGCGCCAGCTGCCGCTGAATCCGGGGAGGGCGCCGGTGACCGAGCGTTGTGCGGTTGCCTCGTAGGCGTCGACGACGGTTTTCTTGCCGTCGGCACTGAGCCACACGCCCTCGCCCTGGGGGCCGGGGGTGCCGTGCTCGGAGCGGAGCCGCCTGGTGCGCAGCAGCGCCATGACGGTTTGGTCGACCAGTAGGGGCCGGAACTCTTCCATGAGGTCCAGGGCCAGGCTGGGGCGCTTGTTGGTTGGCGCGTGCAGGACGCCGAGTGAGGGCTCCAGGCCGGCGGCGTGCAGTGCGCCGACGCATTCGCCCAGCAGAATGGCGTAGGCGTAGGAAAGCGCGGCGTTGGGCACGTCGAGGGGCGGGCGGCGGCTGCGCCCGTTGAAGTCGACGGTGGGCGGCGCGCACATGGCGAGGGCATCGAAGTACGCGGCTGAGGCGGCGCCCTCGATGCCCATGAGCTCGTCCGTATCGGCGGCGTGTGTGGTTTCTTCGCGCCAGGCGCGCATGCGGGCGGCTGTGTCGGCGAGGTGCTGAGCGGGGTCGCGCCTGGCGATGCGGTTGAGCACGTGGATCTGGTTGCGGATTTTGGCGTTGACGATGGCGCGGGCCAGTGGCAGTTTCGCCGTTTCGTCGGTGGCGTACGAGGCTTGGGCCAGCAAGCGGGCGGCGTTCCCCGTGGCGGCGGTGTTGACCAGTTGGCCCTGATAGGCTCCGCGTCTGGACAGGCAGACGGCGTCGATTCCGTTGCGCAGCGCCCAGGAGCGGGCTCCGGCGGACAGGCCGACGTTGCCGGTGAGCACGATGCAGGTGACACTGCGTTGAGGGATGGACATCTTGGGGGACGCCGGAGGCGCTGTCGACCAGGACCCTGCCTTTGCCGACGTGGACGCGCGACCCGTCTTTGCCGACGTAGACGATGCGGTCGGCGCTCGCCTCGTGCGTCGCGCTGGTTGTTCGCGGGACCGGAGTGGTGGCGGTGTAGTCGGTGCCGAGGTGGCAGAACTCCTCGTCGAAACTGGTGGCCTGGGTTCGCGATCCGTCGAGCAGCAGGCCGCGGGCGGCCAAGGTGGCGACCAGCAGAGCGACGGCGGCATCGAGCCGGGCGTCGTCGGGTTCGCAGATGATTATCCACTGCCCGCAGCGGGCGTAGCCGTGTCCGGCGTCGGTCATGGCGTTGTCGATGGGCGCCAGTGCGGCGTCGCGGAGGGCGTCGACCAGTTGGGACTCATGGCGGGTGTGCGCGATGGCACTGAGCAGCGTGGTGATGAGCCCGGCGAGTAGCGAGGGAAGGGCTTCGCTGGCGTTTTGAATGATGCGGTGGACGGTCATGGACGCCAGACAGCAGCGGAAGACTTTGACGCGCCCGTCGGCGCGCATGTCGGTGATGTACTCGGAGAGGGCGGTAGTGCTCCCGCTGGAGGGGAATGCGGCGGGCGAGGTTTCTTGTGCCAGGTGGGGGCCGATGGTGTGGGTGATGGCGCAGGCGATGAGTCGGCGCTCGAGGTGGGTCGGCGTGGGTTTGCCGCTGCCCGAGGCGAGTGCGTGGATGAGCGACGAGGCGTGGGCCAGTGTTGCGTCGAGGTCGGCGTTGGCGGTTTGGACGGTGGCGGGGTCGAGGCCATCGGTGTTGGATGTGAGCATAGTTTTCCATGCGTTGGCTAGGGTTTCGGTTGCCGCGATGAGTGCGATGATGCGGTCGGGGTCGTCGGTGTTCATGGGCTGTTCTCACGCTATAGTTGTGCAACACCTATAGACTTACCCTACAACCTTCAGGGTGATTTGCGCAACATTTTCGCGAGTATTGGCATCGACTTTTCGTTGGGAAGTGGTTGGAAAGCGGCAGACCGGGAGCTGATTCGGGTGTCGGTGGCGACCCTTGTGTTCCCAACGAAAAGTCCCCTAAACTGGACCTGTGCTCGTTGGCCGGAGGGCTCCCTGTTCGGCCACTGGCGATCCGGTGTGGCGTTTGCGCAGGTCAGCTGCCGTTCGACACGCCGAGGGGTCAGGGAGCACCCAGCACCATCAGGTGCATTAAGACTACAGCGCCCTCGCCTCGCCTGTCTCCCGGTTCGCGATGTCAGGGAGCACCCAGCACCACCAGGTGCATTAAGACCTCGCGGTAGCCCTGCTCGAGGGCAGTTAGCTCGCGGGTCAGGGAGCACCCAGCACCATCAGGTGCATTAAGACCCCCACTGGCCACTCCCCCAGCACCACACCGACCGGGTCAGGGAGCACCCAGCACCATCAGGTGTATTAAGACGCCAGGCCCTTGCAGCCGATGATCTGGCCGTCAGCGTCCGTCAGGGAGCACCCAGCACCATCAGGTGTATTAAGACTGGTACAAGCCCGCTTTTTTGCATTCGATGTATTGGTCTGTCAGGGAGCACCCAGCACCATCAGGTGTATTAAGACGCCTCGTAGGTGCCGCCCGTGTGGAGCGTGGCCAGGAGTCAGGGAGCACCCAGCACCATCAGGTGTATTAAGACCTCACCGACTCGGGCGCCTCAGCGTCCAGGGTGCGGGCCGGTCAGGGAGCACCCAACACCATCAGGTGTATTAAGACCGGATGTCGTTGTCAGCGTCAGATTGCGTTTGTCGAGTCAGGGAGCACCCAGCACCATCAGGTGCATTGAGACCCGGAGAACGTCCTCCACGCCATCACGGAAGTCCTCCGTCAGGGAGCACCCAGCACCATCAGGTGCATTGAGACGTGCCCTTCTTGAAGAGCTGGAACGCCTTGTCATGTCAGGGAGCACCCAGCACCATCAGGTGCATTGAGACGGATCCATCTCGCGGATCTTCTGGGAGACGGCGGTCTCCCGTCAGGGAGCACCCAGCACCATCAGGTGCATTAAGACGACAGGGCCGCGATCATGGCGTGCGCTGCCTCGTGATCGAGTCAGGGAGCACCCAGCACCATCAGGTGCATTAAGACTCCTCACCATGGAGCTCGCCCGCTACGACGAGCTCCTCGTCAGGGAGCACCCAGCACCATCAGGTGCATTAAGACATTGGGCCGCCTCCTCCCAGATGGCCTCGAACTGGCTGCGGTCAGGGAGCACCCAGCACCATCAGGTGCATTGAGACCCGTCCACCGTCGTGCCCACGACGGCCTGCGTGTACTCGAGTCAGGGAGCACCCAGCACCATCAGGTGCATTGAGACCGGCGAATCGTTGCCGCTCGTTGTCCACATCAACGGGTCAGGGAGCACCCAGCACCATCAGGTGCATTGAGACCGCTACTGGGGCGGGTCTGCCTCTCACGACCCGGGAAGCGTCAGGGAGCACCCAGCACCATCAGGCGCATTGAGACACGGCGCGGGTGATGCGCCCGTCGGCGCGTTGTTCGTCAGGGAGCACCCAGCACCATCAGGTGCATTAAGACAAAGCAAGCACCGACACCACATAACGCGTCTTGTTGAGTCAGGGGGGCAACCAGCACCATCAGGTGCGTTCACGACTTTGCTCCATAGGAGCAGGTCGTGGTCCTCGGCCCAAGTGCCAAGGGGTGGAGGCCTGCCGGTGCTGCGGTGGCGCCTCGTGCGGGCGCGCCGTCAGCGCTCCTCCGGCTCCTTTCTGCTGTGAGGTGCGCACACAAGGGGCCCGATTCAGGCAACGCCGTTCGCACACAAGGGCGGGATCAAGCCGTTGTGTGCGGTGTTGTGTTGCGTAATTCCGTCCCTTGTGCGCGCAACCGGGAACTGCGCGCCAAAGAAGAAACCCCCCCCGGCGCCACCGGACGCATCCGATCAGGGATCCGAGACCCGGGCTTTCGGCAAGCGCCAATACTGTGCCGGAGGAGCGCCTTGCGCTGCTACGATTCAGGGGTGCCGGGGCGCTCTGGCGGCCCCGGTCGGATGCTGCACAGAAGGAGGGCGCGGATGCCCGTCGCATTGAACACCGTATTGCTGTCGGCCGCGTTGCTGGCGGCGGTCGCTGGCCCCGTGGTCGCGTACATGTGCGCCAAGAAGTGGACGCGCAGGAACATCGCGGAGCTCGTCACAGGCGACCCGGGCCTCGTCGACCGCATCAACAGGCACACCTGGGCGCTGTCCGACGGCGCCATCGTGGTTGTGGGTCCGCCCGACAGCCAGCAGGCCCATGACGCGCACCAGGCCCTGGAGGACACGGGACTGTTCAAGAAGGGCGCCATCGCCCACATCCCGCCGCAGGACCTGGCCGGAGCCGCCCGGGCCGACCTCATCGTCCTTACCGAGGACGCGTTGAGCGCGCAAACGGACGGGACTGGCCGGGCGCGGCTGCTCGACGACGTGCTCAGCCGTAAACGGGGCATACACGCCGGGCTCATCGGCTATGCCCCCACAGGCGACCTCACGGACAGAGAGTTCCAAGCGATCGGCTCCGAACCCATCACGTCAGTGACCCGGACCCGCGGACGCCTCGTCAACGACGCGATCTCCATGCTCACCACCCTGTCCCGCATGCAGGGCCACTAGCAGCGGACCACCCCCACCGTCCCCGGCCACCAGGATCCCTGCGGCGGGACCGTCGTCGCCTCGCCGACGGGGAGTACCTGGGGCGCCCAGTCCTGGGACGATGCCCGCCTCCGCCCGCCCGGCGGTCGGCGAGCCAGGGCTTCCCGGTTCGTGGCCCGCGCCTGCGCGCTGGTATCGGAAGAACACGGCACGGCCCCGGATCCGCATGGCCGCGTCGACATCCTGGTGGCGCGGAGCCCCGGCAGGTCCGTCGGTGGCGACCCTTGCGAGAACTGGGCAAATCCTGGTTCAATGAGCGGTGCGCGGCCCGGTCCAAGGGACGCTCTCAGGCCGGTGGCGACCCGGGGCCCGTTCCCCCAGGCGGGACAACGGACAACACGCCGAGGGGTCGGGAAGCACCCAGCACCACCAGGCGCATTGAGACAAGACTCTTGAGGAAGTTCATCACTCCATCTTTCTGTCGGGAAGCACCCAGCACCATCAGGTGCATTGAGACCCGACATTGTTGACTGCGGTCTTTCTTGGTATAGGCGAACTGGAATCATCTATTGAGGGCGCCCCAGGTTCGACGCCTTCCGGTTCCTGGTCGGGCGGAGCCTGACTCCGTCTGCGGCAGGTGGAATGGTTATCCACAGACCATGACGGGGGTCTGGCGCTGGGGTGCGCGAGGCGTTAGCATCGAAAGCAAGTGAAGCAGGCCACCACTGCGGCCTGGGGTTGGCACAAGGATGTGGTACTGCGTGAACACAGACGATGAGCACGCCATGGACAACACCGAACCCAGCGTCTGCGACCAGTCAGCTGACGGGGCCTCCAACGGCAGCCGGTTGGCTGACGGTCCAGTCGACGACGGCCCCGTCGACGATCTGCCCGCCGATGATGGTGGTGGGATGTCGCCTGTGGTGCGCGAGTACGTGGAGCGGTTGCGGCGTGAGGCGTTGGCGCGGGACGCGGAGTTGCGGGCGCGGGGGATCGATCCGTACAAGGGGACTCCCGTGGATGAGGGGCTCCGCCGCCGGTTGGGCGCTCGGGCCCTAGTAGCACTGGCCGTCCTGGTGGTCGCGGCTGTGTCGGTGGGCGCGTATGTGGTGTTCTTCCGGGGGGAGCCCGATTACGGGATGAGCCACGGCTACCAGGTCCAGTCCGACGGAAGCCTCAAACGCCCGCCCGTCACCGACAAGACACCCGACAAACCAGCGGAGATGAGCAAAGGGGACAAGGCGGGGGCAGCGGCCGCAGCCCGCTACTACCTCAATCTCGGTTCGTACGCGTGGAACACGGGGGACACCGGGCCCCTGAAGTCCATCAGCGATGCGGACTGCGTCTACTGTCGGTCCGAGTACACGCACATCGATGAGTTCTACGCCCACGGCTACTGGGCGGCAAAAGGCTATACCGACGTGATAGAAACCCAAGTGATCGAGCAACTTCCCGACGAAAAGTACGGTCCCGACGCGTACGCAGTCCAGTTCCGCATCGACGAGCACGTTGCGGAGGGCTACACGAGCAACGGATTCCAGCAGGCAGAACTCTATTCAACCATTGTCCAACTTCACGCGCGGTGGGACGGAACCGCCTGGCACATCATGGAAGGAGCAGCAAAAGATGCGAAAGGCAACGCGTAACCCACAGACGCGCTCCGTGACAGTCTTCTCAGCAATGGTCCTGGCCCTCACGCTGTGCGCCCCACCCACTGTGGCGGAGGACCCAGACTTCACCGTCGAGCACAGAACCGATTACGAAAACGGCCCGAGCATCGAGTTCAGGTCCACCCAGAGATCGACTGTGGATTACTCCAGTCGCCCTCCGTCGTCGGTCGGGGGCGGTTCCGGCGGGGGGTCTGCTGGTGGTTCCGCGGACAATGCTCCGGCGGTTCCGGCCGCGTCCGAGGCGCCTGGGGGCGCGTCGGTTCCGGGTGGGCGCGCGGCGGGGCGGCCGATGGAGATGGTGTGCACGGGCGAGCGGGAGGGGATCCCGGGGTCTGCGGCGCGGCCGGGGGACGCGGGCGCGGCCTCGTCGCACTGCCAGTACGTTCCCGGCACCGCCCCCACCACACCCGAGACTGCGGACGAGGAGCCCGCCGACGACGACGGCGGGCAGGGGGAGGCGCCGCCCAGTACGGAGACGATCGTGCGCACCGCCCTGTCGCGGGTGCCGGTGTCGGGCGCGGGCCTGTCGTGGCAGCCCCGCAAGAAGTCGTACACCAACGTGGGGGTGCCCACCATCGTCTACGCCGCCAGCCCCACCCAATCGCACACCACGTCGTTGTTCGGGCGGGAGGTGTCGATCACCTTGACGGCGTCGCGCTACTCCTACGACTTCGGGGACGGCACCGCGCCCCTGGTGACCTCGCGTGCGGGGGAGCCGTGGAGAAGGGGCAACAAGGAAGCGAGACTGACCCATCATTACGAGGAGACCACCCGCAGGGGTGAGAGGCGGGTGATCACGTTGACGACGACGTGGGACGCCACCACCACCAACCCCTTCACCGGCGAGACACTCACCCTCCCGGCGGTGGTGACCACCACCGAGAGGTCCGACCCCTTCCCCGTGTCCCACCTGCGCATCGACCTGACCGACACCGCCGACGAACAAGACGGCCACTAACCCCACAACCCACAACCACCCAAACAGCCGCCCCGGGCCGCCGGGCCGAGCAGGGGAAGGGAGGAGGACCCGGCCCACAACCCCAGCAATCCCTGCGAGCCCGCCCGACCGGCGCGGCCCCGCCCGGCACGGACCCAGAAGCCCCGCCCACCGGACGGGCAAGGACAGGTAGGAGGACCTGACCCACCGGGCCCAGCCGGACCCCGCGAACCACGCGAAGAGAGGAGACGACCCGACCCACAACCCCAGCCCCAGGGCGGTTCCATTCCCCCGACCTGTGTTCCCGGGCCCCGGGGGTATAGACAACGTCTATGGCCCCACCGGGCGAACACACAGCTCAACGGCCGCGGCGCTTCCGCCCACCGGGCCCGAGTATTCCCGGGCCGCGGGGGTATAGACAACATCTATGGCCCTGCCGGGCGAACACACGACCCGAACCCCGGTGGCGGCGGACCGACGGCGGACACACGACCCGACGACCGCAGTCCGGCGATCGCATTCCCCGGGGGCCGGGCGTCGCCAAACCACCCGCACACGGCTCACCCGCACCATGGCGTACGATGGCGGGGCGCGCCTCGTGGGCAACCGGCCTTGCGGAGGCGCCACCGCGCGGCAGGCGCAGCGCGCGCCACCGCGCCGCGAGTGCCGGCCGGGCAGGGCACGATGCGGATCAGGAGGATCCCCGATGAGTGAACCGACCGAACGAGCGCGCTGGTTCTCCGACAATGAGAAGAACTGGGATGACCGCGCGGAACTGCATATGACGGGCGACTACTGCGGCTACCAGCGCCTACTCGAGGATCCGACAGCCATCAGCGCTGAGCTCGCCCAGGACGTCGGGCGCTTCGGCGACCTCACCGGTAGGCACGTGATCCATCTGCAGTGCCACGTCGGCACGGACACCATCGGTTTCGCGCGCCTGGGCGCCTCGCGGGTCGTGGGCCTCGACTTGTCCGAGGCGTCCCTCGCACACGCGCGGAGCATCGCCGAGAGTGCGGGCGCCGACATCGAGTACGTCCACGCCAACGTCTACGACGCGAGGCGGGCCGTGTCCGGCGACTTCGACCTGGTCTACACGTCGATCGGCGTCCTGTGCTGGCTACCCGACGTCGGGGGATGGGCCCGGGTCGTGGCGTCCTTGCTCAAGCCCGGCGGCACCTTCTTCATCCGCGACGACCACCCCATGTTCATGGCGATCGGCGAGGACGTCTCCGACGGCCTGAAGGTGGAGCAGCCGTACTTCCAGCTGAAGGCGCCCGCCACCTGGGACGACGACTCCAGCTACGTGGACACCCCCGGAGCGCCCCGCATCGCCCACACGACGAACCACCAGTGGAACCACTCCCTCGGCCAGACCATCACCGCGCTCATCGACGCGGGCCTGATCATCGACTGCGTCGAGGAGACCGCCCGCGCCGCGTGGTGCCCATGGCCGGGGCTCATGGAGCAGGACTCCGACGGGGGCTGGCGCCTGCGGGACCGGCCCGAACGACTCCCCCTGCAGTTCGCCATCACCGCGCACAAAGGCTGAGAAAATGGCGGACGCACGCGCGCAAACACCCCGCCCACATGACGAACCACCAAGTGGACCGCGGCGAAGCGGCGCACGAAGCCACCCCCTCGTCCGTGTGAGCGGGACACCCCACACCCGTTAGCCACGACGGGAAACGGGAACTACAGTGGGAGCCATGAGAACGAAGGGCACGGGACACGATCAATGAGTATCAGATTCCTGAGGCCGTCCATCGGCAGAACGGCCCTGATCAGCTCGGCACTCGCCGTCTCCGTCTCCCTGTCGGGCGCCATCGGCCTCGCTTCCCACGCCTTCGGGAACGGGGCGTTCACGCAGCGGGACCCCTCGGTGATCGCCTACGAGGACGATGAGGAGAGCTCCCTGTCGGTGCTCACGACCTTCGCGGCCACGGCCTCGCGACTGCACGGCTCCATCGACACGGTGGCCTACCAGCAGGCCTACCGTGGCACCACCTACGACAAGGAAGCGTACGTCTACGTTCCCGACACCTACTCCCCAGACTCCCCCGCGAACATCGTCTACCTGACGCACGGCTGGCAGGGCAGCGCCGACGGGCTGGCGGAGGACATCGCCCCCGTCGTCGACCACCTCACGGACTCGGGCCAGCTCTCCCCCACGCTCGTCGTGTTCGCGACCTACTACCCGGACCGCTCCTTCGCGACAGACGATTACGAGGACGACTACGAGCTCAACCGCTTCTTCGCGACGACCGAGATCGACACGGTCATTGACCGCGTCGAGTCCACCTACACGACGTTCGCCCACGGCGACACCTCGGACCAGTCCCTGCGGGACTCCCGCACGCACCGCGCTTTCGGCGGCTTCTCGATGGGGGCGACCACCGCGTGGGATGTCTTCTCCATGCGCCCCCAGTACTTCTACGGGTACATGCCGATGGCCGGCGAGTCGTGGATCGGGCGCCAGACGGACGCGGACCTCGATCAGATCGCGCAGCTCCTCACTGCGGGTTCCGAGCGCGCCGACTACGGGGCCGAGGACTTCCGGATCCTGGCCTCGGTCGGGTCGGACGACCCTGCCCTGGGGGACATGAGCCCCCAGCTGGACGAGCTGCGCCTCGACTACCCCGAGCTGATGACCCCCGACAGCCTGCAGCTGTGGGTGGACGAGGGCGAGACCCACTCCATGGCCTCGGTCCAGAACCAGGTCGCCCACAGCCTGCCGCTCCTGCTGCCGCCGGCGCAATAGCACAAGTCGGCTGCTGCGCCCAAGACTCCCACGACAGCCATAGCTACATCGACGCCCCTGAGGAATGAGGCCCCACCCACCAGTACGTCGCTTTCGGACCGCGAGGCTAGAGCCCAGGATCCCGGACCACCCACACGCCCGCCCGCGCGCTCCCCTGGCGCACGAGTGTGCCTTCTTCCTTCAGCTGCGCGACCACGCGCTCAGCGCTTCGCTTCGAACAGCCGAGATACTCTCCGAGCTGGGCAACCGTCGCGCGCGAATTCTCACGGAAGAACCCGAGGGCACGGGACCGGGCAACGCCGCGTTCACTCGTGGGCTTAGCAAACGGGAGTACCGACTCGTGGATCGCCTCGAGCATGAACTCAACGAATCGCTCACTCGACCCGCTCGCGCCCGACTGAGCGAGGGCCGCGTAGTAGCCCGCTTGCTTCCTCCTGATCGTGGACTCCACGGGGAGCCATGCCAGCACCGGCCGCCACTTCGACAGGAGCAGGGTGTGCCAGAGCCTTCCCGTCCTGCCGTTCCCATCGGAGAAGGGGTGGCAGAACTCGAACTCGAAGTGGAAAACGCACGAGGCTAGGAGCGGGTGCATGCTGGTGGAGCGCAGCCAGTCGAAGAGGTCCCCCATCACGTCGGAGACGTAGGTGGCCGGGGTACCGGCGTGGATCAGGACTCCCCCATCGAACACGCCGACGTTGCCGGAGCGGAAGCGCCCGGCATCGGCGACGAGGCCGTCCATCATCACGCGGTGAACACGAAGAAGATCGTCGACGGAGTGGGGGTCCAGGTCGGGAATGAGGTCGTAGGCCGCTCGCGCGTTCTGCACCTCCAGGATGTCGCGCGGATCCCCAAGCACCCGCTGTCCGTCAAGGACAGCGCTCACCGCCCGCTCATCCAGACTGTTCCCTTCAATCATGAGCGAGGAGTAGATCGTCTGGATCCTCAGCTCGCGGCGCAGCGTGGGGTTCGTCGCCAGGGGCGCCTGCGGCGAGAGCATGCCGACCAGCTCAGCAATCTCCATGCAGAGCGCATCGATCGCATTGGTGCGCTCAAACGGCGGTTCGTAGACCATGACCACCCTCCCATTACCGCCACAATTATACCGCCACTGGCGGTAATGATGAGGAGGCACGATCGACGGCGGGCCAGCAGCACTCCCTGTTCGAGGATCCGGCCGGCGAGGCGCACCCCTTGGCCATCCGCGACCTGCGATGCCGCGCCGGCACCGCACCACCGGTTCCACGCGCTCGGGCGCCCCACGGGCCGTGGCATCCCCGCTCAAGCCCGACCGCGCTGTCCGCACGGACGTGGACGGGTTCCGCCAGCGCTTCACCCGCCGACCAGGCGCGCCGCCGGGCCCTGGAGGGCAGGGGGTATAAGCAATGCTTATAGCTCCGCCGGGCGGACATACGGCCCGGCGGCCACCCGAGCCGCGTGGCGGGCCCAGCCAGAACTGAGGGGCCGGGGAGTGTTTCACGGCCAGGCGCTCAGCGCCTTGCGGAGGTCGCTGGGGCGAACGCCGACTTCGCGTTTGAACAGCGCGGAGAACCGGCTCGGACAGGTGTAGCCCACGGCGCGCCCCACCTGCTCGATCGTGAGGTCGCTGTGCCGCAGCAGTGCCTCCGCGTGGCTCATCCTCCGCTCTTGGACGTACTGGGTGAGCGTCTTACCGTTCACCCTCTTGAAGGTCTCCTTGAACTTCGTGGGGCTCATGCACGCGATCGCCGCCAGATCCGCCAGGCGCAGGCGCGCCGAGCAGTGGTCGTCGATGTAGAGCGCCACCTCGCGTATGCGTTCACGGTCGACGGCGGCCACCGGTTTGGCCTCGCCGGTGGTGGCGGAACGCGAGCGCTCGACGATGAGGCCCATCGCCTCGAGGACCTTGCCCTCGTAGTGCAGCGCGCTGCGCGCGCCGTCCCACGGTCGTGGCCACAGCCCGGACAGGAGCGCGCTCATCTCCGGGAACGGGCCGCTGTCGCCCAACGCGGTGAACGCCCTCTCGACCTCCTCCTCCCGGGCCCCGGCGCCGTCGTCTCCCGCGAGTTCTCCCGCCAGGCAGTTCTGCGCGAAACCGGGCGTGACCTCGATGGAGACGCATTGGACGGGGGAGCTCCCGTGGGCGACTCCGCGCCAGGGGCCGCCCCCGATGCTCTGCCCCCAGACGGCGCCTGGCCTGAGCCTGCGATAGGGCTGGAACTCCTCGCCGCAAATCGATTTGAACCACGTGACCGTGAGGTACCGGTGCGGGGCCGAGTCCATGACGAAGTCCCCCTCCATCACGAAGTCGTGGATGCTGATGCTCCATTCCGCGCGCTCCGGGGACAGGTGGTGGAACCAGCCCCGGCACCCCTGGCCATCGGACTTGTAGGAGTTCCACAGCGGGCCGAAACCGTCGGGCGGCTCCGCCGGCGCGAACGACGCCCCCGCGAGGAGCGCGGCTTGGAACGCCTCCTTCATCATCCCGTCCTTTCTTCCTATTCCAATCGGACGCGGATCCGTGCGGATCGGACGGAGTTCCCCGGCGGATCACGCCAGTCCCGCCCCAACTCATATACTAACGAAGAAAAGGGAAGGCGACCCTAACCTGATAGGGAAGGACGGGGAACGGTGAAGCACTCCACCGATACGGAGCCGACGGGGCTCGACACCCGGGACTTGGTCACCACGGGCGTGTTCACGGCATTGTACTTCGTGTTCACGATGGTCGGGGGCGGCCTTTTCGCGACGAACCCCGTACTCACGTTCTGGATGCCCGCAGCGGCCGCCCTGCTGACCGGCCCCGTCTACCTGCTGCTGATCGCCAGGGTCCCCAAGCACGGGCCCCTCATCATCCTCGGCGCCATCGAGGGCCTCATCCTCTTCGTGACGGGGATGTACTGGGGGTGGTCCGTGGCCTGCGTGGTGCTGGCGGTCCTCGCCGACCTCATCGCCGGCCTGGGCGGGTTCCGCAGCAGGGCGCTGGCTTTCTGCGCGTTCGTCGTGTACTCTCTGGCGCCCATGGGCTCGTACCTGGCCCTGTGGGTGGACCCCGCCGCTTACGCCTCGTACCTGACCGGAAAAGGGGGCGAGCAGGCGTACATGGACACGATGATGGCGACGGCCACGGGATGGATGCTCCCCGCGATGGTCCTGTCCACGATCGCGTGCGCCGTGGTGAGCGGCCTGGTCGGCCTGCGGTTGCTGCGCAGGCAGTTCGAGCGCGCGGGGATCACAGCCTGAGCAGCACCGCCCAGGCCCTCCCCCGCCCCCGGCCACAGCATCCGCCCCGGTTCCCGCCCGGCCCCGTACGGCGATCCCCAGCCCAGCCCCGTCCGCAGAAAGGCGCGTCGTGAGGAACAGCGTGCATCTCGACCCCCGCACGAAGCTCCTGTCCATCGCCGCCATGGCGGTGGCGGTGGCGCTCGCCCCCAGCACTTCCTGCGAGGTCGTCCTCATGTGCGTGGCCTCCGCCTTCGGCGTCGTGGTCGGCGTGAGGCGGGGGTCCGTTGTGGCGCTGCTCCTCGGGATCAGCGCTGTGGTCGCCACGCGGTTCGTCCCCGACCTGGACGGCGTCGCACTGCGCACCGCGCTGACCGCGTTCCTCGTGCTCGTGCGCAAGATGTTCGCCTGCGGGCTCATTGCCTACGCCACCGTGCGGACCACTCCCGTGAACGAGTTCATGGGCGCGCTCGTGAAAGCCCGCGCCCCCCGATCGCTGGTGGTCCCCTTGGCCGTGGCCCTGCGGTACCTGCCCGTCGTCCGCGAGGACTGGCGCGCCATCACGACGGCCATGCGGATGCGCGGGGTCTCGCCGAGCCCCGCGGGGTTCCTCCGGGCGCCGATGCGCACAATCGACTGCGTCTACGCGCCGCTGCTCCTGGGAGCGGGGCGGGTCGCCGACGAACTGGCGGTGGCCTCGATAGCGCGCGGCATCGAGAACCCGGTCCGCCGCACCTGCTACCTGCCCATCGCCATGGGCGGCGCGGACTACGCCGTGCTCGCGGTCTTCGGCGCCACCGCCGTCGGCTCGTTGGCTCTGCGGGCGCTGGCATGATCGAGTTCGACCACGCCTCTTTCACCTACCGCGCGCAGGTCGACGAGGGGCGCGCCGGGGCCGTGGATGTGTCGCTGACGGTGCGCTCCGGCGAGGTGGTTGTGCTGTGCGGGCGCTCGGGGTGCGGCAAGTCGACCGCACTGCGCCTGGCCGGGGGTTTGGCGCCCCGGTTCTTCCCCGGAACCGCGCACGGACGCGTCAGCCTCGACGGCCGGGCCGTGGACGCCCTGGAGACGTGGGAGATCGCCCAGCGGGCGGGTTCGCTGTTCCAGAATCCGCGCACCCAGTTCTTCAGCGCCGACTCCACTGGGGAGGTCGCATTCGCCCTGGAGAACGCGGGCTGGCCCCCGGAGGACATCCGCCAGCGCGTCGGCGCCACTTTCGAGGAGCTGGGCATGAGCGCCTTGGCGGGGCGCGACCTCTTCCGCCTTTCGGGAGGGGAGCGGCAGAAGGTGGCGTTCGCGAGTCTTTGGGCAGTGCGCCCCGCGAGTCTGCTGTTGGACGAGCCGACGAGCAACCTCGATCTGCCGGCTGTGGCGGACATGGCGGGATTCGTGGCGCGCGCGAAGGAGGCGGGGTGCGCGGTGCTGGTCGCCGAGCACCGCCTGTCGTGGTTGACGGGGATCGCCGACAGGTACGTGCGCATGGAAGCCGGGGGCGTGGACCGCGTGTGGGACGCCGACGAGTTCGCCGCCCTCAGTGCGGAGGAGGTGCGCCGCATGGGGCTGCGGATGCGCAGTGCCGACGAGGCGCGCCCCGTTATCCGGCCTCCCGTCCGCGGAGCGCCCAACGCGGGTGAGCCCGCGCACGGGGTGCCAGGCGGTGGCGCGGCCCC
>ERZ773073.181-NODE-181-length-36596-cov-20.630880_pt1 | contig 36596 bp, 27 predicted proteins | sample MGYA00580616_ERZ773073 | MGnify/ENA primary metagenome ERZ773073 (study PRJEB29015, sample SAMEA2737960) | human oral metagenome | biome: human oral; feature: human-associated habitat; material: dental | place: China | collected 2131 ...
TCCCGAGCCAGGAGAAACCCCGCGCCACCGAGCTGATGGACGGCGACCTCACCACCGACAACGGCCTGCTCACCCCGACGTTGAAGGTGCGCCGGCGGCAGGTGGAGGAGCGTTTCAAGGAAATCATTGACGGCATGTACGAGGCCCTGGAACGGAGGCGGCACTCCAGCTGAGCCGGACTGCGACGAAAGGGCAGCCCGATGTGGGGTTTAAACCCCGTCACGGTCGTTGGGTCTGTCCACGAAACGCGCTGCACTCCAGTCGAGAGCGAGGGCCAGTGCGGAGAGCGCGACGTCCATCCTGGCCAAGAGCGGAATCGGGGTGATGTGGGAATGTCCTTCATACCCCTACAAGGTCCCGCCAAGGGCTGTTCCAGCCTTTCTCATGATCCTGCGAGAACTTTGTCAGTTCTCGGCGGTGGGTCGGTCCTCGGCCAGGACCGGTAGGAGGCTCGCCATGCGACCTGCGCCTGCTGCAACCTCCTTCCGCTGTTCCTCGGTAAGAACGTCGTCGCGAACGAGGCTCTCGAACACCGTGACGGCCCGGCCACCCTGGCTTTGCGTCATGAATGGGAACAGCTTGGCGTAGTGCAGCCGCAGTTGCTCCGCGGTCTCGAACCCGCCGGAGTTCTCTCCGAGCGTCTCGCTTATGGTCAGGACCTGGTCGATGTCGTCGTTGGCGCAGATCAGCATCCCGACGGCCTTCGCCACCGCTGACCGCCGCGTCTTCTCCTGCGTGACGTCGCCCAGGACCTGCGGCACCCAGTGCGGCAGTGGCGTTGTCGGCGACTCCACCCAGCGGGCGATCGTGGCGGCGTCGGCGAATTGCTCCAGCCGCTGGGCGATGAGGCTGCGGAGGTGGTGCTCGAGGTTCTCGGCGAAGTCGGCGGTTTCGTCGAACTGGTTATAGCCGCGCTTGAGGTCTTCAAGCTTCTGGAAGAATTCGACGAGACGTCGCCCCCGCGCGTCCTCGGCCGCGTCGCAGCGGCGACGGTAAAGCAGCACCTCGGTAGGGTGGACTGCTCGCTCGGCGCCGCTCATGGCGTCGTAGTACTCCCACTCGGTTCCGGTTACCTCGGGCAGCCCTAATTCGTCGGCGTACCTGTCGGGCAGTGGGTGTCCCAGATGGGAGCCGAGGATGACGACGGCGAAGTCGCAGTCGCAGGGGCGCGGCAGGTTCTGCGAGATCGTCTCCTGCGGGTCGTGGCGTGCGAGCATCGGCACGGTGCCGTTGGGGCTGTTCCACGAGATCGGCCGCAGCGAGACTCGGTTGCGGAGCAGCGGGTCGTTGCTGAGTTTGGCGATGACGTCGAACACCGCCTTGCGTTGCTCCTCCATCTCGGAGGGTGCGGCGATGAAGATGCGAAACTCGATGATCATGGGTGCTCCATTCGGCTAGAGGACGATGCCAGGGTCGGTGAGTTCGGGTGGGATGGGGGCGACGAGTCCGGCGTTGACTAGGGCTTTTACCCGGGGGAGTTCCTCCAGGGGCCATTTGGTGGCGAACAGGAGGCCGAGATCGTCGGGGTGAGCCTTGAGGTGCTCCTCGACCATGCGGGAGCCGGTGAAGTAGACGTGGTCCTTGACGTTCGCCCCGGGCTCATGCGGGTTCTCCAGGCCGCGTTTGACGCGGACGGCCATGCTTACGGCGGTATCGATGTCGAGGTGTTCGGCAAGCGCATCGACGACGTCGACGATGCCGGTCCGCAGCGCGATGTCGACAGCGAGGACGCGGGCGGCGTAGACGCGGTCGCGGGCGTTGAAGTTGACGCCGGCGCGGTTCTCGCGGCACACCGCGAAGCCCTCTTCGGTGCGCATGGCCGAGCCGACGGCGTAGCGGGCCACGGGGGTCCGCTGCCCTTCGGCGCGGTGGCGGCGTAGGACGTGGGTGCCGATCTCGTGTACGAGTAGTTGCTGGACGGCGCACGGGGCGAAGGTGGCGTCGGCGCGGACCTTGAGGCGGTGCTTGCCGCCGAGGACGGACATGTCTGCGGCCATGTCCGGGTCGACGACTACCTCCCAGCCCTCGATCTCAAGCCGCTGCACACAGGTGCGCATCGCCTCGGCAACGCTCTCCGCGTCGACCGTCTTTTCCTGCCCGGGGTCGGTGGGGCGTTGCAGGACCTCTTGTGCGGCGGCAACGTCGTCGGGCGTGATGTTGCCGTGCACCTTGGTCGTGTGGCCGGTGACGTGCTCGGCGGTGTGGTTCTTGGCCTCGGAGGAGACGTCGCGAGCCTCTTCGAGGACTGTCTGGAGCGCCCAGACCTCCTGTTCGTGCAGGTCGGCGGCCTTGAGGGCGGCCTCGCAGGCGGTGATGGCGTCGGGTACCTTGTCGAGGTCGGGATACTCGTACGTCCAGGTGGCGCGTGGACCGTTGGTGGTGCCGGGCCGGTCGGCGCGAGCTCGCAGCTCGGCGCGAATGGTGGGCAGATCGACAGGGTTGCCCCAGGCCGTGGGGCGCACGACCTTTCCCAGGTGTTCGAAGGCTGTCAGCAAATCAGTCATTTCGTTCCCTTCCGGGCTCGTGCGTCGTCGATTACGCGGTGGAAAAGCGCGATCCAGCGCTGCTTGATCGTCTCGCGCTCCCCAACCCATTGCGTATTCAAGGTCGGCAGTGGGGCATCGATGAGCCCGAGGTCGTGCAGGTGCTCCCAGAGGAAGTCGACGCGCGGAGGCCGGTCGTCGGGGATGTCAGCGGGGTTGTCGAGGACTTCGCGGACGTAGGTGTCGTCGCCTGTGGCGAGTAGCCGCAACCCTGCGACGACAAGGCGTGCGTTCCGTTCCTCCTTCAAGAAGGCCCCCTCGGGGTCGGTGACGCGGCCCAGCTCGTTCCAGCTCTCCGCGACCTTGTCGTCGTCGAAGATGTCCCGCAACCCGCGCCACTGCCAGTAGTAACGCTGCCCATCGCGGCGCTCGAGTTGCAGGGATTCGCGGTAGCCCTCCTCCAGCGCCTCGACGATCGAGTCGCGCTCGGCGGGGTCCGATGCGCCGGCCCAGGCGCGGGTTTCGGCCAGCAAAGTGCGCTGCTGGGAGATGAAGTGTTCGGACCTCTTTTGCTCCTGAGATAGGCGGATGCGCTCCTGAAGCATGGGAACCGCGACATCGGGGATCCCGAGGTTGTACATCAACCGTCCCATCGGAAGCCCAGCTGGTTCCCCGAGGGTAAGCCATTCGGTAATCCCCTCCCGGTACCGGCGCCCCATGAGACACGTGACGACGATCTGGCTGGCATACACGTTGGCCGATTCTTCTTCCCAGAGCTGACGCAGCAGGTCAAGGGCCCACTGACAATCCGACTCGTCGCGCGCCGCATACGCGAGCCACAGCCTCGCCGTCCGATTAACCGCGATCGTCGTGTCCCGCCGCAGGAACTCCCGCAACTCCGCCGCCCTGACCGAAGGTCCCTTGGCTAGTACGGCGCTCAGGTACGCGGTCTGCACTAGCAGCGAGTCTCCCCAGTCAATGGGCCCTAGCAAGCGCGCGATCCGCAGGCGCGACGGACCCTTGCCGAACTGGGAGATCACCCATCGCGGTTCCAAACCGGCCCGGACCGCGAGGCGATACCCGGCGGCATGCACCACCATGTGACGTTCGTGGTCGTGCGCCGCCCACGCGTCGTTCAGCTCCCGTTCCAGGTGGTCGAGGCCGCGCTGAGCGGCGGCAGTGCGGTCCACCTCGCTCCAGGCGTAGCGGGCCGAGGTGCCGGCCTGGTTGACGATGCGGCGCACCTCGTCGTGGAGGTGGTATTGGAAGTGCTCTTTGTCGCGGACCACTTGCACGAGGGGGTTGGTGAGGAAGCGTTGGGCGGCGCCGACCCCGACGCCGGTCATGGCGGCGAGCAGGGGAGCGTCGAACTGGGCGACGAGGGCCGCGGCCTGGAGGAGGTCGGCCTTGTCCTCGGGGTAGCGCTCCAGGAGACGGCCGACCACCCGGTCGATCTTGCCCTCGAGATCCTCTTCGACGAGCAGGCACCCCGGGTTCTCGGCGGCTAGCTCCCTGGCGAGGGTGACGATCGCGTCGATGTGGATCGGCCAGCGTGCCTCGGTCGCGAGCCTCCGGCACAGCCCATCGTCCAGCCGTGCGTCGATCGTGGTGAGGTAGGACTGGAGGAGGTCGAAGGCGTCGGCGAAGGAGAGTTCTCCAACGTTGTGCTGGCGCGGTTCGAGATCCCCGATGGCGGTTCGGGTCAGCGACGGCCAGGTACCGGCGCCGCCGTGGGGGAGGCCCTTGAAGGTGGTTGCCCAGTCGACACGTTCGCGACCGGTGATCACGAACAGGCAGAACGGCAGACCGCCGACCACCGCGTTGACCATTTGTTCTCGCTCCGGATGCCGCTCGTCTTCAATGACCTCGAACGTGTCGATGAAGACGACGGGCAGCGGCCGGTCTCCCGGTTCGAGCTGCTCCAGGTCGTCGGACAGCAGCCACCCGACCCAGCCGGCAGCCTCACGGAGCTTGATTGAGTCGGCTTCGCCGGTGGTGATGCCGCCCACGGCCTGTGTGATGCGGCGCCTGACGTCGTGGACGGGGGCGCCCTCGGCCTTGAGGAGCTTGAGGAGCCGTTGGTCGTAGCGCATTTCGGCCCGCTCGGGCGGGGACCAGTCGGGAAACAGCTCCGCGACCAGGGATTCAGCGATCCGCATCACGTCGGTCAGCGGCTCGGCCCCCTCAGGATGGAACTTGACCGCCATCGCGACGATGCCGGCGTCGAAGCGTGGGGTGCGGTAGCCGGCGTCGGCGAGGGCGCGGCGAAGCCGCAGGTAGAACACGACGGGGTTGGTCTGGGAGTCCTCGTCGCGCAGATCCCATCGGGCAGTGACGACGCCGGGCACGGTCGGTGGCGGTCCCCACTCGGGACAGCCCTCGGGGCAGGTCCGCCCACCGCGTGGTCCGGTGTGCGAGCACACCCCGCGCCCGGAAAGCCAGCCCTCGAGCTTCTTCGACAGCGTCGACTTCCCCACCCCAGCGAAACCGTAGAACACGAGCAGGTTGTTCATGACCCGGCCGTCTATGACGTCGGAGTCGATAGCGTGCCGATGGACCTCGAGGCTGAGACGCAGCGCCTCCGACTCCACCATCCGGTCAGCGAACCGGGACGTCGCAGACCCACCTCCGACGACAACAGGCAATCGATCCGTAACAGCCATCGCAACTCCTCAACCACGACACGGCAAGCACAACGTTCCTTCGCTCGTACTTGACGGACGAGGGCGTAGGTCGCAGGCCGGTACTCGCAGGTTGCAGCGCCAACCGTAGCGGCCCGGTCACGTATACCCATGACTCCATCCGGCTCATTCCTCCACGTGTTGGCGGAACGGCTGGAGCAGGTCACGCAACTCGTCGCCCTCCCGCAGCCCCGCCTCCTCAAGGTAATCAATCCAGCCTTCGATGCTCAACGCCAATTCTTGGCGATGTGTCCTGTCGTGAATAGCGGACAGTCGGGAAATGGCGTCGCGGATCCACTGCCCGGCTTGTTCCGGTCGCCCTGCCGCCGAAAGCGTGGATGCCAGCAACAGGCGCGAATTGATGCTTCTGCTTTTTTGCTCGAGCAAGTCGAAAAGCTCTACGCATCGTTGAATCGCTTTCAGGGCATCCTCCATGCGCCTCGCGGCGCGGTACGACCTCCACAACAACAACTGGGATTCGCTCTCGAACCAACTGTTTCCAATGATCACAGATAGGTCAAGGGCTTCCTTGGCGAGCTCCTCGGCCTCCGGGCACGAATCGTTGGCACAGCACGCATGTGCCCCAGTTAACAAGGCCTTGATTTCATCATCACGATTTTCCGCCAGCGCCGCAAACTCGGATGCTCGCCGAGCACGCTTAACTACTTGATCGATTTTTCTTTCACCAATTGCAATATGCAGAAATACTAGTTCGGCGCGGTGCGAGATCTCGGGCGGTTTTACCCTTATCGTGGGCAGCGATACGAGTCGGGTACATGACTTAGCTAGATCCAGTGCGCGGCCCGCATCCTTACGGGCACCATGCTTGTCCCCTCGCTTCGCGAAAGCGCGGGCGCGGACCGCATGGACGAAGGCGCAAAATCCTGGATGCTCCTCCTCGTTTGCTTCGCCCAGAACGTGATCGCAGGCGCTCATCGGGTCATCATCACTTTTACCGCGCCAACTTGCGATGACCTTCAGCAGGCTCTGGTGGAGTTCTGCCAGCATGGATGCAGGCAGCCCCTCCGTCAGCAAGGAGTCAAAGGAATCGTGAGCTTCCTGCCGGAGAGTCAAAAATGATTTCTCGTACCCAAAGCTGGCCATCCGGAGCGCGCGCAGCGGATCGACCCCCTTGATGGCCGGATCGGTCAGATAATCAGCGAAAGTCTTCTGGCTATTTAGCGCCGACGCATCCCAGCCTCCAGAAAGTTCGATATCGAAAAGGGAGCACATGGCTGCGTAGGCTTCCCAATCACGGCCATCGGAAATGTAGTGAGTAAGGTTGCCGTCGTTGTCCACGCGAACCCCAACCCAGGAAGAGACGGGTTCGCCGTCGAGTTTTGAACCGCTGGACGATAGCAACTCCACGACCTGTGCATAGCGCGCCAAGGCGCGTTTTCTATTCGGATCCGGAGGTAGGACCACGAGACATTTACCCAGGACACGCCACGCTCGCACTCGCTCCAACTCCCACCGCAGGCCGTCGGATGCTCCAGCGATAACAACGATTGCGCGACACCTCAAGGCCGTGCGGCGAATAGCATCCTGCCACTGATCGTCCGCCCAGTACGTGCGGGCCGCCCCAAGCTCGGGTAGCGCTTCACCAGGTCGTCCAATCGCCACCAGATTCCCCAGTTTCCCACAGCTGTATGCGATCACCTCTTCGAACCGGACATCGGTCCAAGGTACTGGAGGCGAGAGCATCGGAGCCGCGCTACTCGCTGCCCGAATCGATATGTCGTCATCCGAGAATGATCGCAGTAACAGCACCGTTGAATCGTCAGCATCCAGGGCAAAGGAGGCGTGCGACCGCTTTCCAGCCCGTCGCATGAAGTGCTTCACCGGAAGTGAGCTTAGGTGCATTATCACTACCCCCCACGTCATCGCAATCAAAGAGTCTCGCGAGTAGACATCCTCCATCATGGAGGCCCCTGAGAACGCGAGATAGAGGGATAGAAAAACACCTATAATTCGGCAGATGACAGCGGCAACCCACCACACCAGTTGCCACGGCGCCCACTCAGTCATGTACTCCGTCTCGCCAGACGCCAGCTTTCCAAGATTCGGAAAGGCGCCCCGTAGACCCAGCGCGAGCCCCCCAGCGGCAGCCACCATCATGGGAGGGACGCCGAAAACAACCAGTGCCCCCATCATGATGTACCCGCTTCCATAGATCCCGTACTGCAGACGAACAAATATGCTCGTTGCGGTACGTGTCATAGCTACCGGTCGAACATCTTCTCCGGCATCATGAATTCGGCGAAGGGTTTCGAAAGATGCGTCAACCCCGATTAGTCGGCGGACCACGGAGGCGGCGAGATGTTCGCGCGTGCCACGATCGCTCAGCAGACATATCAGCCAGTCGCCGGCGAGCAGCGACGCCAGAATTATCCACCCAAGCATGCGTTCCTCCTGAATTTCGAGAAATCGGCGCTCGCGGCGCCTGGTACGAATTTGGCCATCGACGCATTGGTGTTCACTAGTGATTGACGGACGAACTCGAAGCTGTGCACCTCAAGGTCTGACGCGCCTCGTCAATTACCCTGTGGAAGATCGCGATCCAGCGTTCCTTGATGGCCTGTCGGTCGCCGATCCACTGGGTTGGCCGGATTGTCAGCCGATGCGTCGCCAGTCCCAGGTCGTGCAAATGCTCCCACAAGAACTCGGCCGGCACCCGGACTGGGGTGGCCTGCACCTCATTGTCGTTGACCGCCAGGTCTGCGTACGTCGTGTCGCCTGTGGCGAGGAGCCTCACCCCCGAGACCAGAAGCAGGGCGTCGTTCACTGAGTTCGGTCGAGTGCCGAGGCTGGTGCGGATCATGTCGAATTCGCGCCAGCACTCTGCGACGGTGTCATCGTCGAAGAGCCCTGCGAGGGCTCGCCACATCCAGTAGTGCCGTCTACCGTCTTTCCGGTCGAGCAGGAGGGCCTCGCGGTAGCACGCCTCGAGCTCGTCCTGGGTGATGGTGCCCGCCCATCCCTTGGTGTCGACGACGGCGGCTTGCAACTCGGCGATCCATTGTCGCGACCCCTGCCGGGTGATCGCCCTGTCACGTCGCGCCTCGGTCATCTGGACCGCGTACTGCGGCCAGCCGACGTCTCGCAATAATCGCCCCATGACATGTCCGGCCGGTTCGCCGAGCGTGAGGAACTCCGTCACGGCATCGCTGAACCTGCGCCCCAGCAAGCAAGTTACAACCCGCTGCGACGCGTATATTCGCTCCGGTTGTTCATCCCACAGCTCCCGGATGAGCCGCATTGCCGCATCGAAGTCGCCGGTGTATCGGAGGGCGTAAGCAAGCCACAACTGACCCGATCGCTTCAGTCCCGCCGACCGGTACATCGGGATGTACTTTCGAAGTGCAGGGATCCGCTTGACAGCGTTCATGGTGATCAGTGAGTTGAGGTGGGCGGTCTGGACCAGTTCGCCAGGTCCCCATTCAACATCGCCAAGCAGCTGCCGGACTCGTACCCGCGATGGGCTACGCACAAACTCCTTCAGCACCCACTCGGGTTCCAATCCGACGAGGAGAGCGAGTCGGTAGCCGGTCGCGTGGACGACGATCCGACGCTCGGAGTCGTCCTCGTCCCGGGCCTTCACCAGTTCCTGTTCCAGGTAGTCCAGGCCAAGTTTGGCGGCGGCGCGTCGGTCTTCGGCGTTCCAGGCGTTCCGGACGCTGTCGGCCGCCTCAAGGACGATGCGGCGGACCTCGTCGTGGAGCTGGTACTGGAAGAATTCCTTGTCGTGGATCCTCTGAATCAGCGGGTTGTCGAGGAAGTGCTCGGCCACGGACACGGTCTCACCTGCCATGCGTGCCAGGAGCGGGCCGTCGAACTGCGCCGCCAGAGCTGCTGCCTGGAGCAGACGGGCTTCGACCGGCGGGTATGTCGCGATCAACGTGTCGAGGACGTGTTCGAGGGCACCGCCGAGGTCCTCGTTGGTGAGGACGCGGTCGCGATCATCCCTCGTGAGGTTGCTCGCCAAGGTGACGATGGCGTCGATGTGGATGGGGAGCTGGGCCGACTTGGCCAGCCGATCGCAGAGACCGTCGGCCAGAGACGCGCCTACCTCCCGGAGCCGGTCTTCTAGGAGCATTCGCGCGTCGTCGGTGTGAAGCGTCCCGATGTTGTGTTGGCGTGGTTCGGGCTCGTCGTCTCTGGTTCGAGCCAGGGACGGCCAGGTGTCGGGCCCCGAGTATCCGAGGTTGACTCGGCGCTGATCCCAGGTCACGCGGCGTCGCCCGGTGATCACAAAGAGGCAGTACGGCAGCGTGCCGACGACCGCGTTGACAACGCGCTCATCGCTGGCCCTTGCAGGATCGAGGAGGTCCTCGAACGTGTCGATAAACACGACGGCGATGGGGCGCTCTGATGGGGGCAGGGTTTGCAGATCCTTGCTCAGGAGCCACCCCAGCCAGGCCGCGACTTCACACAGGGCCGCAGATTCGGTGCCCCCGGTTTGGATCGCCGCGACGGCTCGCGCGAGATCGTCCCGTGCGTCGTTGCCGGCGGATGCGGGTTGGGCTATGAGTTGCAGCAGCCTACGTTCCAAAGCGATATCGGCGTTCGCGTCGGGGGCCCGGCCCGGAAACAATGCGGTTAGTCGTTCGTTTGTGATGGTGGCCAGGTCGTGCAGGGGGCTGTCGGGGTCGAGGCTTGCGTTGGGCCGGAACTTCGTTGCCATGGCTACGACGCCGACATCGAACCGCGGGGTGGCGACCCCGATTGCAGCCAACGACCTGCGCAATTGCAGGTAGAAGGGCACCGGGTTGGTGAGCGATTCTACTGCTCGCAGGTTCCAACGCACTGCGGCCAGGGGGCCTAGGTCTGTCGGAGCCGGACCCCATTGAGGACACCCTTCCGGGCAGGTATGGTCACGCCAGTCGTCAACTTCTGATGTGATGTGAGTACACACGTCGCGGCCGTTAACCCATTCCTCCAGCTTGAAAGACAACGTCGATTTCCCAACTCCCGCGAACCCGAAGAACACGAGGACGTTGTTCATCACCTGGCCGTCGATGGCGTCGCGATCAATGGCGGAGCGTTGCACCACCAGACTCGCGTGCAGAGCCTCTGATTCCGGGACACGATCCGCGAACCGCGAACTGGTCGAGAGCGCCGCTGGGAGTCGCGGCATTCGATCCGGTACGGCCATGGTTGCTCCTCACGCGACAAGGGTGCGCTCTGTCTGGCGCCTCGCAAGGTTCTGACGGACGAGATCGCAGGTACAGCGCGTGAGCCATGTCCTCTCCGTCGGCACGCACGGCGCATGGCTTGCCACCTTGTGTCCTCCGGCGCCCCACAACCACCGAGGGGACGTCGGAGGCCTTGGGAAGCACCGTAGGGGAAGTCGCCATTTGTGTGACGTGTTTTCCTCACACGAGCTCCGAACAAACTCACCGGCTATGGACGGGTCCGCAAAGTCTTGAAACGCAAGGGTGTTGCAGATCGGTCCCTTTCGGGGACGGTACGCCAGGTTCATGCACCTCGATCACAGGTCCTCCACCATCGACCTTGCGATGTCCCAAGAAATTTCCGCTCGGGCCTCGTAGCCATGTTCTTGAAACCACATCGCGTCATCCACGCTGCGCACGAGACACCACCGCCGCACGGTCATTGGCTCCAGCTCGGCCATTCCGGCGAACCGCTCCATCCGTTTCCGCGCCGTGGCGTTCGTTTCGTCACCGTCCCGGATTTCACTCCAGCGGTTGCGCAGCAGCGGAACCACCTCATACGCGGGGTCGCCTTTCAGTGGCTTGGGGTCAATGGCGGCCCACGCATCCTTGCCGCGCCCAAGGATATTGGCGTAATGGAAGTCGCCGTGCAGCAGCGATGACTCCGAAGGCAGGACGGCCAGCTCTGCGCACACATCGACGGCGGAGGAGACGAGTTCCTCGGGGCACGGTTTGCCGAGCCGTCGCCACTCCTCGAGGAACTCCGTGCCCCACCGGGCAGCGATGTCACCGACGCTGCGAAACCCAGCGGGCGCAGGAACGCGCAGTTCGCGAAGAAGATCGGCGGCAGTGTCAAGTGCTTCCTGAATCGGGACGTCCAGAAGGACCCGCCGCTCATCCAGCCGCTCCAACAACATGGCGCCGGCCCCCTCGTCGGTGTGCAACACCGAGACCGCTCCATGACCGCCCCACGTGCGTAATGCAACGGACTCGAGTCGGGTCTCCTCGTCGACCCAACTCACTTTCAGGGCACCGCGTTTCCCGTCCTTGCAATGAACAGGCAGAACCACAGCGCACATCCCGTACATCGGCGGTCCCTCCAGGCGAAGGCGCCACCTGTCGAGCAAATCCCCCACCGTATACGGCAACGCCTCCAACCAGTCTCGGGCAGCCTCTCCCTCTCTGTGCAGGATCATGGCAGAAAACTCAGTTGAGATTTGAATCAATTTGACTCTCACATTCTGGTGCGATTGGAGGCAGTGCCGTCATTCACTTGCATTGAGTCTAAGTATCCCCAAATCTCCCCCGTACTCACTACCTCAAGCAGCGGGAGGGGCTCGGCCGCGAGCCACGCCGTGCGGAGCTCCTCGTGTTCTGCTCCCAGGCCGGCTCAAACCCATGCGTGAATCCCGGGATCCCACCGTAGGCCCTTGGCCTTCCCGGCCAGCACTGGTCCCAACAGCGCATTGACGAGGTTCGTGGCCAGGGGGTATCGTTCATGGTGTGACATCCCCGAGCAAGGTGCTCACGTCACATTGTATGGAAAGGAGCGGTTCCCCATGCAGAGAATTTCGCTGCGCATCAAGTCAATCGGAGACACGTGCTCCCGATCCGGTTCGGTCAAGTTAATGCTCCCTGATCATGCCCAGGATGCTGATCGAGACTTCGAACTCGAACTCATGAAGGCCATGGAGATGGACAAAGAGCTGACCGGCGCGGTTCGCTGAGAACTGGGGGTGTGGACGCTTTCGTCCGCACCCCCATGGACCCAAATCGGAACGAGGACCCTCGTGAAAAAGAGTCGATACGTCCATACTATACGGGGGGTACGCCACGCGGGCGCCTATGACGTACGGCGCCCTGCGCTTTTCAAGGTCTCGGAGGCAGAGCTCCAGAGGCTAGAAGGCGGAGCCGCGCATGGTCTTGGGGAACTCGGTGCCGTTGGTGCCGAACAAGAAGGTGCTCTCGTTAGGGCGCTCAATGATCAGCGGCAGCGCCGTAGGAGCAGTCAGAGCGGTTGTTTCACGGATATGCGGCTGTCCTTGACGGAGCGATGCAATATGTCCTGCGACTACTGTTTCCAGCAGACTCTATATCCAGAGTCGCAGCCTCGAATGTCGGAGGAGACACTGAGGGAAACGCTCTCTTGGTTCCTGGGACAAGCCAATCAGTGCGCAGTGACTATTCAGTACTTCGGCGGTGAGCCCATGCTGGAATGGCGACATCTGGTTGCCTCCCATGAGATGCTGGAAGAGGCTCGCAGTCAAGGTGTCATCGAGGGGTACCGAGAGTCGATGACGACAAATGGCACCGTCATGACTCGCGAACGTGCTAGATGGCTGATTGATCGGGAATTTGAGGTCAGATTCTCATTTGACGGCCCCCCAGAGGTGAATGACCTTCACCGCGTCATGAGAAACGGAACTGGTAGTTCGGAACGGGCATTGCGAGGGCTCCGAAACTGGGTGGATGAGGGAGGCGAAACGGCTATTCTCATGACTGCCACCCCGGAGAATCTGAGGAGTCTACCTGGCCATGTAAAATGGTTCCTGGAGCAGGACGACCTCCAATTGGCTCAGATTGGAATCAACTCGCCCCAGCCGAATGCGGAGGGCTGGGAAACTGGTGGTCCAGAACTCGCGGAAACGATCTTCGAAATTTGGCAAGAGTGTAACAAGCGGGGAATCAAGTTTCACGGACCGGGTACACAGATACCGCAGTACATCAATTCTGGGAGGCCGCAGCAGCGTTCTTGCGCCGATAGTGCCTGGATGACCGACGGGCCGGGGCAATGGCCCGTGTATGTCGCAGCCGATGGGCGTCGGTCGCTCTGTTTGGTCCATCACAATGATAAGAGGATCGCTTTCGATGCCGCGTCAGAGAAGACCCGCGCCCGAGAGTGGCACTTTTCCCACGGTGTGCCTCTTGATTGCGATGCCTGCCCAGCTTTGACCGTTTGCGGAGGGCCCTGTGTTCTCGAACGCCTACTATGGGGAGATAATCTGGCCAGCCAGAAGTGCGGGTTCATGCGGACGATGCTTGATCTTGTGATCCGTGATGAACTGTCCTGATCCAGTTGAGCGGGCCGCGCGCGGAATTATTCGAGCCACGCTTCAGGCTCTCGGCGGTAGGACCCCCTCCGTAGTTCATTTGGTGGTCAAGGAAGACGCAGCCCTATGGCTTCATGTGAAAGCGATTGCCCATGCGATGGGGTGGCACGTAACAGAGGCTAGCCACGCGTCCGACGAGGCCCTTCCAAGGGTCACTCGCTCAGAGGGCCCGCGGGTTCTCTGGTGGCAGGAGGCTTTCCGCAAAGAGGAGCCGGCGGGGCTAGTCAGCTGGCCAGAGTATTGGAGCGAGCACTTCGAACTGTTAGTCAGCATCGGTTACCCGGAGGGTTTGACATCCAGAAGATTGTTCGAACTTGTAGCAGGAGCCTACGACATGGCTTTAGCGGTCGATCCAGGCCGAGTGGAGCGTAGGTCGGCTGCAGTATCGCACCTGATGTCCCAGGCCAGTGAGGTCCTGCTCAAGCATGAGGAGTCCTACATCCGGATTCCCCGACAGCACGAGGCCCGTACAGATTTTGATTCAGTAGGACGCGACGCGCCGATATTGCAACTCCCGCTTGGTGAATCCTGGCTTCCGGTTGATAGTCCAGGGTTTACCATACAATTGCCCTATCTTGATGACTTCGACATTAGAAATGCTCAAATAGAAGACGGGCGTTTCGAAGGAATCAACATTTGCGAGGTGGGGATAGGGACAAACTCTGCTTGCCGCCCGATCCCGGGCACTCTCCTTCCAGAAAAGACCGATGGGCGCGTCCACCTTGGCCTGGGAGACAATATTCTAATGGGTGGGGATACTTCTGGATCTTTCCATGGGGATTTGTTCCTGACTCCCGAGGTCAGTCTGGTCGCTAAGATCGATGATTCGTTCGAGGTTCGTGTTTCGCCCGCGAAGACTTCCCCTCAGGCCTACGTGGCGGTCACCGGGGAGGGCCAACGAATCGTGCGTGTCCCACTTCGAGGCTTCGTGGGACCAAACGATGGAGATCCGTGCGAAATCATAGAAGCGTTTGGCGAAAGGACTGGTCCCTCCTGGTCAAACTGGGAATCGCTGGGGTCCTTGGTTGATCCAAGATCAACCGAACTCTTCGTATTCCCCGAGACTGATATCGAACGGGTATGCTCTCTCGATAACGGCGCGAGTGAAGGCCCCTACGCGGACCTATGGCAACGCTTTCAGATCACCCTGGGGCCACTGCCTTGGCCACGGGTTGACATCTTGCGTGCCCCCCTATCGAAGCTAGGGCTTGCGCAAGCAGTCTCGGTGCCCGGTGCAATTCTTCTGGATCATTCGCTCAAGAGTCGACCCCTAACTGAAAAGTGGCTCTATATCTCGCATGAGATGTGTCATCAGTGGATTGGCGGAATGATGAGGCTGGGGCCCAAGCACAGCTCTACCTGGGAAGCTGCCTGCGAGGGCATTGCGCAGAGGATTTCGGAGGAAGTTCTGGGGAGTCGGTCCGCTGAAGTGTTCAGATTACTTAGAACCAGGCAACGAGTATTCTCTGACGGCCTCTCTCGTATAACGGAAGAATGGGCAACCGATGTCGCCCTGTGCTCCGTCGTTAGACAGATATGCGAAGAGTCGCTGCTTCAAGCGAGGCGACAGGAAGATATTCCACTACCACCCAGGAGTCGTGCATGTTCGCCAGTCAAATGATCTCAACCGCTGTCTCGTGCAATCTTAGCTGCACTTACTGTTACTACGTGACAGGGGCTTCGGAGTACGTTGCTAGCAATCTGCAGGCCGATGACTATGAGGCTTGGTTTGAGAAGTGCCGCTCGGCCGATGTTCCGTTGTATTCCATTGACATAACGGGCGGTGAACCGCTCCTGCATCCAGGTATTGAAGGAATTCTGCGGGTTGCTGCCGATGCTTTCCATAGGTATGCCCTGCTGACCAATGGCGTGCTAATGACGGATACTATTGCGCATCTGTTGGCTTCCCTGGGTTACTCGGTCCATGTCTCGCTTGACCACGTTTCACCCGAGGTTGGCGATAGAGTACGTGGCGGGACCAAGGGAGCGCTTCGTGGTATTGAACGCTTGCTTGAGGCGGGAGTACGAGAAATTGAGGCGGCGATGGTGGTGACCAGCCAGAATTGGCGTGATATTCCGAATGTCAGCCGGTTTGCTGCAGACAAGGGGGTGGCGCTGGAGCTCCTGCCCGTAGGTATTCACTCGAGTCATCATCTTAGTCTCACACGGCTCGCGCCGGAGGAGAGAATAGCTTTGGCAACTATGGTTCGGGATGTGCAAGCAGATCGTGAAGACTACTCTCTTAACGTGGCGTCTGCAGTGTTGACGGGAAGGTTGCCGCGGATTGAGAGATGCTCCTTTGTCGAGAGCTCAATCTTCATCGAAGCGGACGGCGGCATCTGGCCCTGCGGTCATGAGATGGGCCCAACGCAAAGGCTGGGGAGTATTCTTGATGATCCAACTGAGATCGTCTTGAAGCACGCCGAGGCCGCTTCTGAACGTCGCCCGCCTACCTGTGCTGGGATCCACTGCCTTCCTCTTGCGAGCTGACTTGAAAGACTTGATGATGCTCGTTAAAGGGTCGGTTGGGAGCGGGAGGAAACTCCTCGCATTGTTCGCCGTTGTTGGTTTCGCGGACTTCATCTTCGGGGCCACATTCGTATCGCAGATGCTTGCTGCTGGTGTCGGGCCCGCGGTCGCATCACTCGCGGTTTCGATTGCCGGCCTCGTATCCGTGGTGGTTGAGGTGCCAAGCGGTGTGCTGGGTGACAAGTATGGTCATAAACGGTTGACGGTATCTGGGCTCCTGGCCTGGGGGCTTGGACTTGTCGCGTTTGGCGTGTCTACATCGACATGGATGTTTGTCTGTAGCTTGCTGCTTTGGGGGATCGGGATGTCGTTGTTCTCCGGGGCCCCGGGAGCTCTGGTGGTCAACGAATTGCGTGCCAACGGCCGGGAGGACGTGATTCCACGTCTGGTCGCCCGCATGCATATTGCCCACTGGGTTGCATCCGCGGCAGGGGCATGTAGTGTATTTCTGTTTGGTGAGCGCGTTTCAGCTCCTGGATTGGTTGTGGTGGCCGGTGTACTGCTGGTGGTGCTGTGCGTCTGGGTGTGCCTTACTTGGGGAAATGGTGTTAAAACTTCCGGGCTGCGGATCACTGAGACGTTTTCTCTCGCCATCAAGTACTCGTGGCGGAAGGCTCGGCTTCCACTGGTGTATGGCGTTCTGCTAGGGATGCTACAAGGGATCCTCGTTCTTTCTTGGCAGCCATTAATATTGGAAGTCGGATCGGGGAGGGCGAGCACACTTGGGTTGGGACTCTTCTTCTTGAGTCTTGCGGCCGCATTGGGGTCTTGGTTTGCTGAGCGTCTAGTGAGGGTGGGGCGTAACCTCGTGACGTTCGGTTCCCTGCTGCTCTTAGCGTCCGGGCTTATTCTTGCAGCAGGTGGTGGACTTGGTGCCTACGCGGGTCTCGGAATCGCTGAGTTGGGAATTGGCTTGGGCCTGGCAGTCGTATCAATGTGGCAGCATGAGGTGTTTGAAGATTCCGTTCGGAATACCCAGCTGTCTCTGGCCAGCGCTAGTGGGGCGATTGGAATGGCCGCTGCCCAGGCGGTGTTTGGGTTGAATTGGGAGAGGTGGGGGCTCGGGCCAAGCCTTGTTTCCGCTTGCGTTATGGTCTCGTTACTCGGCCTCCTGGCCCAGGGCATTGCTGTCATGACTCGTCTACGCACACGTGCGGAAGGGGGTGCTTGATGTACAGAATCGGATTGCTTTGGCATGCTCGCGGAGAATGCTACTTGATTAGCGAGCGCGGTTGGCTTCGACTGAGGTCAAATTCGAGGATCGCAAGAAGAGATGGCCTGGTGAGGGTCTACGGCGAGGCATTGAATGAAGGTGAGTGGCTTGTAGAACGGGTTGAGGAAATCTTTGGCGGCGCCTCGGAAAAGAGACCTCTATATTACGACCGTCCGCCCGAGAATGTCTTCGGAGCAAGTATGCTGCGGAGCCGTGTGCATAAATTCATGGAGGCTCGGGGGTACGCAGAAATAATGCTCCCCTCGGCATGGCACACTGCTCAGGAGTGTGACGCCGAGGAGTTGCGGGTCACGCATCCACACGTCCTTGGTGACGTGGTCCTTCTGCAATCCCCTCAGCTTCCCGCTTATGCGGCGGTTTCAGGCGGTCTGGATGGTTGGTATTCGTTTGCCCGCTCGTGGAGGTGTGGGCCCAGCGGCGAGAGCGTGGAGGCAAGCCTGTTTGAGTTTGAGCAGTTGGTACTGGGCGGCGTTGGTGTCGTGCTCGCGGATCTGATGGGCGATGTCCAGGATCTCTTCTGTGAGTTGGCTGCTACCCAAGGAATCACGGTTTGCGAAGACGAGTTTCGCTCTGTGCCCGTTCGGACGGACTCCTTTGGTGTAGGCAAGATGGATCCTGTGTCGGTCTTGAAAGTGTCGACCAACATGGGGCGTCAAGCCCGAGTGTTGATGTACCGACGGCTTGCTGAGCTCGGTGCACATGTCACCGTCTTAGACGAGTTTGGGTCGACCCTATACGGAGAAGATGCTGTCTTGTCGAGCGCCTGTGAACGTCTCGTGGTCCAGGTCGCCGAGGAACACTTCGATGAAGTAGAGCGGTTGTTTGCCGCCGTGCGGCGCGCCCTAGCCCGCAGCCAGCTCACTGATATGACCAACCAGATTACGGATGTCTGGATGCCGACGTGGAGGATCCTGACCACGGCCATAGAGAAGGACTCTGCAAAGATCGGAGAGGGTAGCGGTGGAGGGCGCGCTATCGCGGCAACCAGACTCGGTGATGATCGTTGTCGTGCGGCCTCCCTAACAGTCGGCGGGGTTAACGTAGCCCACGTGGAGGAATTTAGCGCCCTGGATCGTTTCGAAATGAACCTGCAAGCAAATGGCTTGCCCCATGAACGGTTCAAGTATCTACTGGATCTCAAGGGGAGTGCGCCTAGGGCGACGGGGATGGCGTGCTTAGGGTGGGAGCAACTGTGTGCAGTTATTCTCGGGACGTCGCCGTATCGATGTCAGCTATTTCCGCGACGCAGTAATGGCTCTGCCGGCAACGCGCAGACGCCCACGATCCATTCGTAAGCTTTGAGAAGGAGGCTCAGCATGGTTCCAGGGACGAAGAAGTTGAACGTGCCGCGTGGGTCGGGGGCCGTTCCGTCGGCAGGGCCACTGCTGACGATGCAAGATGCCCTACGCCGTCTCTCCGATTACTGGACCTCGAAAGGGTGCCTCACGTGGCAGCCGTTCAATTCCGAGGTCGGTGCGGGTACCATGAACCCGGCGACGGTGCTGCGGGTGCTTGGCCCTGAGCCGTGGGATGTGGCCTACGTGGAGCCGTCGGTGCGCCCCGACGACTCCCGCTATGGCGAGAACCCGACGCGTATTCAGACGTTTACCCAGTTTCAGGTGATCCTGAAGCCGGAGCCTGGCGACCCGCAGGAGCTGTACCTGGGTTCGCTGGAGGAGGCCCTCGGGATCGACCTGAGCAAGCACGACGTGCGCTTCGTCGAGGACAACTGGCAGCAGCCGGCGATCGGCGCGTGGGGCCTCGGCTGGGAGGTGTGGCTGGACGGGATGGAGATCACCCAGTTCACCTACTTCCAGCAGGTCGGCGGCCAGAACCTCGACCCGATCCCGGTCGAGTTGACCTACGGCATGGAGCGCATCATGATGGCCCAGCAGGGCGTCACGCACTTCAAGGACATCGTCTACGCGACCGCCGCCGACAGGCGCCCCGTCACCTACGGCGAGGCGTTCGGCCAGCAGGAATACGAGATGAGCCGCTACTACCTCGACGACGCCGATGTCGAGGCGAACCGCCGCCTCTACGAGACCTACATCGGTGAGGCGACCCGCATGGTGGAGTCGCGCCTTCCGGTGCCTGCACATTCCTACATCCTGAAGTCGAGCCACGCGTTCAACGTGCTGGACGCCCGCGGCGCCATCTCGACGACGGAGCGGGCCAAGGCGTTCGCGACGATGCGTCGCCTGATGCGCGACACCGCTGCGCTGTGGATCGAGCGCCGTGAGGAGCTCGGCTTCCCGCTGACCCGTGAGGCCGCCGCCGAGGACGACACCGCCCCGCGGCCGGCCGACCCGACCACCCTGTCGACCGAGCCGCAGACCTTCGCCCTCGAGATCGGCGTCGAGGAGTTGCCCCCATACGTCGTGCCGCAGACCGTCGACGCCGTCCGCGAGTCGCTCACCGCGAAGCTGGCCGCGACCCGGCTCGAGCACGGCGAGATCACCGTCGAGGGCACCCCCCGCCGGATCGTCGCCACCGTCAAGGACGTCGCGGCCGCCGAGCCCGACGCGGAGCAGTTCCGCAAGGGCCCGAAGTGGCAGGCCGCGTTTGACGCCGACGGCAACCCGACCAAACCGCTCGAAGGTTTCATGCGCGGCCAGGGCGCCACGATCGAGCAGGTCGTCAAGGTTGAGATCGGCGGCAATGAGCACGCGGCCATCTCGGTCAAGGTCGAGGGCCGCAGCGTGTTGGAGGTTCTTGGCGGCATCGTTGCCGACATCGTCTCCGGGCTGCGCGCCGAGAAGAACATGCGCTGGAATGACCCGTCGCTGTCGTTCTCCCGCGCCGTTCGCTGGCTGCTAGCGCTCTGGGGCGAGGCTGTCGTGCCTGCCACCATCTCAGAGCTGACTGCGGGCCGCACCACCTACCTGGAGCGTGTCGTGGCGGCCGACTCCGACGGCGTGCGCGCCGACGGCGCCAAGGTCGGCCACGTTGAGGTCGCCTCCGCCGACGAGCTGCTGACCACTATTGAGGCGGGACGCATCGTGCTGTCCGCCGACGCCCGACGCGAGTCGGTGTCCCGGCAGGCCACCGACCTCGCGGCCAGCGTCGGCGGCACCGTCGACCTGGACGACGAGGCCGCCCTCGTCGACGAGATCACGAATCTGGTGGAGGAGCCGCGCGGCATCCTGTGCCACTTCGACGATCGCTACCTCGACCTGCCGGAGAAGATCCTCACCACAGTCATGCGCAAGCACCAGCGCTACCTGCCCGTCTTCAAGGACGGCAAGCTCGCACCGTACTTCGTCACGATGGCCAACGGCCTTTGCGACGATGACACGGTGCGTGCCGGCAACGAGTCGGTGATCCGGTCTCGCTACGAGGACGCGCTGTTCTTCTGGAACTGCGACCTAGAGGTAGAGAAGGTCGACTCTTTCGTGCCCGGCCTCGGCGCCCTGACCTTTGAGGACCGCCTCGGCTCGGTGGGTCTGCGTGCCCGCCGGATCGCCGCCATCGCCGCCAAGCTGGCCGACCGGATCGGCCTGGACGGCACCGAGCGCGAGACGCTGACCCGCGCGGGACGGCTTGCCAAGTTCGATCTGTCGACCCAGATGGTCGTCGAGATGAGCTCGCTCGCCGGGTTTATCGCCCGCGAATACGCCGTCCGCAAGGGCGAGTCGCAGGCCGTCGCCGACGCGCTCTACGAGATGGAACAGCCGCACACCTCCGCCGATCCCGTCCCCGCCTCCGTGCCCGGTGCGCTGCTCGCGCTAGGCGACCGGTTCGACCTGCTCGCCGCCATGTTCGCGCTCGGCGCGAAGCCGACCGGCTCCTCCGATCCGTTCGGGCTGCGCCGTGCGGCACTCGGTGTCGTGCGGATCCTGCGTGAGTCCGCGGGCACCAAGCTGGAGGCGCTCACCATCCGCGCTGGCCTGACCGACGCAGTCGCCCGGCTCGCGGAGCAGGGCATCGACGTCGCCCCCGACGCCATCGAGTCAGCCCTGGAATTTACCGTCGGCCGCTTCGCACAGTTGCTGCGCGACGAGGGCACTCCCGCTGACCTGGTCACCGCCATCCTGCCCGCCGCTGACGCGCCCGGCCGAGCCACGCGGCTGCTCGCCGAGCTGGATGCCGCCAAGGCCGATCCGCGGCTTGCGGCGCTGGTCGAGACGCTTGTGCGAATCTCCCGGATCCTCCCGGATGGGGTCGCCCCCAGCTTCGACGCCGCCAAGCTGTCCGAGCCCGCCGAACTCGCTCTCGCGGAGCGGGTCGGCGCCCTTGGCGTCGGTGTTGCCGAGCTGCCGATCGCGGCGCTGCTCGACGAGACCGAGCCGGTCGTGGCTCAGGCTGCGACGTTCTTCCACGACATTCTGGTTAACGCCGAAGATGCCGACGTTCGGGCCGCCCGTCAGGGCCTGCTCGCTACGTTCCTCGCCTCGGTGCCCGCCGGGATAGCCTGGAAGGCACTCGATGCCTCTTCTACAGGTCGCAAGCAAGGTACTGGGGTGACATTCTGAAGAGCTATACACTGTCGCGGTTCCGACATCCTGATCCCGTAGCCGCAACCAACGCAATTCTGGTCAACTTCCGTGATTTCTACACTGGAAGGGGATATCAGGAGGCTTCTCGTGCAGGCCTATCTCGGCATCGCGATAAGTCGATCCGTTTCACGAATTCGACCATAAGCGCACTGAAGCCGTATCTTGACGGGCCATGCGTAAACAACTCCTTATTCCTTTCTCAGCCGGCGGTGCGGCTGCGCAACCTTGACTATTGGAATGTGCGCGGCAAGATGTCGCCATTCGGATGCTCGTTCGTTGCGATGGGAACCCTTATGCCCGCCTCGTCCATCGGGCAAGCCCTGGATGACTTGATAGTATTTCTCAGTCGTCATGTCGGTCTGTACGAGCAAAGGCTTCAGCTGGGAGTTTATCGAGAGCACCTGGACCTCCTGTCTTTGGTGAGCGCCTCCGGCATGCGAGTAGTTGCGGGTGAGGCCCAAGAGGACTACTTATACCGATACGGAATGCCGGACATCTCAGGACGTTCAATCAAAATTACCGCTTCCGAGCCCAATGGAGGTGTGACCGAGGTGGCTGCAGTAGTTGAAGTTGCTCGGCTGGGCGCCCCGATTGCGGTTGAGACAGCCTTTAGTGTGAACATCCTGCTTACTTCGCGTGAGAGCCTCATCCATCCAGTTCTCGCGTCTGTCGGTGCGTTGGGTGCTGATGAGGGAGTTGATACCCTAATTGCCTTAGACTGTCTAGGGACAGCGGTATCGCTTCTTGCGGAAGGGCTTCTCCCGACTGCCCGGGGGAGGGGAGGTCGACTACGTCAACTATTGCGAACCGCCGTCAAGGCGTCTCCCGTCCTTGACTGGCCATCGGTTATTACTCGTCTGGCGGACGCTGAGACTTCGGTGAGGTCGAATCTGAGCCCCCCTGACCGAAGTCTTTTCGAGGATCTGTCGGCGTCAGATACGGCTGCCCGTTTCGGGGCTGCACTCGCAAGAGTCGGCTGAGTAGCGAGTCAGGCTTCTCTTCGGAGGTTTCCAGTCATAGTGGTGATACTGAGAACTGGACACGACAGAGACATCGCCCTGGGCTACGACGACTCCGCCCGCAGAATCCCCCAAGCCGATCGTCGCCCCACCCAAACTATTGCCGACGCAGCGCAGACCAGTCCGACGGTCAACCACTACACCGACGGCTCGAACAACCCGGCTATGCGCATTTGACGGGACTGTCCTAGAAACCTGACTTGGCTCATGTTTGGTGTTTTTGGGGTTGGAGGGGGTGTTGGCTAGGGGTTTTGGTTGGTGTGGTGTGCACTAATCGGGGGTGTTCTAGCCTGTTGGGGTGAGTCCGTATGTGAGGACGGTGAAGACCGCGTCGGGGGCGACGGCGGTTCAGGTGGTGTGGTCGTCGTCTCGTGGATCGCGGTCGATGGATCACATCGGGGTCGGCACACACGCCGGAGGATGTTGAGGTGTTGAAAGCGGTGGCGCGGCAGCGCATGATCGCCGCTGGTCAGGACGAACTCGATTTCGGGGACGGGCAGCCACGACGGCGGGCGCTACCGATCCGGCGGTCGCGGGCGGAGCACTTGTGGAATGCCTTGTCGGTCGGGTTTGAACGGCTCGGGTTCGATACCGCCAGTGGTGGTGACGAGGTTTTCAAGCAGTTGGTGCTGGGCCGGTTGATCGAGCCGGCCAGCAAGTTGGAGACCTTGCGGGTGCTCGAAGAGATCGGGGTTCGGCCTTGCGGCTACGCGACGGTGAAGCGTCGGCTCGCCGTGTATGCCGAGCCGGCGTGGCGGCAGCAGATAGCGTCCGCGTGCGCTTGTCACATCGGGTTGGGTGTTGTATGACGTGAGCACGCTCTACTTTGAGACTGATGTTGGGGACGGGTTCCGGGAATCCGGATACAGCAAACAACGCCGCTTGGAACCCCAGATCACCATCGGGTTGTTGACCGACGCGCGTGGGTTCCCGTTGATGGTGGAGGCGTTCGAGGGTAACCGTGCGGAGACGACCACGATCATCCCGTCGCTCCAGGCGTTCCAGGCCGCTCACGCCCTGCCGGAGATAACGGTGGTGGCTGATGCGGGCATGTTGTCTGACGGGAACCTGCGGGCGTTGTCCGGGGCGGGGTTGCGGTTCATCGTGGGCCAGAAGATCCCCGAGGTCCCCTACATCGTGCGGGAGTGGCTGAAGACCCATTCCGGCCAGCAGCCCCCTGACGGGCTGACCCTGACTCAACCCTGGTCGAGGGGCCCGGCCGGGGCAGCAGTGACAGAGACGATCTACTACCAGTACCGGGCCGACCGAGCACGCCGTACCCTACGCGGTATCAGCGAGCAGGTCAGCAAGGCCGAACGCGTGGTCGCGGGGAAGATCCCGGTGAAACGGAACCGGTTCATCACCCTCACCGGCGCACAGAAATCGGTGAACCGGGACTTGGAGGCCAAAGCCAAAGCGCTGGCTGGCTGGAAGGGATACATCACGAACCTGGCTGACCCGAGGCCGGAGTACGTGATCGGCGCCTACCACCAGTTGTGGCAGATCGAGAAGTCGTTCCGGATGAGCAAATCCGATCTGAAAGCCCGCCCGATCTACCACCACTTGAAAGACTCGATCGAGGCCCACCTCACCATCGTGTTCGCCGCCCTCGCCGTCGCTCGCTGGTTGGAGGCCACCACCAAAGTCAGCTTGAAGACCCTGGTCAAAACACTACGCCGCTACCGAACCATCGACATCCAAGCCGGCGACGCCATCGTCACCGCTGAAGACCCCATCCCCGACAACATCCAAGCCTGGCTCGACGCCATCCACAACACCCGGGAACGACACTAAATGAGCCAAGTCAGGAACTGACAGCCCCACAGGTCCAGATCTGATTCCAGGGATGGGTCGGATGTCGGCCATCCTCCTTCTTCCGTCGTCCCGGGGAAGGGCGGCGGAAGAGAGTCGTGTAGCCCACCGCGGCCTTTCCGCAAGCAGAACCGCGATGTGCCGGCCAGCCCAGCCCGATCCGCTTTCGGCATGCGATCCGGTGTCGCGGTGGGGCGAGGGCCACGGGGCATGGCGACGATATCTGTCACCGTCGTCATCGTGCGACGCGGGCTCAGCTGTATATCTTGCTCCGCCACGACCTGGCGGTATCACCCTGACCGGCGAATTTTGGTGCCTCCAGGAGTGTTGCGCACTGCCCAGCCGTGCTCCTCGAGGTCAGGAGGCGATTCCTACGAACCTAGATCGTCCATCGAGTAGACATCGCGGCAATGAAGAACGATCCAGATTGACGGGATGGATTCACAGTGAAACCTTCAAGGAGCGGTGTGCAGATGATGCGGAGAAATATGTAGAACCTGATCTTTGAGGTCAGGAAAAGCCAAACGGCGACTGCAACAACTCCTACACATGTACCGGCGTCGCAATGGAGCCTGACCTTTGAGGTCAGGAAAAGTCGACTGGTCATCCCAGATCCCCAGCACCTCACGCCGGCCGCAATGGAGCCTGACCTTTGAGGTCAGGAAAAGGGCCCCGCGGGGCCGACTCGGACAGAATCTGGGCTTCGTCGCCGCAATGGAGCCTGACCTTTGAGGTCAGGAAAAGTTCCCGTTCCACTTTGGCATATCGTTCATCCATGGAATCCTGCCGCAATGGAGCCTGACCTTTGAGGTCAGGAAAAGCGGAGGATGTGGCTTTGTTGGTTCGGACGATTATTGCGCCGCAATGGAGCCTGACCTTTGAGGTCAGGAAAAGATTCTTGTCCATGGTCTTTTTCGCTGTTTATCAACCTGCCGCAATGGAGCCTGACCTTTGAGGTCAGGAAAAGAAGGAGACTTCGCGAACAACACCGCACCGCTACCGAAGCCGCAATGGAGCCTGACCTTTGAGGTCAGGAAAAGTTGCAGCGGTTCTCACGCATCTGGCATCCTTGGGCACGCCGCAATGGAGCCTGACCTTTGAGGTCAGGAAAAGCATGGCGGGCCTACACAACCCGCAAACAGGTCCCCGCCGCAATGGAGCCTGACCTTTGAGGTCAGGAAAAGGGGCGGGGGCCGCGAGGGAGCGGTGGTCGAGCCCGCCGCAATGGAGCCTGACCTTTGAGGTCAGGAAAAGCAGATCACGAAGATCCGCGAGGAGATCACCACCCAGCCGCAATGGAGCCTGACCTTTGAGGTCAGGAAAAGAGCTCGCGATTTTTTCGGCCTCTGGCTACTAGTATTGCATGGGTTTGCGAGTGCTGGCCAGCTGGGGGTGTGCAGTGGGGTGGTTCGTCTCTTGTGGGTTGGCTGAAAGCCCTTCTGACTAGGGTGCGAGCGCTCCCTGGGGGTTGGCTGGGTACTGGAGCGCTCGCGTGGTGGCTAGACAATCTGTGGTCCTCGGGTGGGTAGCTCCTCACGGTGCCCGACGAAGATGAACCGGTCCTCGCCGATCTCGCCCAGGTCCACGATGACCACCGAGTCGACGGCCAAGTTCATGATCTTCTCTCCAGCTGCTCTCAGGTGAATCAGCTCAGACCTATTGAGGTCGCAGATGAAGACCGAGTACTGGAGGCGTTCTCCGTGGGCCTCCATCAACTTGCAGATTCGCCGCAGCCTTCCGGGTTCGCGGATGTCATATGCCACCAGATAGCGCCGCCTCCGTGTCTTCATCTGGTCACCATCGCAGTGTACTGGTCCAGTTCACTGGTGAGGAATGCTCCCAGAACACGGGTCTGGATGTCCATGATTCTACGGTAGGTTGCCTTGTAGCCGAATTGGGGGTGGGTGATCTCCTGATCGAGGCGACGTTCGTATGCTCGCAGGACCGCTTTGCGCCCACTCGGTTCCAGCATGCAACCTCCGGCACGGGTCCGGAAATCGCGCGGCCCTACTTCCCGGTTGTTCAGTACCTGCACCACGACACTCTCCGCCACCAAGGGGCGGAACTCCTCGGCGAGGTCCAGTGCCAGTGCGGGACGCCCGAATCTCGGTTTGTGGAACATGCCCAAGTATGGGTCGAAACCCACCGACGCCAGTGCCACCGTCAGATCCTTCACCAGCAATGCGTAGCAGAAGGACAGAAGGGCGTTCAGGGGGTCTGGTGGTGGCCTACGGGAACGACCGTTCTCGTGGAAATCCGACACGTCAATGCGTGTGTTGTCGCCGATCATGGCTGGGAAACTCGCGAAATAGAGTCGCGCTGCTGTCCCCTCGATACCCAGCAGTTGGCCGGGAGAGGTGGCTTTTGTCGCCTGTATCGCCAGTTCTTTCAGCTGATTCCCGATACGTTCGGCCTCGGTACGTGAGTTGCGCCGCATCAGTGTTCGGCAATTGCGGATCTTTCCCGATATCATGTTCCGCGCGGCTTCCAGGCGTTTCTGCTCTGGTGTCCCGAACTGTGCTATGCGCAAATCAACATTCTTGCCCGGAAGCCCTTCGGCCATTCCTGCGAACCAGCCCCCATACGTGAACCAGAGGATCGGAAGATCGTTGCTCATGAGTTCCCTCACGGCCTGCGAGGAGACGGTAACGTTTCCGAAGACGCACAGCTGACTCACATCGATGAGACGGTAACGTGCCTGCAATTCGCCGTCGAGACGTACCTCCAACCTGTCGTTGCGAATCCCGACGGTGGAACCCTGCATCGTCACGTACACGGGACGTCCCTCGAGGATGGGTGCCATCAACCTCTTGAGAGGTCGTCTTTCCCGAGGAGGGATCTTCAGTGAGGTCATTTCGTCGGGGAGACAGATGCCGACCAGCGAGCAGCGAGGACATTTCGGACTGTTCCTCAGGGGAGGCGGCGGTTTCGGGTCGGTAGCAACACGCCACGCGTCCTTGAGGGTTTCCGTGATTTCGCTGAGGGCCGTTTCATCGATGCGAATCACAACTCGTCGTCGGGTTTCGGCATACCAGATTTCCGCCCGCTCCACAACGTATCCGGCCTCCTTCAGGAGCAGAGCCTGAATCAATAGCTGAGTCCTGTCGTTCGGCCAAGGAGCCCCGGTCTTGTCCGGGTGTCCTTTCTTGTAGTCGACGGGGACGACGGAACCGTTCCCGCCGTCCTCCACCAGGTCCAGTTTCGCCGCCAGTCCCAGGCCAGGTGAACTCAGGGACACTGATCGTGCGGTCCTGCCGTCCCAGGCCTCGGACTTGTCGGGTAGATCCCCGGATTCCTCGTCAACGACGCGGTGCAGGTAGCGCCCCTCCTCGACGTCATCGCTGGTCGTGAAGCGTGACTGTACCCATTCCAGATGGAACAGGCGCGGACAGTAGACGAACTCGTTGAGCATCCGTGCCGGGACCGTTTCCGGAAGCCCCGGGATTTCTGGCCTGACGGTCATCGCGACACGGGGGTCAGGATGCCGGCGGACTTACTCCCGGGCGGCTGGTGGCGTCGTGCCCGGCAGATGTGGAAAACCCCCAGCAGGCGGATCTTCTGGTTCAAGGGCTCGCCGAGATCACCATCCAGCGCCGGATGTTCGACCAATGCCTTGACGCCGGCAGGACCCAGTGGTTCCCGCCACAGCGGCAGGCGGAGCTCCTGGATGGATCGCCGCCGCGCGGCCACTGAATGCCAGCCGCTCGTACGGGCCCTCCTGCGCAGCGCGGTGGTGGTCCACAGTGGATAGGACATGAGCGCCAGCCACGTTGCTCCCGGGACACCGCGCATCCTTCCGGTTCTGCCTCTGCTGTCATCGATCGCTTTCCATACTGCTCGGTGGTCCAAGTACTCTCCGGTGACACCGGGTACCCGCACCCAGTCGGTGAGGGCCTCGTGGAGATATTCTGGGTTTTTCTGCACGTGCTCCAGAGGTTTCTTCAGCATGGTTGCAATTGATTGCTTGCCGGACGATGCGATGAATTGACTGACTGAACAACGCTTCTGCGAGTTGGATTTTTGATTTTTTGATCCGGAATCGTTCTTCTCGGAGGTAGCTGCCAAGTCGGTGATGAGGCTGGTCAGCCATGAAAACATCGTTGCGCTTTCTGTTCCAGAGATTTCCGGGAATAGGTTCTCCGCAAAAGAGTGCAGTTTCCCCTGTGGCACCCGTAGCTTGTCCGGGGCCTCCCCGGGAGGAGGGAAACCTAGTGGACCACCCGGCACGGAAACTCCTTCCGGCATGGTCCTGACGATGTCGACGAGAGCTTCAGCAACCTCATCAACCGTTGCCAGGGAAGAGGTCAGCACGGGACGGTGATCGGTCGTATTCCAGTGCAGCCGGGCGTTGTCGTCGGTGAAGTCGTGGATGAGCCGCAGCGTCCCGATCGCCGCGAGAATTGCCAGGGGCGAGTCGCCGAGCAGGGCTGGGAGCGTGACGTGGTTCATCATGATCCCTCCGAGGACACGGTCATGTCGGCGCAGCGCACGACGGCTTCCAGCAGGGCGAGTCCCCACCGGCCGTACCGGGCGTTGAGCCGGAAGAAACGTTCGGCGTCCGAGAGCCGAACACTGGTGGGTAGCTCAGACGTGACTGGGATGTCGTCGACGACAGCCTCCAAGGTGTGTTTTCCGGTGTCGAGCACTGGCGGCAGAAAAGGCCTGGCGTGTCCGTGGTGGCTTGCCACCAGGTGGCGCAACAGCTCCGGATCTCCCGGATAGGGTTCGGTCAGTCTCGCCAGGTACTTGGCGACGAGGACCTCGGACCAGGCCTCGTGTCGCGCCCCGTGAGGCAGGCCGCTCAGTTGTCTCGCCCGTCGGTACTGCTGCCGATCACCAGGCGGCATGCCGGATTTCGCGAGCGGTTCGTCCGCCAGCTCCGCGCGGATCGGATCGCCTCCGAACAGCATCGCCTGGAACCGTTGATCCACCTTTCCCAGATCGTGCCAGCGGGCTGCGTCGGTGACGGTTTGCCGCACGCGCTCAGGCAGTCCCAGCCTGCGCGCCACACCGTCCGCGCGTGCGCCCACCGCTTCCAGATGGGCTGCCAGAGTGACCCGCCGGTTCAGGTGCGAGGTTTCGTCGGAGTTCCCGTCATCTGCGGTCAACCAGCTGGTTGCCGGCGAAACCACCCGCAGCACGGGGGATGTGGTGTCGGCCGTCCGGGTCAGGACAATGTCCCCGCCCAGCCGGGAACGGAGTGTGGCGAGATCATCCCGGGTCCAAGGGGTGGCGGGGTCCTCGGGCTCGGGGTGACGGGTGAGCCACGCGAGGACAGCCGACACGATGCCGGAGCGGAACTCTTCCCGATCGTCCGGATCATCGCAGTTGCACCAGTCCTGCACCAGATCCTGGAGGTCGGAAGAGGACGGAATCCCAAGCCGGGCAGGTAGGTCGGGATCGAGACGCAGGGCTGCCTGGCCGCGCCTGCAGGCGGCCAGTTCGGACACGTCACTCACCTTGTCCGTGCTGGTGGGGGCCCAACCGAATTGGTCGAGCCCTCCGGAGTCGGTTGGCACCACGACCACGTCCCCGGGACGCAGCGACTCACCGGAGACCCAGGCCCAGGTCGACGGACCGGAACCGCCGTCCACCCGCCGGAGCACCGTGCTTTCCGAGTTGTCGCTGAAGGGGATGTCGTCGAAATCGTCGTAGTCCTCCGTGTCACCCACCGGCAAGGGTTGTGCGTCACACAACCAACGCCGCAACGCCCCCAACGGAATCTCCACACACTCCTCGGCGCGGAGCGGTAGGGCGTCGATCACACCGCCGACCTCCTCAGCGGGCAATGTCTCGTTCCAAGCGTTCCGCAGCCCATCGCGCCAGGCCACCGTCACCGGCGCAACCGACCTGTCAATGCCGTGCAGGTACGGGTCCAACGGAGGATCGACGCTTGGAACCGGGCTGGTACGCACCCATGCATCGAGTTGTGCCGGTAGCAGGAGCGGAAGCAGTGGGGCCTCCGCGGTCAGTTCAGCGGGGACGTCCAGATGGCGCAGCGCCAGCGGGGAGACGTCCATGGTTCCGGATGCCTTCAACCTGGACCGCAGGAAGTTGGCCGTGTGCACTTTGACGTCCCCGTAGACCGGTGGTTTCGGGTCGTTGTCCTCCACCACGACCACATCCGCTGCGGGCAGGACACCTCGCCGGTTGACGCGTCCGATGCGCTGGACCAGCGCATCCCAGGGCGCGGTCTCGGTGATCAGGGCGGTGGCATCGAGATCGATCCCGACCTCAACGGTCTGGGTGGCGACCAGCACCGCCGACCCCGGTGTCTCCTCGCGATCCGCACCGAAGAGGTCGGTCACCGTGGCGGTGATTGCCTCGCGATCCACCGGACGGGAACGCCCCATCAGCAGCAGCACCTCGGTGCCTGAGGGCAGGTCCTTCGACCCCAGCAGCCTGTGGTGAACCTCCCGTGCCCTGTCGACGGTGTTGCACACCACGAGAACACGGGAGTCGGTTCCCGTGGCGGCCCCGGCTGCGTGGGCCGCGATGTCCCGCACGACTCGCTGTTTCGTGGTGTCGACGAAGCTCAGTATTTTTGCGGCGGCCAGGCGTGCCCGGGCAGTGGGATCGTCCAGATGTGCCTTTTCGTCGAACGACGTGGTCCACCCCTCGGGACGTCCGGTGCTGGTGGCGCTGAGGTGCACGACCGAGGTTCGGGGCAGCCCCAGAACCTGGCTGGAATCCAGGGAGCCGGTTGCGTCAAGAGACGCGGTGAGGGCCTGCGCCAGGTGCGCCTCGTCGATCATGATCACGGAATCAGCGCCCACTAGGGCGGCATCGATCGGGCGTCGCCGGGTACTGACTCCGTAACCACGGAAGAACAGGCGGCTTCCCACCTGGTCCACGGTGCCGGTGACGATCGCGGGCAGGTCGGGAAGCGGCAGCCACGCGGCATCCCAGGTCGCTCCGCCGCGCATCTTGACCACGGGAAGCACCGGGCCGCCGGCCGAACCGGACAATCCACGGAGCCTGCGGGCGACCTCCTCCGACACGCTGCCCGGAGATGCCGTCTCCAAGGCCTCGGCGATGCTTTTTCCGTGCAGCTCGGCCTGGTCGACGACGATTCTCCGATCCACCACGAGGAAGATCCGTCGCCGTCCCAGCCCGCTCGCGGCCTCACCTCCGGCGCACATGGCCAACACGAACACGGCGACGTCGAGCATCGACGTCTTGCCCAGACCGGTGGGCACGTCCACGAGAGACGGCCAGCTGCCCTTCCGGAGTATGTCGGCAACCACGTCCGACTGCCAGGGGAACGGACGATGGCCGTGAACCTCCTCCGTGAAGCGGTCGAAATCACTGGCGATCATCCGTCGGCTCCTTCATGTTCGGGGGCGAACAAGCCGACCCCGAAGTACCGTCCGGCGCCGGCCAGCACGGGTCCTGTGACGGGATGCTCGAATGTCATCCGGACGTGCCGGTACAGGCGTCCGCGGGCCCGAAGAGGAAGTTCCTTCGGGGTGAGGCGCACGGCCCCGGGGGTGAGCGGCTGGGTGCTCAGCTCCACCTCATCAGGTTTCGGAAGTCCTGCCTGTTGGAGGGAACGGATCACTGCCGGGGCGAGATCACCGTTCTTCGGGTATCTGTCCAGCACGAGAGGGGTCACGGACACCCAGCTTCTGGCGGGCCGCGTCCATCGCGCGGCGGTCGCACTGGCGGGCAGTGGCTCGTCGGGGGAATAACGCAACCCGAAGACCCGCCTGAAACCGGGCACCTGGAGGTCGACGATCCGGTCCGGATCGGTGCCCAGGATGCCCCGCAGGATCCTGCGACGCTCCGCCTGGTCCAGGCCCGGGATCGCGACTGCCAAGGCCCGCAGATGCCCGTCCGCGTGAGGGAATCCGGCGAAGGGAAGCCCGAGATAGGCGACGTGGAGATGCCCGTCGAACCCATGGCCGTGCAGAGCAGGAGGCAGTGGATTCTTCGTCTGCGACATCACCTTCGCCCGGAGTGCCGCGGTGAAGAGCCCGACCAGGTTGCCCGGGGGACGGTGATCGACGAACCGGAGGATGACCAGGTCCGGGTACGGTGACTCCACGATTGTGGGGGCCACGGTGTCGTTCTCGTCCCGTACCAGCCTGTAGGGCTGGCGTGCGTGGCTGCGGCTGGCCTGCCAGGAGGGCTGGTCCAGTTCGTGGAGAGTATTCAACTTGCCCAGGTAGCCGGGAAACGGAACCCTGATGTCGTATTCCGCCCGGTCATGGTCGGTGGGTTCAAAGATGGACAACCCCGGCAGTGACCTGAACTCCGCCACCCTGCGGAAGGCCAACATGACCGGTGACGTCGAACGCCCGAGATATGGCACGCGCCGCGCCAGGGCGTCGAGTCCTGCCAGTGTCTCATCCGACAGACCCCGGTCGTCAGGCCAGACGAACTGGATCCTGGGGTCGGGGGGAAAAGTCCTGATGCGTTGCATCAGGTCACTGGTCCGGGCGGGATGGTTTTGATTTCCTGTCTTTATTTTTCCCGATTTCGTTTTCTCTCCATTGAATCTGGCGTTCGTGACGACGAAGGAACGACTGATGCTGCACGGAGCAAAAGCCGAAGCGTGGATCAGAGGCGGGGGTAAATGTTCGAGTTCGTACAACGGGGCAATTTCATCGCTTTCTGCCACCGAACGTAGTGCGGAGAAAACCCGGGCCGGATGTGGGGGCCATTCGGGGGCGCGAGGGTCCTCGCCGTCGCCGGCTTCGTAGCGCTCGCCCATCAGGCAGATGTCGAGGCAGACAGGCATGTCACTCCCCTGAGGACTCGGCCTTGGTCACGGTGAAGTCGATTGCGGCGGCGAGGGCCGTGGAAGGGACCAACTCGATCGTCTCGAGGTGAATTGGAACCCCAGAATCAATGGCGGTTTCCAGTGCTTCGTCGTACAGAGCAACGGCCTCACTAGTGGACAGGGAGAACGGCTCCACCACGCCGCCCCGGCCGATCCACTCGAGGGTTTCTGTTTCCACCACCAGGTCGCAGCCGCTGCGCAACCAGATTCCGGCGCCACCGAAGGCCAGTCGATCGCCGAGAAGCGCGAGAGCAACCAGAAGAGTACTGGCGGCGAACTGCGTGTTCACCCCGAGGGGGCCGAAACGGATCCGTCGCACCGCCGTCAGGCTGAGGGCGGAGAAGCGCGTGGCCTCCGTGACGGTCACTCCACCATGGGCGGGATTCGGTGCGATGTTGCCGTGGCCGATCTCACTCAGCTTCGCCTTGGCGTTCTTGGCCGCGGTGGAGGAGTACGTCCACTCATCGCCGTCGCCACTTCGCGCTCCGGTGAGGTTGAGCGGATCCATGCGACCCGCTTTACGAGTGCCTACGACGGGATCCCAGCCGACGATCTCGCTGCTGTAGAACCGGGGAAACTTGGCCTGCCGCCCCTTGCGGTGACTGTTCCAACCCCCATAGACCAAGGTGGTGGGATCGTACTGGAGCAGCGCGGTGGCATCCTCCAGGGAAGCGGCCTGCAAAGCCTTGCCCACGGGTGTCCTGTCGAATTTCTCGCCGTCGAGCAGCGAATCGCGCCAGTAGGCGTCGAAGGCCCGGTGTGGCGCATCCAGCCCGGTGATGACGGCCTTCGCCGCGCCGTCGTGGGTGAGCCTCAACAACGGCAGTCGAATCTCTTCCGCCTGCCGAGCCTCTTTGAGCGCCTCCTCGCAGCGGTTCGCCTGGGAGGGAACCTGATCGAGGACAACGGCCTCACGCAAGGCACCGTTGTGGCTGCGGGTCTCCATGAGATAAGGGGATTCGCCCGAGCTCGAGGTGGGAAACGTTGGCGGGAAAAGCCTGCTTCCCGGGCCACCACCGGGCTGGTACGTGGCGCTTATCCTTGCCAAGGCGAATTCGGGGTCGCGGATCTTGTCCTGGAGCGAACCGAGAGACAGCGTTGTCATGATCTTCCTTCGTGGGGTTCGGTGACACCACCATAGCGGGGGAAGAGGACGCGGACATCGTCAGGCGGAAAAAAATCGTTGAACCAAGAGAATGCGTCAAGACTCAACTGGTTGTGAGGAAGGTTCCCGGCCCATCTTGTTGGCACGTCCGGGGCCGCCGATGAAAGGAGCTCAGTATGACCGGTGACGGCGTCAACGATGTCCTTGCCCTGAAATCCGCCGACATCAGGACCGCGATGGGCATCACCGGCACCGAGGTCATCAAGGAGACCGGGGAAATGATCCTCGGCGACGACAGCTACTCCACCATCGTCGCCGCCGTCGTTCCGCTGCCGGCGACGCAGATCCTGTGGATCAACCTCGTCACCGAATCCGGCCCACACTCGCGATGGGCGTCGGTCCGGAGACCGACGCCCATCATGGGCCGCGGTCCCCGCACCACCGCGTTCATCGCCCTGGTTTCATGCAGCTGTTCAACATGCTGAACTTCCGTTCCGATACCGGCAGCGCCCTCATTCACATGGTCAGCAACGCTTGGCTGTGGAGGTCGGTCGTGCTGGTCACGGTGCTCCAGATTCTGGTGGTCGAGGTGCCGTTCCTGGAGTCCGCCTTCGGTACGGCGTCACTGGACTGAATCCACTGGGTCGTCGCGGTCGGCGCCGGTGCGGCGGTGCTGCTCTACGAGGAGGTCGTGAAGCTGCTCCGACGCACTTTCCGGCGCATCCTGACGAGCGGTAGAGGAGCCTATCGACGGGACCGCAGGTCGAGGAACAGATCGAACAGGCCCTTGGTGATCCTCGTTCCGGCGTTGTATTCCTTAGGGCATTCGCGCTCGGGCTGCAACTGCCCCGGTACCGTGCCGTAGGCGTGAATGCCGATCGCGAAGGCACCATCGGGCATGTACAGGGGAGAGCCGCTCTGGGCGGGGTAGGTGTCCATCAAATAGCAGAGCTGGTTTCCGTGGCTCTCCGTCACCGTTCCGCTCATGCCCCAGAGCTCTCCCGGATTCTTGTCATAGGGGTAGCCGCGCAGTTCGGTCCCGGTGTCCTTGTAATCCCCGGAACGCCACGCCAGACCAAACCAGCCGGTCCGGTCGCCGAGTGGTTTGTCGAGCTTGACCAGTCCCCAGTCCCGCCGAGGGTCATTCTTCTTGATCCAGGCGTCGTCGGTCCACCTCTGAGCTGCTGTCGCGGTCTCGAACGGGCGGTCAGAGCCGTTCGCGCCCGGGCTGTACTCCAGCCCGGAGGTCCATTCCTTGCGCTCGTAGTTGTACACGCAGTGCCCGGCGGTGACCAGCGTGTCGGCCGAGATCATCCAGCCCGTGCAGTACGGCTTGCCGCCCTTGCTGATGTAGACGATGGCGGAGTTCGGGTAGGTGGTGGTGTCGGTCAGCCGCACCCGGTCGTCCCCGCCGATGATGCTGTTGGGGGCTGATTCGATCGAATCCGGTTTGTACCCGGCAACCGTCTCGGAGTTCTCCGGGACGGTTGCCGCAGTGCCCTGTGGCTGCCAGGTCAGGGGTTGTCCGGAGGCGTCGACTCCTACCGGGGAGACCTCCAGCGGATTGGACGCCGGCTCGTCATCCGCTACCGCCTGGAGGGCCGGGGACGACGTGGTCAGGAGAACCGTGGCCAACAGCGCCGACCCGACCGCTGAAGTGATTGAATTTCGGATTTTTTTCACGTTTTTTTGACCTCCATTGGCATGTGCCCAGTGGTTTCGCGTTTTGACGCTAAACGTCGACGGGGTTGGAGTCAAGAGGTCCTTTCGGATGGCATCATGGTGTCCCACCACGCCGCTGCGGTAGGTGGCGAACAGGCTGCCGTCGAAGAACGGCATGCGGCTTCCGACATGGAGAACGCTTACCGCGGGGCTTGTTCGTGGGCTGTGTCTCGGCGGGCGAATCCCTTGCGCGGCGTGTGGTTCGGGGCGAACGTTGACGGGTCTTCGCGAGCCGGGGGCAACATCCACCTCACTTCTCTAGTGCACGAATCGCGGGGGAGAGTCGATCGGGTCAGATGCGGATATCCGTCAGGGTCGGCATGGATCTGACGAGCCGTGCCGTTCGGAGAGCCTCTACAGATTCTCCTCCCAGATTTCGGCGGACTTCGCGATCGCCTGTGTCGTGGAGAGAACTCGTGAAAGCGTCGAAGCGGCAGGGCGCA
>ERZ773073.186-NODE-186-length-36413-cov-8.405138_pt1 | contig 36413 bp, 27 predicted proteins | sample MGYA00580616_ERZ773073 | MGnify/ENA primary metagenome ERZ773073 (study PRJEB29015, sample SAMEA2737960) | human oral metagenome | biome: human oral; feature: human-associated habitat; material: dental | place: China | collected 2131 ...
GTAAGGAGATACTCAGATGATACTCAAAGCACTCTACGACTACTACCAAGCGATGGCGGAGCTGGGGAAGGTAGCTCCCTCTGGTATGGAATGGAAAGCTATTCCCTTCATCATCGTCATTGATGAGGATGGTACATTCAGACGGGTGATTGATACCCGAGATAAAGAGAATAAGCAAGGCCGTGAGTACCTCGTAGCCAAACCTAAAGGACGCTCAGGATCCAAGAGCTATGCAATCTCCCAAATCCTCTGGGATCACTCTGGCTATGTGCTGGGGATCCCCACAGATGATAGTGAAGAGAAGCAGGTCATGGCTCCCAAACAGCACGAAGCCTTCAAGCAAGAGCTAGCTAAGCTCCGAGAGCTCTTCCCAGAGAACAAAGGCTTCAAGGCTATAGAACTCTTCTACGAGAAGTATGAAGAGAAAAAGGAGGAAGAGCCTTCAGATCTATTTGCAGAGGAGGTAAAAGACCTTTCGAACATCATCCCTGAAGACATCTTGCTGGAGATCAAGAAAAAGGTCGGGGCAAATATCTCATTCCTACTGAGCACAGAGGGTAACCCTAATAAGCTGATCTCCTCCCATGAAGATATTCAGTCGTACCAAGCAGGGGGCTCTGAGGAGGAAGGAGAAGACAAGGGACGATGCTTAGTCACAGGGGAGCAGGACACCATAGCTAGACTACATGGTGGGATCAGTCTCTTCGGAGCTCAAGCCAATGCTACGCTCATCAGCTTCCAAAAATTCTCGGGCTATGATTCCTATGGCAAGGAGCAGGGGCTCAATGCCCCAATCTCTCAGCCAGCATCCGATGCCATCATCTCGGGGCTCAACATGCTCCTTGAGAAGGATAAGAACACAAACTACCGCATAGGAGAGACTACATTCGTATTCTGGAATACCCTACAGGACGATAAACTGCTCAAGGACTATCAGGAAGCCACCTTCACAGGGCTTCCCTTCGATAGTGACTTCGATGATGAGGAGGAGGAAGCCACTTCGACATCCAAGAAGAAAGTAGCCAAGAAGAAGAACCCCGAGCAAGAGACGAAGGTGGTGATCCAGGCTCTTCGGTCAGCACTAGGAGGTAAGAATGCAAATATAGATCGGGATCACTCCGATCGCTTCTACATCTTAGCACTGGCCCCCAACGCCAAGCGTGTCAGTGTCAAGCTCTGGATGGAGGGTACAGTCAGCGAGATCGTCGGTAATACCCTCGCACACCTCGATGATATGAATATCGTCCGCTTCGATGGCCTTCTGGATGAAGAGATACCTCCCCTTCGCCCGATCTACCGGATCATGAAGGCTATCTACACGGCGACAGATAGCACTAAGTGGCCGAGACAGGTAGTGCAAGAGCTACTTGAGAGCATCATCAAGGGACTCCCCTATCCTCCAGCTCTCCAGATGGCATGCCTCGAGCGGATCCATCATGACCACACCAGCAAGTATCCCGTCACGGAGCTCCGAGCAGCCCTACTCAAGGCATACCTCAACCGCAAGCACAGAAAGAATCCTCAAATAAAACAGCTAACTATGGCACTAGACAAGTCAAACTCCAACCCAGCCTACTTAGCCGGGCGACTCTTTGCGCTTCTGGAGCGCATCCAAGAGAAAGCTATACCCGGCATCAAGGCGAACATCACCGATCGCTACTTCCGTACAGCCTCAGCGACACCAGGGATTATCTTCGGTCGTCTCCTCCAGCTCTCAGCCTTCCACCTATCGAAGATTAAGAAGGAGCACGGAGGTCTCGGCTTCTACTTCGATCGACAGATTCAGGAGGTACTAGAGCTCCTCCCTGGAGGACAGGCTACATTCGATAAGTTCTTCTCCCCTGACCAGCAGAGCATCTTCGCCGTGGGCTACTATCATCAGAAGGCCTACCGCGATCAGAAGGCAGAAGCAGAACAAGAAACAGAAAATTAACCCAACTAAATATCCATACAATCATGAGTAAGCAACCTATCCAAAACAGGTACGACTTCATCTATCTCTTCGACGTACAAGATGGTAACCCAAACGGAGACCCTGATGCAGGGAATCTCCCTCGTATAGACTTCGAGACGGGACAAGGCCTCGTCACTGATGTCTGCCTCAAGCGCAAGGTTCGTAACTATGTGCAGACCAAGGTGGGAGGTGATCCACTCAGACAGATCTTCGTCAAGGAGGCTGCAGTCCTCAACGGCGAGATTGACAAAGCTTATGTAGCTCTCGACCTCGATGCCAAGGATAAGACTAAGGAGTCAGAGAATAAGGGCAAGGCACGCCAGTACATGTGCGAGCACTACTATGACATCCGCACCTTCGGAGCTGTGATGACTACGGGGAAGAATGCTGGTCAGGTACGAGGCGCCGTACAGCTGACCTTCGCCCGCTCCATAGACCCAGTGGTGACTTCTGAGCATACAGTCACCCGCATGGCAGTCACCGACGAGAAGGACAAGGATAAGGAGCGCACCATGGGGCGCAAGGCTACCGTACCCTACGGGCTGTACCGTGCTCATGGCTTCATCTCTGCGGCGCTGGCTCGTGAGACGACATTCAGCGAGGACGATCTAGACCTGCTATGGGAGGCGCTGAAGAATATGTTCGACCTCGACCGCTCTGCCGCCCGTGGACTGATGGCTGCCCGTCGACTCATCGTCTTCAAGCACAAAGATGACCTAGGCAATGCTCCTGCCCACAAGCTCTTTGAGCTGGTGAAGGTAGAGGCTAAGGATCCCAGCCGTCCTGCGCGCTCTTTCAGCGACTACGAGATCACTGTCGATGAGAGCAAGCTACCCGAGGGAGTCCAGCTACTTGACCTCATCTAGCGCATCATGTACACCGAGGACGAGATGCTCCCCCTCTCGGGTATCCAGCACTATGCTTTCTGCCCGAGACAGTGGTACCTCATCCATGTGGAGCAACTCTGGGAGGAAAATCATCTGACGGCCGAAGGGCATCTACTCCATGAGAAGGTGCATCAGCCCGAGGAGAGTGGTCGGCGAGGCGATATCATCACCCTTCGCTCCGTCCCCTTAGCCTCCCCCTCACTTGGCCTCTATGGATACTCCGATGCTGTGGAGCTACACCCAGCATCGGAGTCCCAAGGGGCTCACTTCCACCACCCCAAGTACCCGGGAGACTGGGAGGCTATACCGATCGAGTATAAGCGGGGGCGTCCCAAACGAACGAATGCCGACAAGCTACAGCTCTGCGCCGAAGCTATCTGTCTCGAGGAAGCCTATGGCATACACATCCCCCGAGGATACCTCTTCTATGGTGAGACGAAGCATCGGGAGGAAGTTGCCTTCGACACCGAGCTTCGCACCGAGACTCTACAGATGGCTGTCGAGATGCACCGCTTATACAAAGACGGGGCAAGCATTCCTCCACGCTACGCTGCATGCTGTCGCTCCTGCTCCCTACTAGATCTCTGTATGCCTCAGATGAATCAAGGAGAGCGAGCTTCGGATTACCTCAGTCGCTATCACCTCCTTGACTAGCCCCTAGACTAAGGGCATCATGAGCACGCATCATGAAGTCCCCATCAGCTTCTAGGGCGCATAACTTCAGCCAACCGAAGGCGCACGACTCCTGCTCCCCGCCCCTTAGATCATCCCCCTCAATAGGTACCCATTCATGGGTCCCTCCTCCGACCCATGAATGGGGTCCTCGACCGACCCATGTATGGGTCCCTTGAGGGAGGCATGCATGGGGTACTTGGAGGGCAACCTATTCTCCTTAGGAGTATCGAATCAATTCCCCAGCCCTTGCTAAGCGATGAGACACCTTCTAAACACCCTCTATATCCTTACCCCCAATGCCTATCTAGTCAAGGATGGAGAGAATATCGTCGTCCGCATCGACGACGAAGAGACGCTACGTGTACCGATTCACAACCTCGAGAGCATCCTCTGCTTCTCCTACATGGGCGCTTCACCTGGAGCCATGTCGCTCTGTGTACAGCATGGGGTGAAGCTCTCCTTCCTCTCTCCGACGGGGAAGTATATCGGTTCGCTCGAAGGGCCGATCAAGGGGAATGTGCTCCTGAGACGGGAGCAATATCGTCTGGCAGATGACGACGTGCTCTCGTCGCATCTGGCTTCGATCTTCATCGCAGGGAAGATAGCGAACCATCGGAGTGTCTTAGCCCGATTTTGTCGAGACCACCATCCTCCGCATGAGGTAGAGAGCGAGATCGAGGAGGCTCGGGCACTGCTCAGACAGCAGCAACACAAGCTCACCGAACAGACCTCACGCCTAGGTGTCATGGGAGTGGAAGGCTATGCTGCGAATATCTACTTCGGCCTATTCCAACACCTAATCCTCAACAAAGAATTTACCTTCTCAGGACGAAGCAAACATCCCCCCAAGGATGAAGTGAATGCCCTACTCTCGTTCTTCTACACCTTGCTGACACATGATGTGCGTGCAGCCCTTGAGACGGTGGGGCTGGATGCCTACGTGGGGTTCCTTCACGTGGATCGCCCAGGGAGGCCAGGCCTTGCCCTCGATCTCATGGAGGAGATGCGTGCCTACCTAGTCGATCGCTTTGTCCTATCGATCATCAACAAAAGGCAGGTCGAACGAAGCGACTTCATCCCTCAGGGAGAGAAGGGCTTTCTCCTCAAAGAGGATGCTCGCAAGTGCCTCATCGGCCTCTGGCAAAAGCGCAAGAAGGATGAGATCACCCATCCATTTCTCAAGGAGAAGATGCCCCTAGGCCTGCTCCCGTATATCCAAGCGCTCCTTCTAGCGAGACACTTACGAGGAGACTTGGATGAGTATCCCGTATTCCTAATGGTCTAAGCTCAAGATGTATATCCTCGTCACCTACGATGTCGCCACAGCAACTCCCTCGGGCGCTAAGCGCCTCCGCCAAGTAGCGCGCATCTGCAAGAACTACGGGCAGCGTGTCCAAGCCTCAGTCTTCGAATGCTTGGTCGATCCAGCACAGCTCGTAAACCTTCGCCATGAACTCCTCTCCGTGATCGATGATCAAGAGGATAGTCTTCGGATCTATCAACTAGACAAGCACTACCAACGGCAGATCCACGTCTATGGCAAGGTCACCTCCTTCGAGATCGAAGGGGAACTCATCGTCTAGTCTCCACTACCCCAAGCCTCTTCCAAAAATCCTACTGACCTCTCCCAAATCACATTCTCCGTAAGTCCCCAAGCACATCCACGCAAGCCTCCAGCGAACCCCAAGCGAACAGCTATTCCCTGCACCATCCGCAGGCTCTGGTTATCAAGCACATAGACAAGACCAAAGCAATAAACGTAGCCTCGACCTTCAGAGCAACACCTCCAGTCGCAGATTACGCTTGTTTATCCGCCCCATAATACGCAACTTTGCACCACACTGTCGCACCCCTCCCGGGGTGCGTGAATTGAAACTCCTATATCTACACCTCTTTGATACCGCAGTGCGTCGCACCCCTCCCGGGGTGCGTGAATTGAAACTGTACCTCATCTTCACCAAGGCACAAAGTGCCGAGTCGCACCCCTCCCGGGGTGCGTGAATTGAAACATCGATGAAAAGACTCGTGCAGAAATAGCTAATAGTCGCACCCCTCCCGGGGTGCGTGAATTGAAACGTTATCGCTCTATCGATCCTCCTGATGTTTACTAGTCGCACCCCTCCCGGGGTGCGTGAATTGAAACGATTATATTAGTCAGGTTGCCGCTCACTATGGAGTCGCACCCCTCCCGGGGTGCGTGAATTGAAACATCTTATTTGCGTCGTACTCAGCCTCATGTGCTTAGTCGCACCCCTCCCGGGGTGCGTGAATTGAAACATGTGTGTGTGCAATAACATTTGTAAAATCATCCGCGTCGCACCCCTCCCGGGGTGCGTGAATTGAAACCGTGAGCGCCCGTTATACTGATAAACGGGAAGAGTCGCACCCCTCCCGGGGTGCGTGAATTGAAACTCAAGTCGAAAAAAATTTGGCTGAGGCAGATGCTAGTCGCACCCCTCCCGGGGTGCGTGAATTGAAACTTGTACTTTGTAAACACCTGTTTTAATCTGGAACAGTCGCACCCCTCCCGGGGTGCGTGAATTGAAACCGTATCTGTTTGGACGATAATGCTACGGCCATCGAGTCGCACCCCTCCCGGGGTGCGTGAATTGAAACCTCAGAGTCGATCTAAGCCATAGCTTACTACCAGGTCGCACCCCTCCCGGGGTGCGTGAATTGAAACGTCTCTCGGTAAATACTTCCCAAAGTGCAAAGGAGTCGCACCCCTCCCGGGGTGCGTGAATTGAAACATCATTTGCGGTCTTATACTCCGCATAGCGAGGAGTCGCACCCCTCCCGGGGTGCGTGAATTGAAACGAAGGCTTCCGTGCTGAGGCTTACACACCTGCTGGGTCGCACCCCTCCCGGGGTGCGTGAATTGAAACTTTGGGTCAGCCTGATCATAACTACGTTTTGGCAAGTCGCACCCCTCCCGGGGTGCGTGAATTGAAACACGGCTGAGGACTTGCGTACTCATCCACGTGATGAGTCGCACCCCTCCCGGGGTGCGTGAATTGAAACGCTCGTATGCTATCGTTACTGCGCAAAGTACAATCGTCGCACCCCTCCCGGGGTGCGTGAATTGAAACTGGTCGGAGCGTATCGCCCCGACTATCATCCATCGTCGCACCCCTCCCGGGGTGCGTGAATTGAAACTATCCTTGATAGGCAAAATGAAACAATCGAAGGTCGCACCCCTCCCGGGGTGCGTGAATTGAAACACCTTGAGTGTAGTGAAATCCTTGCAGGGGAGATCGTCGCACCCCTCCCGGGGTGCGTGAATTGAAACGAATCTAAATGAAGCTATCGAATCAACCCCCTCTCAGGTCGCACCCCTCCCGGGGTGCGTGAATTGAAACGGTAGATCTCCTCACCCCTCTAAGAGAAAATGTGTCGCACCCCTCCCGGGGTGCGTGAATTGAAACAGGTGACGCGCGTCTACCACCTTTGCAACCTCCTGTCGCACCCCTCCCGGGGTGCGTGAATTGAAACGTGTATGAGATAATCCTACCAAGATGGAAATACTAGTCGCACCCCTCCCGGGGTGCGTGAATTGAAACTGCATATAAGCATTAACAATCTGATTACCAGCACCTGTCGCACCCCTCCCGGGGTGCGTGAATTGAAACTGCGTCTTGGTCGCTTGGTGCTGTCGATTTGCAAGTCGCACCCCTCCCGGGGTGCGTGAATTGAAACAGTACCGAAGAGCTCAGAAGGGACTACACCAGTGTCGCACCCCTCCCGGGGTGCGTGAATTGAAACCAGGAGAGGCTCTGGCATATGACAAATGAACATAGTCGCACCCCTCCCGGGGTGCGTGAATTGAAACAAAAAGGGCAAAGCAACAACGGAGGATCAGACGAGTCGCACCCCTCCCGGGGTGCGTGAATTGAAACCGCCCGCATTATCACCTCATACTTTGGTTCTCCACGTCGCACCCCTCCCGGGGTGCGTGAATTGAAACGACCCCCTAGTCACTGCGGTATCAAAGAGGTATAGTCGCACCCCTCCCGGGGTGCGTGAATTGAAACTGGACAGAAATGGAGAATAAGCGTGCTCAGACAAGTCGCACCCCTCCCGGGGTGCGTGAATTGAAACTCCCAATTAGCGACATAATCGCTGGGCTTGATGGTGTCGCACCCCTCCCGGGGTGCGTGAATTGAAACCCAAAGTGTAAAGGATATAGCACAGATGATTTTGCGGTCGCACCCCTCCCGGGGTGCGTGAATTGAAACTGTCGGCGCTAACGTAGTGCGCCCTCTCACTCTGTCGCACCCCTCCCGGGGTGCGTGAATTGAAACGGTTTCTCGGTAGCCTTGGTGGAAAGCCTGCCCCGTCGCACCCCTCCCGGGGTGCGTGAATTGAAACTGGTAGGCTAAGAGTCTGAATGGGTTGAACTTATGTCGCACCCCTCCCGGGGTGCGTGAATTGAAACTACGAGAGGTAAGTAAGCAATCTACATCTATTGTGTCGCACCCCTCCCGGGGTGCGTGAATTGAAACTGCCCACTATGGTGTAGACGTTCCTCGCGGACGGTCGCACCCCTCCCGGGGTGCGTGAATTGAAACCCTACAAGCAATTGTGGTCGCCTTGGGATAACGTCGCACCCCTCCCGGGGTGCGTGAATTGAAACACAGCGGCATTGCCAGCCTGTGCAACACCAGAGGTCGCACCCCTCCCGGGGTGCGTGAATTGAAACTTGTCTACACAGACGAGCTGGAGAAGGTATACAGGTCGCACCCCTCCCGGGGTGCGTGAATTGAAACAGGCTACCCAGAATTTGAGCCTATCCCAGAGTGCGGTCGCACCCCTCCCGGGGTGCGTGAATTGAAACTAAGAGTTGGACGCTTGGTAATATCGATGTGCAGAGTCGCACCCCTCCCGGGGTGCGTGAATTGAAACTTTTCTCCCTTAGGGATATAGGCACGAGGGGAAAAGTCGCACCCCTCCCGGGGTGCGTGAATTGAAACCTTACTGTTGGCTCATCAGCAAGCCCGCCTGAATGGTCGCACCCCTCCCGGGGTGCGTGAATTGAAACTTAGGGTTTCCATCATTGTCCTAAAGTCGCCTTTGTCGCACCCCTCCCGGGGTGCGTGAATTGAAACTTTTGTTGGATCTCCATTTCGATAGATCCTAAGCGTCGCCCCCCTCCCGGGGTGCGTGAATTGAAACTACATACTGAGGATCATACACACCAATAGCCATAGTCGCACCCCTCCCGGGGTGCGTGAATTGAAACTGCTCACGCATATTGCGGAGCGCATTAGCATTAGGTCGCACCCCTCCCGGGGTGCGTGAATTGAAACGTGTATTTAATAAGTACTTAGGCAAAGAGGTTACGTCGCACCCCTCCCGGGGTGCGTGAATTGAAACTGGCATACTACCATAAATTGGTCAGTAGACTCAGTCGCACCCCTCCCGGGGTGCGTGAATTGAAACATGCTCAGCGATGAAACTAATATCCAGAAATGGCGTGTCGCACCCCTCCCGGGGTGCGTGAATTGAAACACGCTGTCTGCTGGGATGTTAGTCCCTTGCCTCGGTCGCACCCCTCCCGGGGTGCGTGAATTGAAACTTGAGTGGTGTAATGATCATCCTGACAATTTGGCGTCGCACCCCTCCCGGGGTGCGTGAATTGAAACACCAGAACGGAATTCACCGTGCAACTCATCGCAAGTCGCACCCCTCCCGGGGTGCGTGAATTGAAACCTGCTGGTCTTGTTGGTGGCACCTCCCTTTTGGGTCGCACCCCTCCCGGGGTGCGTGAATTGAAACAGCTTCAAGGGGAGTTAAGGTCTTCATCCGATCTAGTCGCACCCCTCCCGGGGTGCGTGAATTGAAACCTTACATAGGTCGTCGTAATGAAGCTGGAATTGCGTCGCACCCCTCCCGGGGTGCGTGAATTGAAACCTCAATGAGATGGACAACAAGAAAGCGCAGACCGTCGCACCCCTCCCGGGGTGCGTGAATTGAAACCGTCTCCTCGCCTATCAAAAAATCTACTACGATTAGTCGCACCCCTCCCGGGGTGCGTGAATTGAAACGGTGTTATTTGTGGCTCTCGTATTTGGCGTGTCTTGTCGCACCCCTCCCGGGGTGCGTGAATTGAAACATGAGACAGGAGTTACTCACCTCCCCGATGAGGTCGCACCCCTCCCGGGGTGCGTGAATTGAAACCCTGTGCGTCTCTCACTAAATACTTCCCGAAGTGGTCGCACCCCTCCCGGGGTGCGTGAATTGAAACATGCGACATCACAGGCTGGAGACCGAGATCCTGAGTCGCACCCCTCCCGGGGTGCGTGAATTGAAACTATTGGTCGTCGTAATGAGGCAGATATTGCCTCTGTCGCACCCCTCCCGGGGTGCGTGAATTGAAACAGGATTGGGAGTTCAAGAATATCAAGCCTTTGGAGTCGCACCCCTCCCGGGGTGCGTGAATTGAAACAAATCCGATGAGTCGAAGGTGTTATCTGGATATAGTCGCACCCCTCCCGGGGTGCGTGAATTGAAACACCTTGTAGTACAGGTGGTATGTGGCCAAGGCCTGTCGCACCCCTCCCGGGGTGCGTGAATTGAAACACTGGTGTCGTTCCGTCTGAGCTCTATGGTACCGTCGCACCCCTCCCGGGGTGCGTGAATTGAAACAGGCTGGAAGTAGTCACCGCGGTAGAGCTTAGCGGTCGCACCCCTCCCGGGGTGCGTGAATTGAAACATCGGCTCCTGCTGTGCAAGCTCAGCTTACTAAACGTCGCACCCCTCCCGGGGTGCGTGAATTGAAACATGCCTGGTTATAAGTCTCTCGGTAATATAAAGTCGCACCCCTCCCGGGGTGCGTGAATTGAAACTACGAATGGTGCAACGATCATCCCGACAATTTGGGTCGCACCCCTCCCGGGGTGCATGAATTGAAACACGTTATCAGCTGGTATGCTTGTACCTTGCTTGGGTCGCACCCCTCCCGGGGTGCGTGAATTGAAACGTCCTGTAACGGACATTGGACGAATTACCTTAACGTCGCACCCCTCCCGGGGTGCGTGAATTGAAACGTCCTTATTGCCTATATCTTGATAGCTCTTTAAAGTCGCACCCCTCCCGGGGTGCGTGAATTGAAACCTTAGCCTCATACTTAATGTCCTTACCTTGCTGAGTCGCACCCCTCCCGGGGTGCGTGAATTGAAACCGAACAGGTAAAGAGTTCTCGCCTTGGGTCTCCGTCGCACCCCTCCCGGGGTGCGTGAATTGAAACATACCGCAGTGACTTAGGGGGTCAAGCGAAAGGGTCGCACCCCTCCCGGGGTGCGTGAATTGAAACTGGCAAGACTACTTCCCGCCCAACGGCTGGGGCTGGTCGCACCCCTCCCGGGGTGCGTGAATTGAAACCACTCGCTCTATCCGTGCTATCTATGCTATTGAGAGTCGCACCCCTCCCGGGGTGCGTGAATTGAAACAGAAGATGTAGCCAGAAAGAGAACTATGCTCTAAGTCGCACCCCTCCCGGGGTGCGTGAATTAAATCATTGACGTTATCCCTCAGGCCTTTTTCGATATTCCTCTAATCACACGTCTATGTTCCAAGGCTATAGGAGTTATTCTCTTAAAGCTTTCCAAAGATAATATCACAACAAGCTTTATTACTCCTCAACTAAAGGATTAAGGAATAGACTTGTTGATAAGCACTTCTGCTCAACCTACCCATAGGTGAATCGGTAACCTATCATAAATAGGAGATGATAGAATAAAGCAATAAAAGTAGGAGTAGCAACCTATATAGGTCAACGGGCGAAGCAATATTGGTTGACGAACGAAGCACTATTGGTCCACGCACCGACCACTATTGGTTTGCTCGCTGACCAATAGTGGTTGATACAGGGTCTCTACAGAGAGCTCTGTGATATACAGTTTGCCCGCACCGCTTCAAGAAGGCGGTGCGGGCAAGCCATATGATAGTTGAGTGGAGGAAGCCTTTAGAAGTTGAAGTAGATGAAGGGCTGAGCGTCTGCGCTTCTGATCTGTATCAGGAGGAAGATTACCCCGATAAATAGAAGTGCTTGCTTGAGGAAAGAAAGCTCTGTGATCCACTCACGGAAGCGCAGTTCTTGCTTGTGCGAGGTGAAGTGTAGGAGGTAACCTATGAGCAAGAGCAGCAAGACATTCTTATAGCCTACGACAAACTGCAGGAAGACCTCAGGAGTGAAGTGGTCCTTGATCTGGGTAATCACCGCACAAGCCGTCTCCATTGAGTCCGCACGGAAGAAGATCCAAGCAAAGCAAACGAGATGGAAGGTAATGATCTGCCCCACGAAGCGCTGCCAACGAAGGGGCTCACGACGACGCCAGCCGAAGTAACCAAAGATCTGCATATATAGCTTGTGCAGAGCAAGAGCTACACCATGGATGGCCCCCCAAAGGACAAAGCGCAGAGCTGCTCCATGCCATAGTCCGCCAAGGAGCATCGTGAGGAAGAGGTTGACATAGGTGCGGATCTGTCCCTTTCGATTTCCGCCGAGGGGAATGTACAGGTAGTCACGCAACCAACTTGAGAGGGAGATATGCCAGCGTCGCCAGAACTCGGTAATATTCCCCGACTGGTAGGGCGAATCAAAGTTGATATTGAAGCGGAAGCCGAGTAGCAAGGCGATCCCAATAGCCATATCTGAGTATCCAGAGAAGTCACAGTAGATCTGCATCGCATAGCCGTAGACCGCAAAGAGATTCTCTATCCCTGTGAAACGCGTCGGCTCAGCAAAGATGAGGTCTACAAGGTTGGCCCCGATGAAGTCTCCGATAATCGCCTTCTTGATCAAGCCACTGATGATGAGTGTAAGGGCTTCCCCATATTCAGCCTTCAGCAGCTGCGGGCGACGATAGATCTGTGGTATAAAGTCCTTCGCACGGACGATAGGTCCAGCGACCAGCTGCGGGAAGAAGGAGAGATAAAAGAGGTAATCAATCCAGCGACGCAGTGGGGTGATCTCCTTTCGGTAGATATCGACCGTGTAGCTTAGCGTCTGGAAGGTATAGAACGATATACCCGCAGGGATGAAGTAGTCGCGAGCCTCCAATGGCACTGCTGGAGGTGTCGTGATGCCAATCGCTGCAAGCAATGTCTGTCCCAGGTCAAGGAGGAAATAGAAGTACTTGAAGTATGAGAGCATCCCGATATTCACGCAGACGCTCGTTATCAAGAGGCGCTTGCGATGACGTGGATCTTCGCTCTGCCCCATAGCCCGCCCAATGAAGTAGTCCATCGTGGCGGCAAAGAGGAGGATCAAGACATACTCCCCACTACTCTCGTAGTAGAAGAAAAGTGAGAAGAGAGCGACGTAGAAGATACGTAGCGTCGTCGTCTTCCGAAGGAGCATGTAGATCGGCAGGAAAAAGAGCGCACAGAAGAGGAAGAGTCCCGAGGAGAAGATCATTGGACTCTCGCGGTCAAAGCGCAGTACATCGGGGAGTCTCCCCCAGTCGATTGTATCGAAGAAGGTCATTCGTCGTAAAAGGGTTAGCGAATAGAGAGTGCACGCTCCAGCGCCGAGGTGATAAGTCGCCCCTGCCGCTCATAGCCATCACGGCTATAGTGCACACGATCACCTGCCATCAGGCCATCGGCGATCCAGGAATTGATCCCTGATTGCCCTCCCATAGCAGAGAAGAGGTCGAAGGCAGCTACACCATGCAGCTCTGCACGACGCATGATCTCCTCTGAGACACGCGCTGCATTCTCATTGAATCGATAGGTCATAGTAGTCACCTTCTTGCGGTGCTTACGCCGACGTCCCGTGACGACATAGTGTGTAGAGGCTTGACGGAAGAAGCTTGGGGGAGGAGTTGTCAGTAGGATCTTTGTCTTGGGTAAGATTTCCTTGACCAGCATAAGCATCTGCTCAAGGCTCTCGGTGAAGTCTGCCATCTGGAAGCGCGTACTGTAGCAGTCATTCGTTCCCATTGATAGGATGAGCAGTTGAGGCTCCAGCAATGAGAGCTGCTCGACATAGTCAGCGAGCGCATAGTGCCAGTAAGCAGCCCCATTAATGCCAATATCATGGACAAGGACCCCCCCCTTCCCGGATAGAAGGACACAGCCCGCATAGACAGCTTCATCCGCATCATTCTCCTCCGCCCCCGTGAGTGTGGCACTCGTATAGGGTGAGCGCCAAGAAAGCGTATCTACTACGTAGGCTCCCGTAGAGAAGCGTCCTGTGCGGAGCTCGGCAAGAGGGAACGCTGTCAAGGGGAGTGAAGAAGCGGTGCGAACAAGGTGCATCTGTCGGAAAGGGTGATCCGAAGAGGTAACCCCAATGGTAAATCGGCTACTAGGACGCGTAGAGAGCACATAGCCCCCTAAGCCCATAGGACGCGTGCCCTCGGGCTTGAGGATGAGCTCGCGCTGCCAACCAAATCCAGACGAGGTGACTCGGTAGTCCCGTGGAGAATTGGAGCCATAGAGCGAATACCAACCTATCCAGCCACGTCCGGCATCACCAAAGGAAGCTTGCAGCGAGGCACGCAGTGGGGCCGTCGTATGCCCTGCTTGGATATGACTATCGCCGAGCTGAACAATGGAGACCGTGCTACCATTTTTTGCTGCTACACACAGTTCCTGAGCTAAGCTCGCAAAGTAGCCTGTGGGAGCATAGAAGTTCGGCTCGCTCTTTGGCACTGGACCAGCAGCAAATAGAGATCCAGCAATCCCCAGCACTCCTACCGTGAGGAGAAGTGCTGCACGCTTACTTGATCGCATCATAGTACTTTTCTTCGAGGAAGAAGGCATCGAGGAACTGACGAGCGAGCTCGTCACCCCCGCGATGAGAGAGGTGGGTGTAGTCCTTGGCAGCCCACCCCTTGCTGGCGAGCTTACCGATACCACCAAGACGACCGACAGCCTCTCGCGTACTCCAGAAGACCACGCCCTTATCGGCAGAGAGACGGATCTGTGCACGCTCTAAAGCAAGAGCGGCAGGCATCGTGACTACTGCCCCACCCGAGGCCTTGACACCGCGGTCCGATACACCAAGCAAGAGATAGTCGGCACGCCCCGTCGTTGCACGAAGGTGATCAATAGCCTTACCCAGTTGCTTGGTATAGCCCGAGTAATCAAGTTGCTTCGGAGAGATCGTATTGAGACCGTACTGCAGGACAATGAGGTCATAGGGACGCTCTGCGAAGAAAGCCTTATTAAGCTCAGCATCAAGCGAAGCTAAGATGAGCCCCGAGTTCCCGCGTATAGAGAAGTTATCGACGCTTACCCCTGAAGTTCCATCCAGCGAGACACCATAGCAGACGAAGCCAGAAGCTCCGCCCGTGAGGGTGAAGCGTACAGAACTGATCGAGCCTGAAGCGAGGCGACAAGCACTCAGCGTCTCGGTAGCTGGGAGCTCAAGTGTAGCAGCTTCCTCGGAGTTCGTAGAGACCTCAAGGGTAGCTCCTGATGGAGCCTTATAATAGATGACCGCTTCATTGCAGGGACGAGCTCCCTTAGGAAGGGTGTAGCGCACCCAGTCTCCGACAGAGCCTGTATAGTAGTGGCTCGGGAGCGGATAGCGTTCCTTGGAGTGAAGCTGATTATATTCCTTCCAGCCCTTGAACTCGTGGCGAACTGTACGACGGAAGCCCGCAGTCTCCGAAGTCAAGGGAAGCCACCCTACCCCAGAGCCACCATAGCGAGCCTGCAGCTGGCTACGTATACTGCTCGTGAAGATATCTCCTTCGATAAAGGAGTCTCCAAGGACAGCGATACGTACAGGACGCCCCAGCGAGCTACGACGACGAAGCTGCGCAAAGAAATGCTGCAGGCCGTCGTGAGCGGGCGTCATATCGACAAGGATACTTGTAGGATGGATAGTCGAGTCCAGCTTCTCAGCTGACATCGCCGAGTCAGGAGTGGCCGCCTTTGCTTGAGCTTCCAGCTCACGATGTATGCGCTCACGCTCCTGCACCTTCTTATCCGTGCTACGAGCCTGCTGGCTAAGAGCCACGGCGTCTTCGCTCTTATTAGCAAGAGAGTCTACCTGCTCACGACGTAGGTCAGAGAGCAAGTCCACCTTGTTCGGCTCCCAACCGAAGATATTATCCGGCAGGAAGTAGAGCAGAAGGAGCCCCAGCGTCACCGCCAGAGCCAGTAGCCAAAAGCGAAGGTGGTAATCGGGCGACTTAGAGCTTCTCCCCATAGGCCAGGTCTCCAGCGTCCCCTAAGCCTGGGACGATATAGGCGTGGTCATCGAGGACGGGATCGATAGCAGCTACCCAGAGCGTCACATTATCGTCTGGGAAAGACTCGCAGAGCGTATCTACAGCCTGCTGACTGGAGATAATCGAGACGAGGTGTACCTCCTTGGGGGTGCCCTTAGTCAAGAGTGCGCGATAGGCGAGATCCATAGAGCTTCCCGTAGCGAGCATCGGGTCTACAAGCAGTAGCGTCTTCCCCTCAAGAGAAGGCGAAGCGATGTACTCGATGAAGATATCGAAGTTCAGGCGATCCTTATACTTACGATAAGCCGATATGAAGGCATTCTCTGCCTTATCAAAGTAGTTGAGGAAGCCCTGATGCAACGTAAGGCCTGCACGCAGGATCGTACCGATGACGATCTGGTCAGAGATCTGAGCACAGCGAGCGACGCCGAGCGGCGTCTGCACATCACGCTCCGTATAGTGGAGCTTCTTACTCAGCTCATAGGCCATAATCTCGCCGACGCGCTCGACATTGCGACGGAAGCGCATAGCATCCTTCTGTATCTCTATATCGCGCATCTCTGCGACGAAGTGGCAGAGGAGAGAGTTCTCCTCGATGAGGTGCTTTACTTTCATTGATGATGAAGCTTTGGGAAGGGGAAATATACCTTCAGGCTCTCCTATTCTATTCAACGTAGAGAACGAGGCCTTTGAGGTATTCGCCTTCGGGATGGTAGATATTGATGGGGTGGTCAACGGGCTGAGTGAGCTGGTGCAGGATGCGCACCTTACGCCCTGATGCCGCCGCTGCGGTGAAGACCGCCAAGCGGAATTCTTCCTTCGATACTGCCTGTGAGCAGCTGAAGGTAAAGACAATCCCACCTGAGGCGACCTTCTTGAAAGCGATGCTATTGATCTTTCGATAGCCGATAAGGGCATTACGCAGGACCTTGCGGTGCTTAGCGAAGGCGGGCGGATCGAGGATGATCAGGTCATACTCGCTCTCGGGCATACGCTCTAAGTAGTCGAAAGCATCCTCCGTGACGGAGTGGTGTCGGGGGCAATCCGCACCGAAGTTCAGAGCTACGTGCTGCTCGGTGAGGTACATCGCCTTAGCCGAGCTATCCAATGAATCAACACGCTTTGCTCCTGCGTGGAGGGCATAGATCGAGAAGCCCCCCGTGTAGCAGAAGGCATTGAGGACGGTGCGCCCCTTAGCATAGTGAGCTACAAGAGCGCGATTGTCACGCTGGTCGATGAAGAAACCCGTCTTCTGGCCCTTAAGCCAGTCGGGAGTGAAGCGCACGCCATTCTCATAGATAGGCGCTGCCTCAGTATGCCCGATGAGGAAGCCGTCCGAAGCGAGCTCGCGCATATCACGAGTGGGTAGCGTCGTCTCAGACTTGTAGTAGATGCCCTCGAGAGGGAGGACGGGATCGCCTGCCTCAGCAAAGACCTCCCACAGCACTTCGGCGATGGTCTGGCGTGCCTGATGCATCCCGAGGCTATGCGCTTGGACTACGGCCGTGCGGTCATAGATATCGATGATGAGCCCAGGGAGACTATCTCCTTCGCCGTGCACGAGGCGGTAGGTCGTATTGGGACTATCGCTGGAGCCGACGGGGCGAACGAGGTCGCACGAGAGGCGCAGACGAAGCGCAGCCTCCAGGCGACGCTTGTAGAAGGCACGATCAATGACTTCCTCAGCATCGAAGCTCAGCAGGCGCACTGCGATACTTCCTCCTCCGAAGTGTCCCGTACCTAAGGGACGCCCCTTGCTATCGACGACGGAGACTAAGTCACCATCTTCCACAGGGGCGGAGAAGGAAGCGATGGCACCCGAGAAGATCCAGGGGTGGAAGCGCAGGACGGACTCCTCCTTGCGAGGATGTAGGCGTAGCGTAGGATAGCTCATTTATATCAGGGCAAATTGAGTAGGTGATGGAGCGGGGAGCGCCATAAGGGTCGTGTAGATCCGCAGGGATGCCCAAGCGTCGAGGGCGGCATAGTGCGCTTGTGCTGGGCTAAGCTGCTTCGCCTCCCAGTCGCTCATGCGCTGCGACTTGCTCATACGCTCAGCGAAGAGAATCGCATAGATCTTCTGCAGGCCGAGCTCGCGGATACCGTAGCCACCGCAGAGCTTCTGGAGCTCGACGAAGGAGCCTGGGGTGAAGGCTTCACGACGCGAGAGAGCGGTGATATCATCGCGCAGGCTAAGCCCTACCTTGATAATCGCTGGGTCTTCGAGTAGGGAAATGAGGCTCTTGGGCAAGCCCATCTTATTGAGGCGGAAGAGGAAGCACTCCTCTTCGGTAGCTATCTGAAGGAGGGAGACCTCATAGCGAACACCAGCTGTGAAGCTCGGGCGCGTCTCGGTGTCGATACCGAGGATGCCAGCACGACGCAAGCGCATCGCGACACGACGTGCCTCTTCGCGGGTCTCTATGATAGTGATGGGAGCGGGGCAGCGTGCCAAGGCAAGCGACTGCAACTCCTCGTCCGTGATCGAAGGGGGATAAGAGTAGACCGGAGCGAAGGCCGAGGGCTTGGCGCTCGAGCGGCGTACAGGGCGCTCCTTCTCTTGGGGCGCTGCCTTCTCGACAGTGGTGCGCTTTTTAGAAGCGGAGGTCGAAGAGGGCTTCTTCGCCGTCTTCTTCCCCGAAGGACTCTTCGGGCTCGTCTTTGTCGTCATCCTGTGTCTGTAACTGGGAGGTGTAGATACGATGAAGGGCTGTGAGCGACTCGAGGAGTGCCTGCCCCCAATATTCGTGGAAGTAGTGGCGGCAGCGCCCGACAGCTGCGGGGAGCGCCTCTTCGTTCTCGTCGCGTAGGATCCCGAGGAGGTTGCCTACCTGCTGATAGACATCCGAGAGGCCTTCGGAGATGAAGGCTGCTATCGGCGTGTCGCTGTAGGTCATCTCTTCGGACTGCGCCGAGAGGTATGCGTCGTCCTCACCGAGGAGCGACGAGACGCGACTGCGCACGGCCTCATAGGCACCTTCGGTGATATATTCTTCGATATAATCGGCTTCGGGACTGTAGAAATAGGAGGGAAGGTGCAGCGTCACCGAGTAGAGCTGGGGCAGGAGCGCCACCAGTTGCTCGACGAGAGCGTCACGCTCGGAAGCCTGCTCCAGAAGCGCGGCATAGCGGACGCCGACTGCAGCGAACTCTAAGATCTCTTTCGTATAGAGGCTCTCCGCCTCTCTTACATTTGATTCCATACAGGTGCAAAAGTACTATTTTCTGCAGCTTCGTCCCCTCTCCGAGTGCGGCAAGAGCGCGAAAAGAAGCGCCTCAGCACGCTCCCAAGGACGAGGCACTGCACGACGAGGGAAATCTTCACCATGAGGAAGCCATTTCGCAGCTCGCATCTGGGGATAAAATGCAGCCCAAAGCGCCTTAAAAATAGGGGTAAAAAAGCGGCTTCTAATCGGCAAGGAAATACCCACGATTACGCACTCATATAGAGCACCTTGCAAAGGGATATTTCCTGCCGTGCAAAGGGGGCTAAATTTCCGTATATGCGAAAATATATTTGTGTATATACGGAAAAATATTTCTGCATATACGAAAATTTATTTCCCTATATACCGAAATTTCCCGCCGCATATACGGAGCTCTTCCGCCGTACAGAAAGAGGGGATCTTTCTTCGGGGAAACGGCTTAGCCTTCGAGCTGCATACTGAGCTCTTCCCAGCGGGCGAGGACTTGCTCCTGCTCCTTCTTGAGCCGGCTGTACTGCTCGAAGAGCTTGGCGTCCGTGGCATGGTCGGGATCGGCGAGCTTCTCCTCCAGAGCACTCAGCTCGGCATCGATGGCCTCGCTGCGCTCCTCCTGCGCCTTCAGCTCACGCTCGAGGGCACGGCGCTCCTTAGCCGCCTCCTTCTGGCGCTGGTAGTCCTGCGCTCCCGTCGCAGACTCAGGAGCCTTCGTCTCCCGCTGCGCGGGTGCGGCGGCTCGTGGGTTGCTGACCGAAGTGCCGTCCTCACGGTCACGCTTCTCCAGCCAATCGTAGATACCGCCGATGTGCTCGGTCACATGCCCCGAGCGGAACTCATAGACACGTGACACCAAGCCGTCAAGGAACTCGCGGTCGTGCGAGACGATGATGACCGTGCCCGTGAAGTTAAGGATGGCTTCCTTCAGGACATTCTTCGAGCGAATATCGAGGTGATTCGTCGGCTCGTCGAGGATGAGGAGGTTTGCGGGGCGAAGGAGGAGCTTGATAAGGGCTACGCGACCACGCTCGCCCCCACTGAGGACGGAGACCTTCTTCTCCGACTCCTCACCGCCGAACATAAAGGCTCCGAGGAGGTCATTGATGCGCAAGCGGATATCCCCCTGCGCTTCGCGGTCGATAGTCTCGTAGACGGTGTAGTTCCCGTCCAACTCTTGGCTCTGCGTCTGGGCGAAGTAGCCGATCTCGACGTTGTGCCCGAGCTTGAGCGTACCCGTGTAGTCGCTGACCTCTCCCATGATACACTTGATGAGAGTGGACTTCCCCGAGCCATTCTTCCCGACGAAAGCGACCTTCTCTCCGCGCTCGATGGTCATATTCACATCCGAGAAGACGGTGTGCTCGCCGTAGCGCTTCGTGAGGCTATCGATGATCACGGGGTAAGCACCCGACGTCACCGCGGGGAGGAAGGAGAAGTGCATCGCCGCACGGTCAATGTCCTCCACCTCGATACGGTCAATCTTCGAGAGCTGCTTGATACGGCTCTGTACCTGTACGGCCTTAGTCGCCTTGTAGCGGAAGCGCTCGATGAAGTCTTCGGTCGCCTGGATCTCCTTCTGCTGATTCTCGTAGGCGCGGCGCTGCTGCTCAAGGCGCTCCTCACGTAGGACGAGGTAATGGCTGTAGTTCGTCTTGTAGTCGTGCAAGCGCCCAAGCTCGATCTCCAGCGTGCGATTCGTCGTAGCGTCGATGAAGGCGCGGTCGTGCGAGATCAGCACCAGAGCCGCTGAGCCCGAAGCAATGAAGCGCTCCAGCCAACGGATGGACTCGATGTCCAGATGGTTCGTAGGCTCGTCGAGGAGCAAGACATCAGGACGCTGCAGGAGGATCTTCGCCAGCTCGATGCGCATTCGCCAGCCACCAGAGAATTCTGCCGTGGGGCGATCGAAGTCCGAGCGCTCGAAGCCTAAGCCAAGGAGCGTCTTCTCGATATTAGCCTCGATGCTCCCTGTGCTGTGCATGAGGAGCTGGTCAGAGCGCTGAGCGTGACGCTCGATAAGCTCCATATAATCCGTGCTATCGTAGTCGGTACGCGTCGCCATCTCTTCGGCGAGGCGCTCGACTTCGGCCTCCAGCTCCGTGATGTGGCTGAAGACCTGCTGGCACTCGCCGAGGACAGTACGCTCGTCGCTCGTCTTCATCACCTGCGGCAGGTAGCCGATGCTGATCCCCTTCGGACGGCTGATGACGCCCTCAGTAGGCTCAGCGATTCCAGCCAAGAGCTTGAGGAGGGTGGACTTCCCTGCCCCGTTCTTCCCCACCAGAGCGATACGTTCCTTGGCGGAGATGACGAACGAGAGGTCTTCGAAGAGGGGCTTAGCCCCAAAGTATACCGATACGTTATTGACGCTGATCATGAGGAAGGGAAGTGGAGGAAGCGGCGGGGAGATCACCTTGGGGCATACGGATCTCAGGGACAACAAGGATGACGCGCTGGGGAGCTAAGGCTGAGAGGAAGCGCTGGAGCTGCTCCTCGGCACGCAACTGTGCGGCGGGGAGGTAGCGAGGGCTGGTGCGTATATCCAGCTCCGCATCGCGAAGGATGCGCTCGTCGAAGCGGCGTATCGCTACGCGGTCAGCGCTGGCTTCACCAAGGCGCCCACCACGATCCAGATAGTAGCGCACGGAGTGATTTCCGCCTGGTCGTCGCCCCAGCTCAAGCTCGGGTGCAGGCAGGCTCACGTAGACAGTGTCGCCTGCCGTCGTGAAGTGGAGTTTCTCAAGGTCGTACTTGACGTAAGCGACGAGGTCAGCAGTGCCCACAGCATGCTGCCCCGCTTCATAGAGATTGACATCCTGCCGGTAGCTGATCTCTTCGGTGATGAGGCGCAGGCGCTGACTGACCTTCATCTGCAGTTCCTCAGTCGTCACCTCGGGCTGGGGTGCCTTGCGGAAGAACTTATGGTAGATAAAGAGCCCCGCAGCTATACATATAATAAGGAGTAGGATCGGGCGAAGGATCCGCCAAGAGAGCTTTATCATTGTGCTGCAGACTTAGAGGACTGAATGAGGGAGGCATCGGCTTCGTCCAAGTGGACACGCACCGTAAGGCGGAGGTCACGGAAGATCGGCTGCAGCTTATTCGTCAGCGTAGCCGATGCCGTGCGGATTAGTGCGCCCCGCTCTTGCTCCAAAGCTTTGGTAACGAGCCCGTCGATCATCGTCTGGCGAGAGCGAATAATCTCATCAAGTTCGTTGGTCGATAGGCGGCGACGCAAGCCCGTAGGCTCCTGCAGGACGTTGTGGTTCAGATTATCCAGCTCCCGCTTGACCTCGATTGGCGGTAGATAGAGGTCTACCGTGCTATCGGCCTGCTGTACGATACTTCTCTCCGTGAGTAGCGAGAGATCGCAGTAGGCAGAGGCTTGGCTAAGGAGCTCCACACGGGTCTCCTTCGAGCCGAAGAGCTTCTTAAATCCTAAGAAGCCGTCGCGGTGAGGATCGATCTTGAGGACAATACGTACCTGTGTCGTGGCCAACTCGAGGCGCGAGAGGCTTTGGGCTTGGATCAGGAGGAGCTGTACAGGGGGCGTCTCCTCTTTCTCTTCTTTCTGCGCGCAAGTAGCGAAAGAGAGAGAGAGAAGCACCAGCGCAAAGCAGCTCATCCAGCTATGGAGTCGAGACATATCTTATCTACTTATTTTATGGAGGACAAAGATACGAACTTCCCGCTGCTTATGCGGGTGGGAGAGGCACCTCTAAAGGAGAGAAAAACAAACCAGTACTGGTCGGCATCGTGACCAGTACTACTTCGCGTCGTGACCAGTACTGGTAGGTAGGGGTGACCAGTACTGGTTGAATCGCTGACCAGTACTGGTTCATTTATCCCCCTCTACAAAGGCTCTCTCCCAGCGCAAGCCGAGCATTAAACTCAGAGCAGAGCGCACCTGCGTGGAGATTAGGCGTAAAAGTCGTTTCTTTGCACTATAGTAGTAGCTATATTCAAAGAGAACGAAATGAATAACTTCAGACGAGTACTCCTCAAGCTCAGTGGCGAATCGCTCATGGGAGCGAAGCAATACGGCATCGACAACGACCGCCTCGCTGACTATGCACAAGACATCGAAGCTGCAGTCAAGCGCGGCATACAAGTGGCCATCGTCATCGGTGGTGGCAACATCTTCCGCGGATTAAGTGGTGCCGCCCAAGGCTTCGACCGTGTGCAAGGCGACCAAATGGGTATGCTGGCCACCGTCATCAATAGCTTAGCCCTCGGCTCAGCACTCACCTCCCGTGGTGTAAAGAACAGAGTACTCACTGCAATCCGGATGGAGCCTATCGGCGAATTCTACTCCAAGCGTCGCGCCATCGATGCCCTTGAGGCAGGTGAAGTCGTCATCCTCTCGGGTGGAACGGGGAATCCCTTCTTCACGACCGATACAGGTTCGTCCCTCCGCGGTATCGAACTCGAGGCTGATGTTATGCTCAAGGGTACGCGTGTCGACGGCATCTATACCGCCGACCCCGAGAAGGATCCTACGGCTACGAAGTTTGATCGCATCACCTATGATGAGATCTACCAGCGTGGGCTAAAGGTCATGGACCTCACAGCTACCACCATGTGTATGGAGAACAATCTACCCATCATCGTCTTCGATATGGACACTCCAGGCAACCTCCTCAAGGTCCTCAGTGGCGAGCCTATCGGCACCTACGTGGGCTTCTAAGAACAAGCAACCATCCTATCAACAACGACTAAATAAACTCTATGAGCGAACTGAAAGGGCTGATAGCACAAGCCGCCAGCCAGATGGAGAAGACTGTGGAGCACCTCGAAGAGGCGCTCGCTCGTGTACGTGCCGGTAAGGCCAACGTCAAGATCCTCGACGGCATCATGGTCGAGTACTATGGTAGCCCCGTCCCTCTGACTCAGGTGGGCACCGTAACCGTACCCGATGCTAAGAGCATTGTCATCACTCCTTGGGAAAAGGGTATCATCCGTGACATCGAGCGTGCTATCATCAACTCCCCTCTCGGCATCACCCCAGAGAACAATGGTGAGCTGATCCGCCTCGGCATCCCCCCGCTCACCGAAGACCGCCGTCGCGAACTCGTCAAGCAGGTTAAGGCTGACGCAGAAAATGCCAAGGTAAGCGTACGCAATGCTCGCCGTGACACCAACGATGCTATCAAGAAGAGTATCAAGGCAGACAACACTCCTGAGGACGTAGCTAAGGACGCTGAAGGCGAAGTACAAAAGCTCCACGACCGCTTCATCAAGAAGATCGACGAGCTCTTCGCAGCTAAGGAGAAGGAGATCATGACGGTCTAAGCTCCGCGCGAGACCGCCATCCACGTTATCAAAGCATTGACAGGCTTAGTCATTAAGAACACAGGTAGCCACTACATCGTCCTCACGGAGGATGGTGTAGAGCGCCCGTGTCTTGCCAAGGGCAACCTTCGTCTACGAGGCTTCCGCTCGACCAATCCCATCGTCGTCGGAGACCACGTCCTCGTAGAGCAGACCTCAGACCAAGCGGAGGAAGAGACCCTCTACATCAAGGATATCCTCCCCCGCAAGAACTACATCATCCGTCGGGCTGCAAACCTCTCCAAGGAGTCCCACATCCTGGCAGCAAACATCGATGCGTCCTTCCTCGTCTGCACTATCGCAGCACCTGAGACCAGTACGACCTTCATCGATCGCTTCCTCGCCACAGCAGAGGCCTACCGAGTCCCCACGGAACTTATCTTCAACAAGATAGACCTCTATACTCCTGAGGCTATCGACTATATGGAGGAGCTCATCGCCCTCTACGAAGGGATTGGCTATCCCTGTCACCGAGTCTCAGCGACGACGGGAGAGGGTGTCGAAGCCCTCATTGACCACCTCAAGGGAAAGATCACGCTCTTCAGTGGACACTCTGGTGTGGGGAAGAGTACCCTCATCAATCAGCTGATCCCAGGCGTAGAGCTACGCACAGGATCTATCTCATTAGCCCACTTCAAGGGGATGCACACCACGACCTTCTCACAGATGGTCCCACTCCCCTACTCCGAGGGAGGCTATCTCATCGACACTCCAGGTATCAAGGGCTTCGGCATGCTCGAGATGGAGGATGCTGAGGTGTCCCATTACTTCCCAGAGCTCTTCGAGGAGAGTACTGCTTGCCGCTTTGGCAACTGTACACACACTCATGAGCCTGGATGCGCCGTACGCGAAGCCGTCGAGGCTGGACGTATAGCTTCTTCCCGCTATATTAGCTACCTGAGCATCCTCGAGGACAAGGAGAGTGGGAAGTACCGCCCCGAATACAAGTAAATATGCTCCACCTTGAATTCTTGAGGGGGCTACGTCGCTCACTCGTATCTACTACAGCGCTCTCAGCCTGCCTGCTCACGCTATCCTGCCATGGGCAGAGTAGCACACAGAGCCAGGCTACATCTGCACACATCGATAGTACGACCCTACGTGGCGATACGCTCGAGCTTATCTTTGCTGGGGACATTATGACCCATGGGCCTCAGATACGTGCAGCAGCCCAAGCGGATGGGAGCTATGATTTCGCTCAAAGCTTCTCCCTTGTACGTCCAACCATTGAGCGTGCAGACTTGGCTATAGGCAACTTGGAGACAACCTTTGGAGGGAAGCCTTATAGTGGCTACCCTATGTTCTCCTCCCCTGAAGCCCTCGCTGTAGCTCTCCGCGAAGCAGGCTTTGACGTCCTCACGACATCCAACAACCACAGCTGTGATCGCCGAGGCTATGGTATTACCCATACCATTGATGTACTCGACAGCCTCGGGATAGCCACCACGGGGAGCTATCGTAACCCCAACGAGCGCCTAGCACGCACTCCCCTCATACAATCAGTACGTGGGATCAAGCTTGCTATTCTTGCCTACACCTATGGCACCAATGGGCTTCCAATTCCCCACCCAACTGTCATAGACACGATAAGCAAAGAGCACATCGCGGCAGACCTACGCCGTGCAGATAGCCTCGGAGCAGAGTACAAGATCGTACAGATCCACTGGGGTAACGAGTACGAGAAGTCCCCGAACCGAGCCCAGCGAGAGCTCGCACAATGGCTCGCTGACCAAGGCGTGGATGCCGTCATCGGTAGCCACCCTCACGTCGTGCAAGAGAGCACGCGCCTCCAGGGACAAGATACGCAGCGTGGAGAGACCTTCGTTATCTACTCGATGGGAAACTTCATTAGCAACCAAATCACTCCACCAGCTACTCGTGGTGGGATGCTCCTCTCCTTGACGCTGACCCGACAAAGCAAGAATGCAGCTTGGACGACCCAGCCACACTACCAGTATGTTTTCGTCGAGAAGCGCTCACCCAACGGACAGGCGATCTATCGTCTTCGTCCCGTAGACTTAGACTCTATCCCCAAAGGCATGGCTCCAAAAGAAGCCAGCGACCTGAAGGCCTTCCAGCGCTACTATAAGATGATCCCTCTCGTCAAGTAGCTCCCTATTATATTGTATCACTTAATTACGACTCCAACTATTATGAATATGAAGAAGCTTAGCATGGCCCTGACTACCCTCTTCGGTATCGGCCTCCTTATCTTCAACAGCTGCGGTACGGTACCCATCACGGGCCGTCGCCAACTCAATCTCGTCTCCGATGGTGAGATCCTCGCCGCCAGTGCGACACAGTATCGCCAGTTCATCAACAAGTCTCAGCTCAGCCATAATAGCACGTACAACAATAAGGTCACTCAGGTGGGCCGTCGTCTGGCTGCTGCTACCAACATCTATCTCAAGCAGAATGGCTACGAATCTATGCTCTCGACTCTGAGCTGGGAATTCAATGTAGTCGACAGCAAGCAGGTCAATGCCTTCTGTATGCCAGGTGGAAAGATCGTCGTCTATACAGGACTTCTGAACCTCGTCGGTAATGGTGCCCATTCTGACGATGAGCTCGCAGCCGTTATGGGTCACGAGCTGAGCCATGCACTGGCTAAGCACGCCAACGAACGTATCAGCAACCAGATGCTCATGCAAGCTGGCGGACAGCTCCTCGGAGCCACTGTAGGCTCACGCTCGGGGATGCTGAGTGGGATCCTGAACCAAGCCTATGGTCTCGGTGCTCAGGTCGGCGTACTCCTTCCCTTCGGTCGTAAGCAGGAATATGAAGCTGACAAGATGGGGCTTGTACTTATGGCTATTGCAGGCTATGATCCCCGCTACGCAGTGAACTTCTGGCAGAAGATGGCCCAGTCAAAGGGTGGCGGTCAGCAGAGTGAACTCCTAAGCACTCACCCCAGTGATGCCAACCGTATCAAGGCAATCGAAGCCTACCTACCCACTGCTCTCCAATATTACAAGGGCCAGGGTAGCGCACCAGCAAGTAGCAACTCGGGATCATCCAGCCAGTCTCGTCGTCAGAGCAACGCGCGTAGCGTACGTGCTAATGACGTAGCAAACTACCTCAACAACAGATAGTAGAAAGGACTTCCTATCAACATTTCATAGAAGAGCCCCATGCTATGAGCAAAGAACACTTCATAGCATGGGGCTACCACAATCCTCGTACACAGTAATATGGGTAAATACCAGTGGTCTGTAGAGCGCGTAGAGCAGCTGCGCCAACTCATACTCAGCCATCGCAATATCATCATCCTCCCCCACACAGCTCCCGATGGTGATGCTTTGGGCAGTACCTTAGCTTGGGCAAAGGTCCTTCAGACAGTACATCCAGAGGCTACCATCCGCGTACTCAGCCCAGACCGTATTGAGAGCTACCTCAGCTGGCTTCCCTACCTTGATGAGCTTCTGATCTATCCTGACGCTGAAGAAGAGAGCCTTAGAGCAATCTATGAAGCTGACCTCCTCTTTCACCTCGATCACAACCAGCCAAGCCGCCTGCGCTATGCACCGCTCATTGAGGCCGTAGAGCAGTCTAAGGCTCCCCATATCCTCATTGACCACCACCTCGACCCTGATCCCACTTTTACTCTGAACTTCAGCTATCCCGAGGCCTCTGCAACTTGTGAGCTGATTCATACCCTTATCCTATCCCTCGGATGGGAGCTGCATATCACGTCTGAGGTTGCAACGCTCCTGCTTACTGGGATCATCACAGATACGGGACGCTTCATGTATAGCCACCTCTCCCCAGAGCTCTTCGTCACGACTTCAGACCTCTTGGCTCGTGGAGCAGACTACCTACACATCATTGACCGCCTCACCTACCATAATCCCGAGATACAGATCCGCCTCCAAGGCTATGTACTTGACCAGAAGCTCGAGCTCTATCCCGATCTCCGCGCGGCCTGTATCATTCTTACCCAAGAGGAACTTCAGCGCTTCGGTGCCTCAAAAGGTGATACGGAGGGGCTGGTAAATATTCCCTTGACGATTGAGGGAATCGACTGCTGCTGCTTCATCCGAGAGGATAAGACTCAGGTCAAGCTCTCCTTCCGATCCACGGGCACCTTCCCCGTCAACCAACTTGCCAGCGCTGGCTTTGGAGGGGGAGGACACCTCAATGCCGCAGGAGCTGAGCACCAAGGCTCTATCCAAGAGGCTAAAAATATCTACCTTTGTGAACTAAGGAAACTGAGAGCTCAAGAAGCCATCTAAGCTCATCACCACCGTCCAGCAAGCATAGACAGAAATAATGAATAGACTTATCACCCATCGCATCGCCCTGCTCCTACTGCTTCTCATTCCCGTGTTGGCACTGGGAAGTTGCAAGAAGAATCGCTCCATTAAGCCTCTCTCCCAGCTCAAGAGAGAGCAGCGCCAAGCGATTGACCGACTGATCAAGGAATCATCATTCACAGTGAAGGAGCTCAGTAGCGAGACACTACCCTCGACCATTGACCCCGATGTATTCTATCGTCTATCCAATGGACTATATATCCGTGTGCTTGATAAGGGGACGACCCGCCCTGAAGCAAATAAGACAACAGTCTCGGTACAGCTGAAGGGCTACTTCTTCAATGTATCTCAGTCCAAGGGAGCAATTTTCGACAACCTCACAGAGACCAATGTCCGTCCTCTCTTCTTCCGATATGCCTCATGGGAGACCAGCGAAGGGAAGATCCACTACAGTTCTCTCAACGAAAGTGGGGTCTATGAAGACCTCATCTGCGAAGGAGTTGCTTTCCCTATGTCGCTGCTCGGTGATGGAGCTATCGTACAGCTCATCATCCCCTTCGACCTCGGTCCCTCACAGAACTATACCGCTGGTAATAGCCTCTTCGTAGAGAAGGCGGTCTATACCTTCTATACGAAGCCCCAGCAATAACCTTCTTCTCCCAACCTTATGACACTCATCAAGTCCATCTCGGGGATACGAGGGACTATCGGTGGACACGTCACCGATGGCCTCAACCCAGTTAGCACGGCGCAGTTCACAGCTGCCTATGCCTCCTTCATCCGCCAGCAAACCAAGAAGGCTCGCCCCCTGATTATCGTGGGGAGAGATGCCCGCATCTCTGGCATCATGGTAAACCGCATCGTCACGGGGACGCTCCTCGGGATGGGATGTGATGTCATCGACATCGGGCTCGCCACAACGCCCACAACAGAGATGGCAGTCACAGGGAAGCAGGCTGACGGAGGGATCATCCTCACGGCAAGCCACAACCCCAAGCAGTGGAATGCCCTCAAGCTACTCAATAGCCGTGGCGAATTCTTAAGCGATACTGAAGGGAAAGAAATCCTACGTATCGCCGAAAGTGAAGGCTTTGACTTCGCTGATGTCGACAACATCGGAGGCATTCTGAGCGAGGAGAGCTATTTGGATGAGCATATCCAAGCTGTACTTGCTCTACCATCAGTTGATGTTGAGGCTATCCGTCAGGCAGACTTCCACGTAGCATTCGATAGTGTCAATTCAGTAGGTGGCATTGCTCTACCAGCGCTCTTTGAGGCTCTTGGAGTCAAGCACGTCACCGCCCTCAATGCTGAGCCTACGGGACACTTTGCTCACAACCCCGAGCCACTCCCTGAGCATCTCACTGATATCTGTTCGGCTATCGGATCCAGCAAGGTCGATGTAGGCTTCGTTGTAGACCCCGACGTAGACCGCTTAGCCATCATCGATGAGCGTGGCACCTTCTTCGGCGAAGAATATACGCTGGTCGCAGTCTCTGACTACCTACTCCAGCTAAATGGAGGAGGGAACACTGTCTCCAACCTCAGCTCAACCCGTGCTCTGCGTGACGTCACAGAGCGTCATGGCGGCAGCTACACGGCTGCAGCAGTAGGCGAAGTCAACGTAGTCACAAAGATGAAGGAGACGGGTGCACTCATTGGTGGAGAAGGGAACGGTGGTGTGATTTACCCCGAGCTCCACTATGGACGCGACGCTCTCGTAGGTATCGCTCTCTTCCTCACCCTCCTTGCAAAGAGCGGCAAGAAGGTCAGCGAACTCCGAGCCACCTACCCCAACTATGCGATGAGCAAGCAGCGAGTAGACCTCCCCTCGGACGTAGATGCAGGTGCTCTCTTGGAGCGCTTAGCAAAGGAATACAGCGACAAGGGAGATATCAACCTCATTGACGGGGTGAAGATTGACCTCCCGACAGAGTGGGTACATGTGCGCCGAAGCAATACTGAACCCATCATCCGCATCTACACCGAAGCTCCTACAGCTGAGGAGGCCCAGCGTCTCGCAGACGAATTCAAGGCCGTCCTCCTCTCTTACCTCAACTAAGCAATACACCAAGCCTCACTATGCAGGGACGCTCCATTGTGACTCCCCGTATCGTGAGGCTTGGTGTTTGTACTTATCATATCACTCACGGTTTACACGACAATTGGCACGTAAGAAGAAAGACCTCCCTCTTTTAGAAGGCATCACGATCACTGGTCTTGCTGGGGAAGGCAAGGCGCTCACCCATATAGACGGCAAGGTACTCTTTGTTCCCTTCGCTGCTCCTGGCGATGTCTGCGATATCCAGATCACAAAGAAGAAGAGCAGTTTTATGGAAGGAAAGATTGCACGTATCGTCACCCCCTCCCCTGAGCGTACCCAGCCCATCTGCTCACACTTCACCATCTGCGGGGGGTGCAAGTGGCAGCACCTCCCCTACTCCCTCCAGCTACAGAGCAAGGATCAGGTCGTCCGCGACGCCCTCCAGCGAATCGGCAAGATTGAGGTAGGCGAATATCTCCCCATCTTAGGCTCGGTAGAAACTGAGCGCTATCGCAATAAGCTCGAGTTCACCTTCAGCCACAAGCGCTGGCTCTTCCCAGAGGAGCTTGACGTACTCAACGCACGCTCCACACCACCAGAGCCCTATGAGCTCTCCGGCCTCGGCTACCATCTCCCAGGGATGTTTGACAAGGTCCTCAACATCGACACCTGCTACCTCGGAGCCGAAGTTATGGATGAAATCCGTCTCTTCGTCCGAGACTACTGCTCCGCTCGTCCCGAGGAGTATCCTTACTTTGACCTCCGCAAGCAGGAGGGACTGATGCGTACCCTAATGCTCCGTACGACCTCTACAGGAGAGATCATGGTTGTGGTCGTCTTCTACCGAGAGAATGAAGCTGCGCGCATCGCATTACTCGCGGCTCTACAGGAGCGCTTTCCCCAGATCACAGCCCTACTCTACGTCATCAATGGTAAGTGCAATGACACCATTGGGGACCAAGAGATCCATTGCTTCTACGGACGCGAGTACATTGAGGAGGAGATGGAGGGTCTACGTTTCCGTATCGGGCCCAAGTCCTTCTACCAAACGAATAGCCGTCAGGCCTATGAGCTCTATAAGGTAGCTCGTGAGTTCGCAGAGCTAACTGGCTCGGAGCGTGTCTATGACCTCTATACAGGGACAGGGACGATAGCCAACTTCGTCGCCAGGCAGTGCGCTTCCGTCGTAGGTATCGAATATGTTCCCGAGGCAATTGAAGATGCACGTGTCAATAGCGAGGTCAATGCCATTGACAACACGCTCTTCTACGCAGGCGACATGAAGGATATCCTCACCACAGACTTCATCAGCGAGCATGGTGAGCCTGACGTCATCATTACCGACCCCCCACGTGCTGGCATGCATGAAGATGTCGTCGCTACGATTCTGCGTGCAGCTCCCCGTCGCATCGTGTACGTCAGCTGCAATCCCGCCACACAGGCTCGTGACCTTCAGCTACTCACCGCAACGGGCGAGTACAGTGTGACGAAGTCCCGTGCAGTGGACATGTTCCCGCACACGCATCATATCGAGAACGTCGTACAGCTCGTACGCCGCTAGTCCTCTCCCCTAATTCCCCAAACTATGCTTCAGAAGATCCTTGCATCCCTGCGTCGCCCGACAGTGCTCTTCCTACTTGTCGGCATCGCTATTGCCATAGCTACGGCTGTCTTCCTGAGGCATAGGACTCGGCAAGCGACAGCAAGAGAACTCCAAGCAGAGCAGCGACGCCTCCCCGACACACTGCGTGTCGTCACGCTCTCAGGTGCTACGACCTTCTTCATCTACCGCGATGAGCCGATGGGTTACCAGTACGAACTGGTGCGCCTCTTTGCTCAAAGTCACAAGCTCCCGCTGAAGCTCTTCGTCACTCACAGCATGGAGGAGGCTGAAGCAATGGTTGAGCAAGGGCGTGTCGATCTCTGTATCACCCCTCAGGCTATGACTCACTCTGCGAAGGAGCGCCTGCGCTTTGCGGGGCCTGAGGTGATGACGGGACTGGTACTTGTTCAGCGTAAGGCTAAAGCCGGAGATAGCATCCCTTACATCCAAGATGTAGCAGCCCTCCTCGGTAAGGAGCTGACTGTCATGGCTGGCTCACGCGCTGAGGAGCGTATCAAGCGCCTTGAGGAGCAGCTTGGAGGTAAGATCCTCATGCATGAGATTACAGCCGATACCATTAGTACGGAAGACCTCATCGCTCAAGTCGCCAGCCGAGAGATCAACTATACGATCGCTGATGCAGACTTGGCTAAGCTCAGCAAGACCTACTACCCTCAGTTGGACATCTCGCTGGAGGTTGGCTTTGCACAGCGTCTTCGCTGGTTTGTCTCTCCCAAGGCTATTGGACTCGCTGATGCCCTGGATAAGTGGGCGAAGGATATCCCCGAAGACCGAGGATTCCATGAGATCTATAAGCGCTACTTCGAGCTCAGCAAGTCTGATGATGGAGAGGAATCTCCTCTCCCCAATGCCCAGACAAAGGAAGAGCGTGAGCTTCCGACCAAGAAAGAAATTAAGGAGCCGTCGCATGGTACTCTGCCTATTCGCCCATCGCCTCCCTCTACCACAGAGAAGCAGCCCAAGGAAACCGCTACACACGAACCGGCTCCCAGTGGTGGCTACGGGATCTCACGCTTTGATAAGCTCTTCGAGAAGGAAGCACGACGCATCGGCTGGCCCTGGCAGGTATTGGCCTCCATCGCCTATCAGGAGTCGAACTTCCGCCCCGAGGTCGTTGGCTGGTCAGGCGCTCGCGGACTAATGGGTATTATGCCCCGAACGGGTAAGATCTATGGTGCTTCGGTCAAGCAGCTCCTCGATCCAGCGGTGTCTGTACGTGTAGCAGTGGACTGTCTAAAGTCCATTGATGCACTCTTCCAAAAGCAACTCACCGACCCAGAGGAGCGTATCAAGGTCACCCTCGCAGCCTACAACGCTGGTCCTGCACACCTGCAGGATGCTATCCGACTGGCAGAGAAGTACGGCTACTCCTCCACTCGCTGGGGGGGCGGTATCGAGACAGCTCTACGATTGAAAAGCGAAGCGAAGTATTACAATGACCCCGTCTGCCGAGCAGGCTATCTCCGAGGTAAGGGCGTCGCACGCTACGTCGACGAAGTCATCTCTCGCTACCACGGCTACCTCAGCCGAACAAAATAATCCTCCGTCATCCTCTACGACATCAGAGGGGGCGGGAAGCACTGGTCTTCCCGCCCCCTTCTCTTTTATCCCACTGATTCTCTATGAAATCACTCCGACACCTTTCTCTCAGCCTTCTTCTCGGCTGTTGCCTCTCCCTCCAGGCGAGCAATACCAGCCCCACGAGCTATGTCGATCTGGTTAATCCCCTCGTCGGTACTCAAAGCACCTTCGATCTTAGCTCGGGCAACACCTACCCCGTCATCTCCCGGCCTTGGGGGATGAATAGCTGGACGCCCCAAACGGGGAAGATGGGAGATGGCTGGCAGTACAGCTATCAGGCGACCAAGCTACGTGGGCTCAAGCAGACGCACCAGCCCAGTCCATGGATCAACGACTACGGGCAGTTCTCCCTACTACCGATGACGGGGAAAGCTCCTGTCTTTGACGAAGAGAAGCGCGCCTCATGGTTCAGCCATAAGGCGGAGGAGGCTCGCCCCTATTCCTATGAGGTCTATCTGGCTGACTACGACACACGCATCCGCATGGCTCCAAGTGAGCGTGCCGCAGTCTTTGAGGTCGAGTTCTCCCGTATGGCCCGACCCGAGGAGCGCTGGATCGTGGTGGATGCCTTTGACTCAGGCTCCGAGATTCAGCAGCTGGACCGCTATACCATAGTTGGCATCAGCCGCAAGAATAGTGGCGGAGTACCTAAGGGATTCGCGAACTACTTCATCGTACGCTTCACCGAGCCTATCCAGCGTCTCGTGCGTGAGGAGCGCAAAGGTAAGGGCGGACGACACGCCCTCGTTGCTGTGAATCTTGCAGGCGAGAAGGTGAGCTCTCCAACGACCTTCTATGTCGCCTCCTCGTTCATCAGCCGTGAGCAAGCCGAGCTTAACCTAAGAGAAGTAGCCCCTCGGAGCTACCAGCAAGTCCGCGCAGAAGGCAAGGCTGAGTGGGAGAAGCAGCTGAGCCGTATAGCTGTCACCGATAGCCCTGATCGGATGAGCACCTTCTACAGCTGCCTCTATCGCTCACTCCTCTTCCCCCGACGCTTCTATGAGATCAATGCCAAGGGGGAGGTCGTCCACTACAGCCCATACAATGGGCAGGTTCTCCCCGGCTACCTCTATACCGACACAGGCTACTGGGATACCTTCCGAGCCCTCATGCCGCTGATCCACCTTGTCTACCCAGAGGAGGGAGCGAAGATGGCAGAGGGGATGATGAATGCCTACCGTGAGAGTGGCTTCTTCCCCGAATGGGCGAGCCCCGGACACCGTGACTGCATGGTAGGCAACAACTCTGCTTCGGTCATCGCAGATGCCTTCATCAAGGGACTGGGGCATATTGACCCCAAGGAGCTCACCACGGCACTACTCCACGGTGCCAACAACGAGCACCCAAGTATCCGCTCCACCGGACGCCTCGGGTATAAGTACTACAACAAACTCGGCTATGTACCCTCCGATGTAGGGATCAACGAGCATGCTGCCCGAAGCCTTGAGTATGCCTACGACGACTGGTGTATCTTCCAAGCTCTACAAAAAGCTGGAGCTTCAGCTGATCTGCAGCAACTCTACGCTGAGCGAGCTATGAACTACCGCAAGCTCTATGATCCCAGCACCGGCTGGATGCGCGGTCGCCGGCAGGATGGCTCCTTCCAGTCCCCCTTCTCCGTCTTCAAATGGGGAGATGCCTTCACTGAAGGCAATTCACTCCACTACAGCTGGTCCGTCTTCCATGACGTGCAGGGGCTCATCGATCTCATAGGCGGGGATCAGGCTTTCACTCGCAAGCTCGACAGCATCTTTACCCTCCCTCCCATCTTCGACGACAGCTACTATGGCTTCGTCATCCACGAGATCCGTGAGATGCAGATCATGGATATGGGCAACTACGCTCACGGCAATCAGCCCATACAGCATATGATCTACCTCTATGACTACGCTGGGGAGCCCGCCAAGACGCAGTACTGGGTGCGCGAAGTCATGCGCCGACTCTACTCCGATCGCCCCGATGGCTACTGCGGAGACGAGGACAACGGGCAGACCTCGGCATGGTATGTCTTCTCGGCTCTGGGCTTCTATCCCGTGACACCAGCACTTGGTCAGTATGCTATCGGCACGCCTTACTTCCGTGAGGTCCGTCTATCCATGTCAGAGGGGAAGAGCTTCGTGATCCGTGCCTCCGATCCCAGCGTCCCCTACATCCAGTCGGCACAGCTCAATGGCAAGCCTTGGGAGAAGACCTATATTGACTATGAGACGCTACGACGTGGAGGCTCGATGACCTTCACCCTCGGTGCGAAGGCCTCCTCATGGGGTACACACGCCTCCGCTCGCCCCTACTCGTTCTCGCGAGCGAAGAAGTAGTCTCCTCCACACCATCCACTTAAATTAGCGCCCCTACAGCAGGTTAGTCCATCAAATAACCTGCTGTAGGGGCCGATCATATATAGCACCTTGAGCCTGTTGCCGCGAGTCCTGCCCGCTATTTAAAGTGGTAAGGTATCGCACGCCCAGCTCCCTGATATAGCTCTCCGAAGAGATACACAAGTCCTTCGCCTTATCGCGAGTATTCCTCTTATCCAGCGGAGGGAAAAGCTTCGTTCTCGTGAAGAAAAAAGCGCCTTCACGTAGTGATTTTCCTCTGTCTATGCGCGTAGTCTTAAAGACCAAGTACGTAAATCCAAATATCCACGTACGTAGATATTAGAGCCACGTACGTAGCCCA
>ERZ773073.188-NODE-188-length-36046-cov-85.738963_pt1 | contig 36046 bp, 51 predicted proteins | sample MGYA00580616_ERZ773073 | MGnify/ENA primary metagenome ERZ773073 (study PRJEB29015, sample SAMEA2737960) | human oral metagenome | biome: human oral; feature: human-associated habitat; material: dental | place: China | collected 2131 ...
TAAAATAGTTTTTGTAAGTTAATGAGTTAGTAAAAAACGAAGTTAAAATTTATCTAAAAATAAATAGCTTTGGCGAGCAAGAAAATTGATAGATATAAGGTTTTATCAAGGTTTTTAATTATGCTTTCATTTTACACCTTAGTGTAAAAGTTGTCAAGTATTTTATAAAATAATTTACTAACTCTTTAACTCTATTAAAAATAAAAGGAGGAGGTAATATGAGTCAGCAGCATCATAAATGGATCAACCTCGTAAAAGAGCGTATTGAAAAACGTGGATGGTCGCAGACAGACCTAGCTATTGTGGTCGGGGTTAGCCCATCAGCCATCACACAGTTGCTTAAGGATGGAAAAGGGAGCGATGACTTGAAACTTCGCATCAATAAAAAGTTGCGGATCAGTGAGTCATGGGAAAAATTTGAGTAGGAGGATAGCATGAACGAACTAGAAAAAAACAGCCCTCAATGAAGTATTGAGGACGGTTAGACTTATAAATCAAAAAGTTGCTGAGGTTGCTGAACTTCAAAGTCAGCAAGAGCCGGCTATTTCTTATCTTCGGGGAATAATGGATGGTTCTGTGTCCGATTGAGTATCTCTTGAGCTTGTTGAATCAATGACTGATTGTCGATTTGCAATGGTTTGAAATCAAAATCATGCTTATTTACGATAGGAGAATGAGACTGTTGCTTTTCTAATAGATTAAGTATCTTGTTTAGCTTTTTGGTCAAATTGTCATTGAGATCGTCAAGTGTAAGACTTCTTTCAATACGACTCTCAGGCATTTCGAAGTTTTCAAAGCTTTTCATTTTAGCTTTCAATTCCCTTTTGGATTGCTCTATTTTCCCAACAGAAAGGTTATAGAAAACGGTTCTTTGAGATATAACATCAAAAGGAAGTTTGTTGCCTATTTGTATGATAGGAACCAAAGGGAGTTCTAATGCTTGTCGAAATCCTAATTCATAAAATGCGTTTGGATTGTGTCCTGTCATATCTGCTACAACCATAGGGGCAGTTTTAAGATAGTTGATGATAGTTTCATTGATATTATCTACTGCATCTACTTGGTCAACTCGTACTGGTTTATATCCTAATTCCTCACAGACTGGGCCTATCAGGTAAGAAAAAACCTCATCTGCTCTATCTCTAGTATCGGTTCCGGATTCACCAATAGCAGTTACAATAAAACAAATTTTTTCAGTCATGTTTTTCTCCGATCGTTTTTATTTTGATTATACCATATTTGAAAGGGGGTGAAGTATATGACTGAAGAAGAAGCAATTGAATTATTGAAATTCTTAATGACAGACTATGAGCGAGGGTATTTAGCTGGATTAGTTAGCGGACTTTCAATGTTTTTGAAAATTTTAAAAAAGCAGAGTAAGTGCCCTGCTTTCATCAAATTATTTTGGTAACTTATCTACGGCTTTTTGAAGCTCCGTGATACCATCAATAGCTCTAGCGATATTCTGGAAATCAACTTCTCCTGTAAGGAATTTTGAAGTGATATCTACTTGCTGGCTTTGTTTTAAGGCATCCAGTTTTAATTCATGTTCTTTTTCAAGTCTCTGTAATTCACTTTCAGATTGTGCCTTTAATTCTCTTATTTTGGAATCAGTTTGATATTTATTTGCGAGATAAACAAGAAACGCAGGAACGCATGAAGTTAAAAAAGTTATCAAAATTTGATTAGTGTCCATAGATTCATCTCCTTTCTGTTGAAATTTTGACTAAAACGGTGAGAGGTCCTAGTCAAAATATATTATATGATAAAAAACAATGTTTGTCAATATATTGTGTGAGTAAGGATGAAAAACCTACAATGAACACAATATGTAGTTCAATAGCATATATAAGCACAAAAAGTATAAAAATAAAGCTAGATAAGGAGAAAGCGGCTATGCTTTGGAAAAAAATATCCGAAAAACTTTCAGAGAAGAATTGGACAGTTTATAAGCTTTGTTTAAAAGCAGGTATCGGACCAGCTGGAATCTATCGTTTAAGAGATGGAGAGGTGAAAGATTTATATTTTGATACTGTTAAGAAAATTGCTGATGCGTTAGAAATCAGCATAGATGAACTAAGATAAAACAAAAAAGCACCTAACAGAAGTCAGGTGCTTACTAAAATAACTAACTGAATTATATCACAGAAAGAGAGGAAATGCCATGCCAAAAGCGGAATTAGTTTACAGACCTGCTAATCAATCCGAAAAAGCGGAAGCTGGTGACTATGAGCACCTTTGCCAGATCTGGGAGGGCTTGACTCCTAGCACAGCAAAAGTTTGGGCGAAAGAAATGAGAGAACACCCGGACTTTAGTAAATACATAGATAACCCGACACACAAGATTGTCTTTATCAATTACGAGGGATTCCGTCTTTTCGTAAAATGGAAATCCCGTAATCGGTACAGAAGTAAGAAAGAGACGCTCGGTGAAATGCTGGAGAATATCAAGTTTGAAGAACGGGCGTTAGTTAAATAAGGAGTGATCAAATGCAAAATCGCGAACAAATGCGCGTGATCTTAGATTGGGAACGCGATAACTGGAGGTTAGGCAACGTCTACAAAAACAATCTAGCCAAGAAGCCTGTCGAGGTCGTCAAGAACGAACTGGAAAACCTTAGAAAGTCAGCAGAGGATGTGTCTTTCTCGGTCGTGCCACGAGGCGGCAAGCTGATCGGCGGAGATAAGATTGTAACGTTTAAGAAAGGATGAATAAAATGAATGGAATTATAAAAATTGAAACAGCAAAACAATTAACTGCTGAAGCGCGTGATCGAATCGGTCGGCTGGCGTCTAACGAAGCAATTAAAATCATCAATACTTGGATTCGCGAAGAGGCGAATTTAGGAGGCGTAAGCATTAGATTTAGCCACAACGAAATTAGAAACGCTGTGACTGATAATATTAAAAAACACTATTTTAGTTTGGATGATGTTATCGCAAAAACGATTACGCGGTATTGGTTAGCAGGATACTCAGGCAGCAAGAAATGTATCCCATCAGGAATTTGTTTCGAAATTTCGTGGGGTGAAGATAAATGAGTCTAAAAGATCTAAAAAGACTGGTCCTGTTGCAAGTGGTTGCAATCGTGCTGTTAGTCATCGCTGGCGTGCAGACGATCGATAAGCAAAATCAGCAAGTTCGTGAGCTGCAGGAGCAGATAGCTGATAATCGCGACAGTATTCGCGTGCAGGCCGATACGAATCAGCGGCAGGATGTGATGATCAATAAGTTTAACAACATGTACTATGAGTATCAGCACTATAAGATGACAGGTGATTTAAATTTTCCGGGAGGGTGAAAAATGGGTGAAGTTTTAGGAGCGGTTTGCTTTGTTTCCAGCTTGCTATTGAGCGTTTTATGGGCAAGTCACGTCGACTTGAAAAAAAAGCGCCTAGAAGCTGAAAAGGAAGCAGAAATAGACTTGTACGCTAGATATGTGCTTTGGGCACAGAACCAGCACATGATTGAACAAAATCAAAGAATGGCCGAAGTACGCAAGCATGACAATCAGTCATTCACGGTGAAAGGAGTGGGATGATATGACACAGGCGGAACGCATCAGGGAATATTATAAAGAATATCCCGCTGCCAGCTATGATGAGGTGGCAGAAGCTGTCAAAACAACAAATGTAAATGTCAGGGCGACTGTATCCAAAGATGTCAAAGCAGGCAGATGTGTCCGCCTGGAAGACAAATCGTTGGACTATTCGGCTCATTTTGGAGCATCAGAGGCACTTGCTGATTTGGTGGATTGGAAGAACGATACCAGATGAGAGTGGGTAGAGATGCTAACCAGAGCGGCTGAAAAGGAAACGGACAGTAATACAATGAGATTGCTGATTAAAGAAGCTAACAAACTGATGAAAGAGGTAACGAAGTAGTGGTTAGAAATAAATTATCGGATTTAACCAACACGCTCTTTGCTCAACTGGAGACTCTGGATGACAGAGATCTCACTGCAGAAGAGCTAAAAGTAGAGCTCCAACGTTCAAAACATATGGTTGCTATTTCTGGCCAAATTTTGCAAGCTGGTCAACTGGCCTTGGACGCTGAGAGATTTAAAGATAAGGTAGGTGATGCCAATGCCCCGATCGCTTTGCTGGAAGAATGAATATACTGATTATATGCAGGAGATTTGTCCAGGGCGGCTGACTCCTGAAGTAACAAAACTGCTAAATGAAAAGTTTGGAACCAATTATACATCTTCGCAAATCGGCGGAGTACGTAAGCGTCTAGGCTTGCTGGTAGGGAAAGTATTCCAAAAGAGAATCCTGACAAGCGAGCAGCATGACTATTTTTTGAAAAATTACGCTGGGAAAACTGCGCAAGCATTTGCGGATGAAATGAATGAAAAATTTAGTTTGTCATTAACCAACAAACAAGTCAAGAACTATCGAAGAAACAATCGTTTAAATAGCGGCTTAACTGGTTATTTTAAAAAAGGGCATACACCGGCGAACAAAGGGAAGAAATTTCCGAATATGCCTAAGAATAGCGGCCAGTTTAGGAAGGGGAGTAAACCTCCAAATTATGTTCCGGTAGGAACCATTGCTCAAACGACAGACGGCTATCCGAAAATCAAAGTAGCTGATCCAAATGTCTGGGAATTACTACACAGAAAGACCTGGATTGAGCATCACGGGCCAATACCCAAAGGGCATTCGATTGTCTTCTTGGACGGTGATAAAACAAACTATGATATTACAAATCTGGCATGTTTATCGAAAAATGAAGTCGCAAGAATGAATCAAAATCATCTATTTACGTCCGACGCTGATTTGACTAAATCTGGTATTGGACTTACAAAACTTACAAACAAAATCAGAGAGGTAGAAAAAAATGGCTAGTTTATACGAGCTAACAGGTCAATTCCTGACAATTTACCAAATGGATATTGATGACGAAACAAAAGCGGACACGCTTGAAGCTATCGACTGGCAAGAACAATTCGAACAGAAAGCCGAAGGATATGCCCATGTTATCAAGAATCTAGAAGCAGACGTGGCCATGTACAAGGCTGAGGAAGAGAGCTTCAAAGCCAAGAAGCAGGCGGCACAGAAAAAGCTGGATTATGTTAAGGATAATATTATGACAGCTATGAATGTCACGGGTCAAACCGAAGTTAAGAGCGGTGCCCTTACTATAAAAGTTGCCAAGAATCCAGAATCAGTCAAGGTCAACGAAGACGATCTCCCGAAAAAATACTTTACAAAAAAAGTGACGCTCGCGCCGGACAAAAAAACACTCAAAGAGTTGCTGAAATCCGGCAAAAAAGTCAAAGGGGCCGAACTCATTCGAACAGAAAAGTTGGTGATCAAATGAGAATTTTAGCAATTGATCCGTCAAGCAATCGAATTGAAACTAGTACAACAGGAATTGTCCTGCTGGACAATGCTGGTTTGGTCGATAGCTGGGTACTTCCGTTTGGCGCTCAGAACTTCAAAAACTGGTTCAAGTCAACTGGTCGGAGTCTCGAGTTTGATATAGTGGTCGTTGAAAAATTTGAGGCCAGGGACAATGATTATTCCAGAGATAACTCAGTAGTCGAGACCATTGCGGCCATTGAACTATGCTATCCGGACTTGGTCCTACAACGTAATGCAGGGTATCAGACAGATATACCAAATGACTTGCTGAAAGCTCTTGGGTTGTGGTCTTTCGAAAAGAGTCATCACAACGATGTGAGAGCAGCTGCAAGGCTTGGGTTGTTTTATGCCCAACGGAATGACATAGAGGAGGTGATTGTGGACATTGGCAATCGAATTACGCAAATGGCAAGCTGAAGCGGTCAAACGTAGCGACCGCGATTGCCCTGGCATTTTCCTTGAGGGCTTGGGCGGTCGAGGGAAGACTATCTGTGCCTTTGAGATTGCCAAACATAAGAGGGCTAAGAAGGTCATGGTCCTTAACAATCGGCTATCAATTCTGAATGGCTGGATTGAAACATACAACAAGCTCTACTCACAAGACTTTCAGTTAGAAGCTATGACAGACAAGCGACTGCAGAACATTGTAGCGAGTGGAGAGATCTTGGAATTTGATATCTTGATTGTTGACGAATGGCAGAATATGTCCAGTGATACGAATTATAAAGCCTACAAAAAAATCCGACGTGGCTATTCAATCGGTCTATCTGCAACACCTGTCCGGAAGAAAGGGCAGAATTTCTATCCGTTAGAAAAGACAATCTTTGGCCAAGCGGCGCCGAACAACAAGTTTGACTGGCAGAAACAGCACGGCAAGATGAAGTATGATCGGTTCAGCTACTCAAAGGAAAAGTGGGAAGACTTCCGTGACTATGAAGCTTATGTATCGGCATTGCCAAATTTCTTCCGCTGGGAAGAGATTGAGGAAATCGAAGGAGCAGAGGAGAACAACGGCTTTGAGATCATTTTTGAGCCGATGTGGTGCCTACCAGCAAATCCAGAAGAACTAGACCGACTGCGACGACTAAACATTGTCGGCAAGAATGGAAAATATGCCATGGCCAAGCAATCGTTTGGTCGGAAGACCTTCGAACGGTATTTGATCCAGACAGGTTTCGAAGTTGACTTCCCGAAACTCAAGGCCGTCAACGTAGATACTCCTATGCTACTCACGTTGGATCTTATGCTCGCTAGTAAGACAGAAATGTTGATAGTTAGCAAATCCAAGCAGATTGTCGAGGTTATATATGAGCGGCACCCTGAAATCGGTATCTGGACGGGTGACAAGAAAGAAGGGCATGATAAGACAAATATGGTCGCTACTAGCCAGGTATTAGGTGTTGGAGTTGATGGCCTTCAACACAAATTTAAAACTATTGTGGTTCTGGATCCTGTCAGTCCGTCTGATGGAGATTATGATGACTACCGGCAATTGCTTTGGCGAATCACTGGTAGCCGTCAACAACACGATGTTAGAGTCGTAGAATTTTATTTTTAAGGAGAAACAAAAAATGAACAAAAAAACTGAAATGATTGTATTCCGCAGCCGTGTGAAAGATGCTTATCTTGAATCATATAAAGATAAAGGGAGTTTAGCGTTTAAGGCTGAATATTGCTGCTTGGAGCATTGTTTAAAGATTCCTCGGAAGAAATATGAAGAAAACAAACAGACTTACAAGGCCCTTGCTGCAGCTTTTGACTGTGAAATCGTAGCGGTTGAAGCAGAATATAAATTGACCTATCCGAATGGCAGTGAACTTCGAGAGATTAAAACCGAGGAACAACCTGGATTGGCTCTTAAAAAGTTACTGGATTTTTTAGTTGATTAAGGAGTCGTGATGGGAAAAATATTTGGAGTATTGCAAGCGATTCAAAGTGAATTGGTTGCTCCAAAAGGGCAGTATAACTCTTTTGGGAAATATAATTACCGGAGCGCAGAAGACATTCTGGAGGCTCTAAAGCCGATTTTAAAAAAGCATAATGCAGCAATTACCTTGAGCGACGAGATTGTTTACATCGAGGGGCGGCATTATGTTGAGGCATCTGTTACACTTTTTGCTGAAGGTGAGGCTATTGGAGCCAAAGCATCAGCGCGTGAAGAGGAAACCAAAAAAGGGATGGACGGCAGTCAGATCACAGGGACAGCTTCGAGTTATGCTAGAAAATATGCTTTGAACGGACTATTTGCTATCGATGACAACAAAGACCCTGATACTGATGAGTATGCAAACCAAACTGGAAAGCAAGCACAAACTCAAAAACCAGCTCAAAGTAAACCCGCATCAAATCAGAAACAGAATCAGAGAGCATCTGGTAATGTTAAGTACATCACAGGGGCTCAGGCGAAGAAGCTACGTGAAGATATTAAAAATATTGCGGAGGCTTCAGGCGGTCCAGTGAATACGGTTGGAGTATGGTTCATTGGTCAGCTTGGCGTAGAAAAAATTGAGCTTATACCGGCTGACAGATTGGCAGAAGCTCAAGAACTAATCGCAAAAACAAAAAAAGCAAAAGGAATTGAATAAATGATCAATAATGTTGTACTTGTCGGGCGTATGACCCGTGATGCTGAACTTCGCTATACACCGCAAAACCAAGCGGTCGCAACCTTTACTCTGGCTGTTAATCGCAACTTTAAAAATCAAAGTGGTGAGCGTGAAGCGGACTTTATCAACTGTGTTATCTGGAACCAACAGGCTGAAAATTTGGCCAACTGGGCAAAAAAAGGCGCTCTAATCGGAATTACTGGTCGCATTCAGACTCGTAACTACGAAAATCAGCAAGGCCAGCGGGTCTATGTCACAGAAGTCGTTGCAGACAACTTTCAGCTTCTGGAAAGCCGTAACCAACAAAACTCAGGAAAACCATTTGGAAATAGCAACCCAATGGATATCCAAGATGACGATTTGCCATTCTAAGGAGTTACTAAATGGGAATGAAAGAATACGCTCTCAAATATCAAAAAGCTGGCTTTTCCGTAATTCCCATCGTGCCTAACGGAAAGCAACCAGCGATCAAATTTGCTGATAAACCAGCTTTGACTGCTCAGGAAATTGAAAATTACTGGAATCAGTATCCGGATAGCAATATTGCTGTCCGGACTGACAAATTCTTCGTAATCGATATTGACTTGCATGGTAAGCATAACGGATATGATAGCTTGGCCAATTGGGAACATCTGAACTTGATAACTCCAACGCTGCAGGCAAGAACTGCCAGCGGTGGCAAACATATCTTTTATTTTAAACATCCGGACGTGACCATGACTCAAATGATAGCCTTCCTTCCTGGTGTCGATGTTAAGGCGCATCCAAACAACTATGTTTTGGTTGCCCCATCTAAAACTCCAAAAGGAGAGTATGCCTGGGACTTAGAAAAATCTAAAGAGGGCGGCACTATGGTCACGGCTAGCCGAAAGCTGGTTATGGCCATAAAAAAAGAATACAACAAAAAGAACTCTGGTAGCGATCTAGATAATATCTACTATCAAATCAGCAAAGGTGCTGGTAAGCGAAACAGGACAACTGAATTATTTGAAATGGTTGTCCTTGGTTTTGGCGATGAAGGTAGCAGAAATGACACGCTTGCGAAATTTGTAGGTGGACTCTTGAGTAGGTCGGTAGATCCGAACTGTATATTGCAGCTAGCAGAAACAGCCAACAATAATTCGGTAGAGCCTCTTAGTCACAAAGAATTAAGTAGGACTGTCGAATCCATGATCAAGAAGCATATGAGGGGGGGGTGACCATAATAGGTGATGTCGTGAACATTTCAATCAAGCAGTTTTCGCGTCGAAAAAAGAAAATTTTGAACGACGAAGGTGAACAGATTGAAATCGAATCTATTGTGGCTGACAGCCCCAGAAATGTACTACTTGCAATGAAAAGTGACAGTAAGCTCAATGATTTTCTCCGGCACAATGAGTTTACTGGAGAACATGAAATTGTGGAGGATGTCAAACTGGATGCTATCCAGTTGAGAAAGGGCCAGCTGCCCTCGGCCTTTGAATCCTATTTGAGCGTTTACTTAGAAAATCACTTCAAAACAGTCTTTAAAGCCGGAGCGTTAAGGGATGGCATTGAAGCATTTTTTGCAGAAAAAACCTACAATCCGGTTAAGGAATATATGGAAAATGCTTACGAATCATGGGATCATAAAGAACGACTTGCCCAGGTATTTCAAACTTGGTTGGGTGCAGAGGATAGCATCTTCGTCCAGAAAATAGCTGTTATGTTCTTTGTTGGTGCGGTTTCTAAGGTTTTTAATCCCTGGGTCAAATTTGACTACACGCTCGATTTGGTCGGTGGCCAGGGCGCCGGAAAGACTACTTTCTTGCAAAAAATAGCCGTCGATTGGTATACAGATTCAGCTAAGGATTTTATGGATAAGGATAACTATGAGATTATGCTGAAATCACTAATCGTCAACGATGACGAGATGGTTGCTTCCAGAAAGACTACTTTTGACGAGCTCAAAGCGTTCGTGACCAAAACAGAACTTTCTTTTCGTAGGTCGTACGGTCGCAGATCTGAAAAATTTCCGAAAAACTTTGTCATTGCCAGGACCAGTAATAAGATTGAATACCTGGGTGATAAAACTGGGGAACGGCGCTTTCTGCCTGTGCTGGTGGATGCGGGCCAACAGTTTGTCAAGCCATTTGATATGACTGATAATGATGTGCTCCAGCTTTGGGGTGAAGCAGTTGCCATCTACAAAAAAGGTTTTACGCTTACCTTTGAGGATGATTTTGAGAATGAGCTTGCAGTTTACAAGGAACGCTTCACTTATAAAGATGAAGCCGAATCGCAAGTTTATGATTACCTTGAAATGCTGGTCCCAGAAGAATGGGAAGATTTCTCAGTCACTCAGCAACATCAATATACCTGGGCTTACTTTAATGATGGCAGCTATCGCAATGAGGCTGGTTTGCTTTATGAAGGTGTAAAACTTCAATCGAGCGTATCTGCTAAACAGATTTTAAAGAATGTCTTTGATATTGATAGTGCGAGAGGTGAAAAGATTGCTAGGAAAATCAAGTTGATTATGGATAATAATCAGGACTGGGAATATAAGGTTAAAAAGGTTAGAGGCAAAACGATGCGTGCATATTTTAGAAAAAATATACAAACAGAAGTGATGTAACCTTGATTAAAATGATGTAACCTTTTAGGCCAAAAATGGGCAAAAACCATGCTTCGGTTACATCAGGTTACATCATTGATGTAACCGCAGGAAAAACCAGTTATATCAAGGGTTTGAGTGCTGTTTTTGATAAAATTTTTAAAAAAGTGATGTAACCGTCCTAAAGCCTTGATACTATTGAGTTCTTGAGGTGTCTATTAGTAAGGTTACATCATTTATATAAAATATTTAATAAGTAAAAATAGCAAGTGCTATAAACGTTGATATAACAGCATTCTTGTTTTTTATAAAATATGTTTTTCTAAAAGTGATGTAACCTTGTAACCTTGTTTAAAATATACATATAAATGAATAAATATTCTAAAAGAGGAAAAGCAGATGAAATATAAAGTAATTGATTTTAAATCAGATATTCAAGAAGAACAGACAGGAACATGCGATCTTTGTTTCGGAACTGCTTTTGTTGAAAATGGTTATGTGACTATTGAAGACGAAGTAGGAAAAGTAACAAACATTGACCTTACCGTGTGGGATTGGGGATGTTTTGACACAATTTATATTGACAATTTAGTTAATTTCTCAGCATGGCTGCAAGAAAGAGATGTTGAACCAATCGGAGACAACCACCCGTGGTCATGGCTGAATGATTTGGTAAAAGATTATAAAAAGGAACAGGAAGATGAATAATGAAAAAGTATATATAGAGGGGTATGTAGTTGGCTTTATAGCGGATTCGACAGGAAACAGAGAAAAGCAAATCCAAGTATCAAGCGGAGAAATTGTTAGTGTAGACGAAGGTTTCATCCACAAATCGATTGCGCCAGAAAAAGTCAAAATTCCGCAGTTTGTGGCAGATTGGATTAAGGTAGCGAAACCTGTCTACTCTTTATCTGGTGCTATGGTTTATGGAAGTCCGGGAGTCAATAAGTGGCTAGAGAGCTGGGACAATCAAGAAACATTCGCTCGTGCTTGGCTGGACGGCTACGAGGTCGAGAAGGAGAAGCGGTATAAAGTTGTAATGCCTAATGTTTCTTCGACTGGAGGTGTTTTGACCCGTATCAAACATGACGATAGCTGGATTTGGATTGATACGCTTGGGACCATTGTCGAAGGGCGAACTCACACCCGCAAAGAACTCGAAGAAGCAGGCTTCGGCTGGGTGTTTGATTGCCCAGGCATTGAGATTGAGGAGGTGCAAGATGATTCTGAAATTTAGAGCGTGGGATAAAAAACTTAAAAAAATGTTTGAAGTTAGTTTTATTGATTATGATACAAAATTAATCGGATTAAACATTGATTCAGAAATTATTATATTTGATTTTGACGATGTCGTCCTCATGCAATCAACAGGACTAAAGGATAAGAACGGCAAGGAAATCTTTGAGGGGGATGTTGTACAATTCGAAGATTGTTATACCGAATCAGATTTTTTGTATATCAATAAGGGTATTGTCGAATGGAGTCAAGGAAGTTTTACTGTTACCAATAGGGATTCTGTAGAAATGGAAGATTTGCTTGATGGAGAGATATTAGATGTAGCAATCATCGGCAACATCTATGAGAATAAGGATATTTTGGAGGTGTAAAATGACAAATCTTTGGGAGGAGACCTTAGAGGTTTTAAGAGACCATGGCAAAACGTTTGAGGACGTCAGATATATTCAAGGCTCAGACTTTAAAATCACTAAAGAAAATTTTGAGAGACTTGCCAAGCAAGCTAATTATCATAGCGGATACGGTGCCGCTCACGTTCCTACTGATTTAGTCATTGTTGGCAAAGGTTGGTGGTTAGAACGAGGAGAATATGATGGTTCTGAGTGGTGGGATTATAAAGAAACACCTAAACAAATCAATGAAACCAGAAGCATTTCTTGTCTTGTAGGCGGAATGTGGCCAAGGCTTAAAGAATTGAATACCATCGATCCGATGCAAGAAAGGCTTGAAGAAATGAGAAAGGAGCATACAATTGAATAAACGTCAACGCAAAAAGAAAATTTTGAACGGTCTGAGCAAAGAAAAAAGATATCGCAGGACGCATTGTCCTATATGCGATAGCAAGATTGGTCTATTTGATGAATATTTTAATCGTTACGGATTTTGCTGTGTAGCATGCGGCTATGAGTACTATGGGATTGAGAGGTGACCAACATGAAACCTAGAAGGCACCCTTACTCAGGAAGACCTAAGCTGATTAGACAGGCGTTGCCAAGGTTCGTTCTGTTAGGCAATATCGCATTCAATAGCGATTTGGTGAAATACATTGAAACAATGAGGCAAGGGGCACCAAATCAAACAATCATTTATTTTAAGATCCCTAAATTCCTTTCGCATGAGGAGAAGCATGTGCGGGTGCCTTTAGAAATCTCTGAGGTGGTCAAGATTTTAAACCGATGAAAAGCAAAAAAGCCAAGGCGCTCTCTGCCTCAGCTAAATTTCCAATAAGATTATTATATCATAAAGGAGACAGAGAGTGAGCAAGGCAAAAGCTATTTTAAAGGATTTGAGAAACCTTGACCTGTATATTGCAAGTTTGATTAGACGAAGAGACAAGGTCGAAGCCTCGCTCTTATCTAGCCAGAAATTTTCTCTGGACAAAGTTTCAGGGGGCGTTAAACGTAAGCAAGATGATATCTATGTTGAGCTACTAACGGCCAAGGAAGAAATAGAGCAGAAGACCGCTGAGGCTATTAGAAAACAGAGGGAACTGCAGGGGCTAATTGACTCTCTGGATAACACGGATAGTCAGGCTATTCTGAGCTTGGTTTACATCGATAAGATGACGAGATGGCAAGTGATGGATGAATTGAATTGCAGTGATAGGACCTACTATCGTTTGCTTAGACAGGCTAAACGCGATTTAGACCGCTCCTGTCAGTAAATGGCAGTCTTTGGCAGTTTTTGGCAGTGATTGTCAGTGCGTGGCAGTTTCAACGTGCTATTATAGTAGTATCAAAAAAGGGCAGAAAATTACTGCTCTTTTTATTTATTGGTCTAAAAAAGATTGGTGAGAAGGTATGCGACCGCAAAAGCTAACAATACAAAACGGAAGAAGAGCATTAAGCGATTATGGTTCTCGTTCGGATGAATACAGAGAATACAATCGTTTGAGATGGAAGTATGATCAAGAAGTTAAAGCGTTTTACAATTCAAAAGTTTGGAAAGAGACTAGTCGAATCGTTCTGCTTGAGAATGACTATATCTGCGAGTATTGTGGTGAAGAAGCAACGATGACAGATCATGTCATTCCAATCAAGAAAGATTGGAACAGAAGATTAGACAGAACAAACTTGAAAGCAAGTTGCAAGGGATGTAACGATGCAAGAGCGATTAGAGAACGAAATGGTCTGCTTTGATCTGTCAATCAGCTGTCAAGCTTTGAAAACGATAGTCGAACAAATATAATTATTATTCTTTTAATGTTCGGAAATTGCCCCCTATTTTTTTGAACGGGGCTATATTGTTTCGGTTTTAAAGGACGCGGCCTTTTCTGTACGAAAAATTCCCTTTTTGAAACTTTTAAAACAGCCATTTTAGTAAAGGAGGTGTCAATTTTGGGGAGAAAAATGAAGATTGTTGAAAATAACAAGAAGCACTTAACCAAGGAAGAAAAAATAGCTCGTAAAAGTATACAGGACAAGGCTTCTGATGGTTTGGATGCGTTGCAAATTACACCGCCGAAGCATTTTGATCCTATTGCAAAAGCGGAATATAAAAGAGTGATCAATGATTTGCGAAAGCTACCCCTAAGAAATCTAGATCGAGCTGTTTTAGAAACGTATTGTACCTGGTATGCAGTTTATAAGGAAATATCCCGTGGCCTGCAACAAAAAGGCTATGTTTATGTGAATGAAAAAGGGACGGTCCTGCCCAATAAGATGTTGTATAGTTTAGAACGTGCGACTACTAACTTAACACGCGCAGCGGCACAGCTTGGTCTGACGGTAGACAGTCGGATGAAATTGTATGTGCCGCAAGTTGAAGAAAAGAAAACCAGTATATTTGATAAATTTGGAGGATAGACGATGAGGTATAGACCACACTATTTGAAGAAGAGGAAAAAACATCGTGAGTTAAATGAATTTTCAACCGAGGGTGGAAGAATCGTATTAAACGGAAATCTATTAGATGGAGTAACGAGTTACAGTATTGTTTGTAATTCTGGAGAACTTACTGAATTGACAATAAAAATGGTTGGTAAAATGAAATGATTTTTATATTAGAGGGAAATTCCCTCTTTTTAGTTTAGACCGTTGGTGTAGAGGAAACATAACAAGCTCCAACCTTGTAGTCGTGGGTTCGATTCCTGCACGGTCTGTTTTTTTGTCAGAAAGGAGGGATTGCAATAAAATATGACTATAAGCCGATTGCAAGTAAATATCGTGATGTAGCTTTTGATTATGCAAAAAGCGTGGTTGATGGCAAACGGATTGTTAGTCAGAAAGTTTTCAAAGCATGTTTACGTCACTTAAATGACTTGAAAAAGATTTCTCAAAAGTCTTTCTCTTATGACTATATTCCAGAAAAAGCTCAGGATCCAATTGATTTTATCGAAATCCTTCCAGATGTCAAAACTGGTAAGCCTTATCCTCTGGCCGAATTTCAGAAATTTATTCTAGCTAGTTTGTATGGCTGGCGCAGGAAGTCGGACAATTCCATTAGGCGCTTCAGGAAAGCGATGATCTCGCTGGCTCGTAAGAACGGGAAAACAATTCTTGTGGCAGGTATCTTACTTTATGAGTTTTTGTTTGGTCGTAATCCAGCGATGTCGAGACAGCTTTTTTGTACTGCAAATGATAAAACTCAGGCTAAAATCGCTTTTGAGATGGCTCGGAAACAATTGGACGCATTAAGGGCGCAAGATGAAGATGTCAGAAAAGCCACAAAGCGGGTCAGAGAAGAGTTGAGGAATTTGGTGGACGAATCTTATATCCGTCCGTTAAGTCGGGATACAGGGGCTGTGGATGGCTTTGAACCGTATGTTGGTGTGCTGGACGAGTTCGCAGCATCTAAAACAAATGAAATGATTGAACTTTTGGAGTCTGGTCAAGGCCAGTTGGACAATCCACTAATTCTGATTATTTCCACGGCGGGGCTTGATCTCAATGTCCCGATGCACACGATTGAATATCCATATATTGAGAAAATCTTGAATGAGGAAGTAGAAGATGATGGATACTTTGCTTTTATCGCAGAACAAGATAACGAGGAGGAGATCGCAGATGAAGCTAACTGGATAAAGTCAAATCCTATCCTTGAGGTGCCGGCACTTTACGATAAAATCATGAATTACTTGCGAAAACGTAGAAAGGTATCTCTGGAGACTGGGACTGTGAATGAGGTCTTAGTTAAAAACTTTAATATGTGGCGGCAATCATCAGAGACATCCTACATGGACAAGCAGAGTTGGGCGCAAGCCAAACTTGACGAAAAACCAGGCACTCGAAAACGCAGGGTCTGGATTGGTGTCGATGTCGGAAAGGTCAGTGACTTGTTTGCAATCTCGCCTATGGTCCAGATGGATGACTACTGGTATGTGGATAGTTTTTCTTTTATCGCAACCAAATACGGTCTTGTGGCCAAAGAGAAGCGTGACGGTGTGAGCTATACAAATCTGGAGCGCATGGGTGAATGTGAAATTACCACCCTTGAGTCTGGAGTTATTGACGATGAGCGCGTGCTTGAAAAAATCGAAGAGATGGTCTATCTGAACGAATGGGAGCTGCAGGCCATCTGTTTTGACCCCTATCAGTTTAGTTCGTTGATTGCCATGATTGAGAAGCGACATCCTGAATGGCCATTGATTGAAGTAAGACAGAACACAATGGTCTTGAATATGCCGACTCGGCAATTTAGAGATGATGTGTTGAAAGGACTTATCAAGCATTCTGGCAATCAATTGTTGACTATGGCCGTCAACAATGCGCGTGTGAAAGTTGATAATAATGGGATGCGGATTGACAAGGATAAACAGAGTAATAAAATTGATCCACTAGATGCTCTTTTAGATGCTTTTGCGGTTTGTTACCTAGAGCCGTTTGACGGTTCGGGGTATTGGACAAATGAAAAAATTATGGAGGCAGGTTCGCTATTTTGAGATTACTAAACCAAATACACACAATCCTATTGCTAGCTGGCTTAGGATTTTTAATTTACGGTCTTTTCCTAGTCGGGGAGATTGTAGGTTATATTTCTACCGGGGTTATTTTATGCCTTTTAGGGGTATATATCGATAAAACAAAATAAGGAGAATCGAATGAGCAAACGAATTAAAAAGAAAAAAAGCTTGGCGCGGGAAGTACAACAACTGCGATCAGATATGCTTGCACTGAGTCGTGAAAATCTTGACTTGTATGCAAAAATGACTGCATTTAATAGTAAGTTGAGCGTGCTGCGTCAATCCCAGGAACGTCATGAGATCGCATGCGGAAAAAATATGGAAGCTACAAATGCGGAATTTGACAGGATCAAAGGTGATTTGAGGCAACTGAAAAAACCATTTTGGAAGCGGTGATATTGTAAACCCTCTTAAAATTTGATAAAATTAAGTAATTTTAGGAGGTAATAAATATATGTCAAAAGAAAAGATTGCTCCGGTATACATCGATGAAAATAAGAATGTGTACGAATTGAAGAAACCTGTATACAAGAAGCCGTTATTTTGGTCTACTATTCTTCTTTCTGTACTTTCTGTCTTCTTGGTGGTTGTTATTTATCTAGCTGGCATTTATGCAAACGGGATTGAGGAAGCTCTTAAAAGCAATAATGTTTACTATGATCAGAGAGATAAGCAAATTCATCGTTTGGACACCAATGAAGATTCGCCGACTCCAGGAAACAACATCATTGAAACTAGAACCTTTGGTGAAAAAGTAATATTTGATGAAGGGACCATTCAAGTTAAGGGGATGGAACTTTCTGAAGAGAAAGTAACGGTTGCTATTGTTTTTGAAAATAATACTGATAGAACCTCTTATTTCAATCCGAAAGATTTTATTGCAAAAGCTGGAAATGAAAGACTGAGATATTCTAGCTTAACCGAAATCGTAGGTCTAGATGGCGAGGAAGAGGACAAAAAGGTTTCTCCCAACTCCAATGCGGTATTCTTTTTAAATTATGATACCCCCAAAAACAATTCTACTGATTATTCTATGCAAATAGGACAGTATCTTTGGAAGTAACCTAGTCAAGCATCCAAGCGGTGCTTTTTTAGTTTTATATTGATGTAGCAAAGCAAATGAGGTATAATACCCTTGAAAGCGGAGGGAGATTTATGCCAAAGTCCTATAAAAATCAGCTATTGGAAAAAATAACTGATTATAGAGATCAAATAAAGAAAATTGATATAGAAATTAGTTCTCTCAAAAATACAAAAAAGAGTGGTTTTTTTAATAATATTTTTGGAAAACAAGAAGACCATAGCTTCGAAATACAAGTATTATTAAATAAAAAAACTGAGATACAACAGTGGTTGGGTAAACTTGAAGAGGAATTAGAAAAAGACTATGTTTATGGGCGTAGGATATTTGTGAAGGGGACTAAATACTGTGAAGAAGGAGAAATTCCATTTCGAAAACTAGCCGGTGTTGAAGATGAGGATGATTACTTTTGGTATGAAATCGTCAAAACAAAAAATTTTAAACTTATCCCAGAACCAACTAATCAGGCAGATGAAAATGCAATCAAAGTAATGGTTGAGGGCTACTTTGTTGGCTATATTGATAGGCGCTATAACAAAGGTTTAAAAAAATACATAGATAATGATGATTACATTATCGAGGGCGAAGTCATAGGAACAGGAGGTTCTTTTGATGGTGATAAAAGTTCTCCGATAAGTTATGATATAGAGTTAAGAATTAGGAAAAAATAGCATTCAAGAAAATTGAGTGCTTTTTTTATGCCCAAAAATAGAAAGGAGGTGAGAAAAGAAATGAGTTTCTTTCAACCATTAGGATCTTCTAAGGTGTCTTACGATGATTATATCGCTTCGGTGGTAGGCGGGAATTACTCCCCTGAATATGTTGGGGTTTCAGCCTTGAAAAACAGCGACATTTTAACAGCTGTCTCTATCATCGCTGGAGATGTGGCTCGCTTTCCTTTGTTGAAAAAAGACACTACAGGCAATATTGAGCAGGATGAAGAAATCAATTACCTTCTGAACGTGAAATCAACAGGAAACACATCTGCTCGAACCTGGAAATTTGCTATGACAGTTAACGCAATTTTAACTGGCAATTCGTTCTCCCGAATCTTGAGAGATCCTAAGACTGGCAAGGCACTTCAGTTTCAGTTCTACAGGCCGTCAGAAACGACCGTAGAGGAGACAAACGACCACAGGTTGATTTATACCTTTACCGACCGTTTAACGGGCGCTACGGTCAAATGTGAGGCTCCTGACGTCATTCATTGGAAGTTCTTTAGTCACGATACGATTTTGGGAAGATCGCCACTGCTATCTCTGGGAGATGAAATTTCTCTGCAAGATGGTGGGTTGAATACCTTGATTAAATTTTTCCGTGATGGCTTTTCCAGCGGAATTATCAAACTAAAAGGTGCGCAGTTGAACGGTGAAGCTCGCAAGAAAGCCCGGATGGACTTTGAGAAGATGCGGGAGGGTTCGACAGGCGGTAGTCCACTGGTCTTTGACGATACTCAGGAGTACACGCCACTCGAAATCGACACGAATGTACTGCAGCTGATTACTTCCAACAACTTTTCGACGGCTCAGATTGCTAAAGCCTTGCGCGTGCCAAGTTATAAACTGGGCGTGAATAGCCCTAACCAGTCCGTAGCGCAGTTGATGGAGGATTATGTCACAAATGACCTGCCTTTTTATTTTGACGCGATTACAAGCGAGTTAGGACTAAAGGTGCTGGATAATGACGAGCGGCGAAAGTATCGAATAGAATTTGATACTCGCAGTGTCACCGGACGAAATGTGGATGAGATTGTCAAGCTGGTAAATAACCAGATTTTGACTCCTAACCAAGCCTTAATTGAGCTTGGCAAGGAACGCTCTAGCGACCCGAATATGGATCGTTATCAATCTAGCCTAAACTATGTCTTTCTGGACAAGAAAGAGGAATACCAGGCAATGAAAGGAGGTGAGACAAGAAATGCCGAAACGAATCAAGATGAAGGGACCTCTGATTCCGAATAATAGCCAAGAAGCCTATGACTACTTTGGCTTAGAAGCGGTCAGTGCCAAGTCGATCACAGATGCCTTTCCGGAAGACAACAGTGACATTGTGCTGGAAGTCAACTCAAACGGCGGGCTGGTGACTGTCGGAAGTGAAATTTACACAGCATTGAAAAGTTATCCAGGGCACATCACGGTTGAAGTGACGGGCATGGCGGCCAGTGCTGCTAGTGTAGCCATCATGGGCGCTGATAAAGTTCTTATCAGTCCAACGGCGCAGATTATGATCCACAAAGCGCTATTTAACTGGGTGTCTGGTAATAGCGATGACTTGGACAAGGCTTCTAATGCGTTAAAAGCTAGCGACCAGGCTATCGTAAATGCCTACGTTGCTAAAACTGGTTTGAATGAAGAAGAAATTCTGAACATGATGAAGAATGAAACCTTCATGTCAGCCAGTGTCGCAGTAGAAAAAGGCTTTGCAGATGAAGTGATGGTCTTCGATGATGTTGGAGCGGTAGCGAGTCTAGAAAATGGCTTGTTACCACAAGCAGTTATTGATGACTTTTACGCTAACCGTAGCAAGCGGAAGTCTGAAATTCAAAATATGCTACGAGAAATCGAAAAAGAAGAAATTCTAGAGGGACTATAGGTCCTATTTTTTATACTCAAAAAAGGAGAAAAATCTATGTTTGATGAAAAAATCAAAGAATTAGAAGCAGGAATTGCTCAAGCCAAGGCTGAAATTTCTGCTCAGACGGCTAAATTAAAAGAAATTTTGGCACAAGGAGATCTTGAAAAAGGGCGCCAAATCCGTGCAGACATTGATGCTGAGAAAGAATCTTTGGCGGCACTGGAAGGCGACTTGAAGCTTTTTAAAGATATCAAGGGTGAACCGGCTGCAGCGGCTGCAACACACGTTGTCGAATCAGAAGAAAAGTCAATTCGCGACGCAGTAAATGACTGGTTGCATTCTAAAGGGGCGACAGCTTCATCTGAATTGAAATTTGAAGGAAATGACCTTTTCATCCCGCTAAATGCAATCGACCCTAAAACAGATGGGTTGAAAAAAGACGGCGCCAAACCTGTGACAAGTGAAGAACTTGTGACAACTCCGGTTCGTGAAGTGAAGACAGTCGTAGACTTAAAACAATTCACTTCAATTCACAGCGCGACAAAAGCGAGCGGAAAATATCCAATTTTAAAACAGGCTACCTCTAAAATGGCCAGTGTGGCAGAATTGGAAAAGAATCCAGCGCTTGCGAAACCAGAGTTTGAGAACGTGACCTGGGAAGTGCAGACTTACCGTGGAGCAATTCCAGTGTCTCAAGAATCAATCGATGACGCAGATGTTGATTTGCTAGCGATTGTCGCAGAAGCAGCTTCTCGAATCAAAGTCAATACAACAAATGATGCTATCGCAGCAGTATTGAAAACATTTGAAGCGAAGACAGCTAATGGACTAGATGCAATCAAGGAAATCTTGAATGTGAATCTTGACCCAGCTTATAATGTATCTTTTGTCGTTTCTCAAAGTTTCTATCAAGCTCTGGACACTCTCAAAGACAAGAATGGCCGCTATCTACTGCAAGACTCCATTGTGTCAGCTTCTGGTAAAGTCTTCCTAGGCCATCCAGTGTTTGTCGTCGCTGATGAAGTTCTGGGCAACGCTGGTGAAGCTCATGCTTTTATTGGGGATATCAACCGCGCTGTTTTGTTTGTGGATCGCAAGGAACTTGGGCTGCGCTGGGCAGATAGCGAAATTTACGGCCAATATCTTCAGGCGGTAGTTCGTTTTGACGTGAAGAAAGCCGATAAAAAAGCTGGTTACTTTGTAACTTATACGCCCTAAGAGCGCCGCTGTTTCTGCGGCGAAACCAACAAATGCTAACACCAAGCAAGAAATTATGGATTATCTAGATGGCAAGAATATTAGCTATAATCCATCAGCAACTAAAACGGAGCTTTTGGCTCTGATTGTTTGATAGGAGGTGCTCATGCCTGTTAAACAAGAATTGTTAGATAGCGTGAAGCTTTATTGCAAAATTGATTATGATTTTGAAGATGAAATCATTAAAGAAATGATTGAGTCTGCCCAGGATCAAATTTGTTTTGCAATAGATAGTAAGGCTACACCGGAAGATTTTGCGAAATATGCAAAATTTCAGCTTGCTGTTAAAAAGCAAGTCAAAGAAGAGTATGAACACCGTGGATTGTCAGCGGATAGTGAACGCTATCCCTTGGCGAACGGTGTTTTAAATATCATCCATCAATTGCGCACAAGGAGAGAGCTAGATGAGAACTCGAAAGATGAACACTAGAATCACCTTCTTTTCGGAGCAAGGAGGCCAAAATGAAGACGGAGAGGTTATTTCTCCGGTTCGTAAAGACCTCTATACTTGCTGGGCAGAGGTTGTTAGAACCTCTCTAAAAGACTTTCAGGAAGGAGCTAAACAGTCTGCTAATAAGCGAGCTAAAGGGGTGATTGAAGCAGAAGAAACCAAAACTTTCTATATTCGCCACCATAAAAAAGCTCCTTTTGATAGCTCTTCCCACGTTGAATACAACGGAAATGAATACGATATCATCGCAATCGATGTAGATGAAAATAGCTTTGATTGCGACAAAATTATTGTGAAGAGGCGGATATGACGAAAGGTCTTGATGAAATTTTAGCTAACTTGACAAAACTGCAAGTAAAAGCTCCAAAAGCAGCAAAAGCAGCTGTTACTGAAGTGGCGGATGAATTTGAGAAGCAATTGAAAGTCAACACACCAGAATATTTTATCGTGGATGATGTCCATGCGAGAGATGACACGGTGGTCACTGGGTTTAAGGGCGCAAATGAGGGTCTTGTCTCTAAGGATATCGGTTATGGCAAAACAACGGGGTGGCGGATTCACTTTCCGGACACAGGAACGAGTCGCCAAAAAGCTCAGAATTTTAAGGAAAAGACCATTACTGAAATGACCCCACGAGCAAAAGAGATTTATGCTCGGAAAGTAAAGGAAGGTTTGGGATTATGGTAGCTGAGACTAAAGCATACAGGCTATTAAGTCAAAATAAAGATTTTAATCAGCTTTTGGATAATATGCGAGGTAAAGAGTACGGCCTTGGTTTTAAGCAAGGGATTTTTACTTACGATATCCCAGAGAAACCTACGAATCTTATGCGTAAGGAACTTGCGCCTTTTATGCGCATCTATCCAACTTATCAAGGACCTTTCGAGCATTCGGACGATAAGGTTTTGGCGATGGAGACCAGAATCACTATAAACTTTTGGTGTGAAACAGCAAGTCAATCAGAAAAGATTGCAAAAATGATGGATGAAATTTTAGAAACAGGCGGTTTTGAAAGATATACCGCTAGCGAACTCCCGAGATATAAGGATAGCGATATTGACTTACTAATCAACGTAAGAAAATATCGTTTTTTTGATTGGGAAAACAACCAATAAGAAAAGAGGATACAAATGAAAGTAAAATTTGGATTGCGAGACTTTGAGCTCGGAGAAGTCACAGCAGAAAACAAAGTCCCTACTACAATCAAATTACCTGGTATGAAGTCGGCAAAGATTGATATCACGAATGAATTGATCACCATTGCAGCGGATGATGGCCCATATGTGGTTCTGTCATCTGGTATCACCGGCACGCAATTGGAAATTTCCGTTTTGGATTTGGCTACAGAAGTCCGTAAGGTGATGTACGGAATCACAGTGAAAGATGGTATTGAGGTCTACAATAAAAACCTCACTCCAAAAGATGTGGCTTGTATGTTCCGGACCTCTACAGAAGATGGCAAAGCTATTTGGATCGGCTTGCTTAAAGGGAAATTCTCACTCCCTGGAGTGGAAGCAGAAACTAAAGACGGTTCTCCTGATCCAAAAGCAGATACCGTCACAGGAAACTTCGTAGCCCGCGGCGATAGCGAGGACGGAAATGTCCTTGTGATTGGTCGTGAAGGCAACGCTGGGTTCCAACTTGAAAAATTCCGGGAGATGGTCTTCCCAAAGTAGTAAGCGGCGGTTCTCCAGCTTCTCCTCCTAGAAGTCCAGGGGCTGCCGTTGTCTCATAATAAAGCTTGGATTTAAAATCCAAGCTTTTCATTTTTTAAAAAAGGAGAAGGAAATGTTTAAAATTACACTAAAGCAAGGCGGGGTGGATAAGGAATTCACCAAAGACTATATCAACGTTGAAGACAATCTGTTGGCAGTCGAGCACCAAGTACGCCAAACAGCTCTGGTTCAAGATGTGAAGAAGGCGCAAGATCCGAAAGAACACCGCAAGTTGAATGAAAGCTACTTGAAGATGTTTGTATCTATGTTTGGTGAGCAATTCACAGTGACGGACTTGAAACAGGCAGATATGAGCATTTTAGAGACGTTGAACTCTCTTTATTTGGCTGCCCTTGGTGTCAAGGAAAATTCTGAAGAAACTGAGGAAGATTCTGAAAAAAAGGAACAATAAGCCCAGAAGAAGCCCGAGATAATTTACTGATATGGTTTCAGCAATTGATATCTGACGGATATTCTATCCTGGATATCAAAAGAATGAAGATGTCTGATTTTGAGCTCATGGTGAAAGCCATGGAAGTGAAGAAAGAAGAAATTGAAAAAGAAACTACTTTAGATAAAGCATTTCCATTCCTATTTAGCTAGAAAGGAGGATGAATGTCTAGTAATTTAGGTAATCTAGTAGCGACGGCTACTCTCGATATTGCTCCTTTTATGGCGAATACAAGGACTATGAATATGGCTTTACGAGGCCTAGACAAATCCTTGAACGCGATGGAAAAAAGCTTCAAAAATGCTGGCAAAGGGTCGCAAGGATTGAGCGGGATGAAAGCCATATTATCCGAGACTGGAAAAAGCTTAGAAGCTTATCGGCTAAATTTGGCAAAGCAAACCGAGCATTACAACAATCTAAAAAAAGAAATCGGTGATGTTTCTACTGCAACAGCTGCCCAAAAGACCGCTCTCTTGGGTGCAAAATCGGCTATGAGCGATACAATCGCAAAAGTGGCAGAACTGCAGGCGAAATACGTCACCCTAGCAAGAGAAATCAATATCCAATCTAGTGCCTGGACAAAAGCCGGTACAGCGCTGTATGACATGGGGTCTAAATTTCAATCGGCAGGCCAGAAGCTCAGTGGTGTAGGCTCTGCCCTGACAAAAGGTGTTACAGCACCTCTTGTGGCTGGTGCGGGTATTGCGATTAAGGCCGCTATCGACTATGAATCTGCTTTTGCTGGTGTTAAAAAGACCGTAGATGAAACGGCTACAGTCTCTTATGCAAAGCTGTCTAACGGTATTCGTCAAATGGCCAAAGAACTGCCAGCAAGCGCGGTAGAGATTGCTAATGTAGCGGAAGTGGCTGGTCAGCTGGGAATCAAGACGGAAGATATCCTTAAATTTTCCCGTACCATGATTGATATGGGCGAGTCAACCAACTTGAGCGCTGAAGAGGCAGCAACGGCTATCGCTAAGGTTGCTAATATCATGGGCTTGAGCTCGGATGATTACTCACGTTTCGGAGCTTCGGTGGTTGATCTTGGTAATAACTTTGCGACGACTGAGAAAGATATCGTAGAGATGACCAATCGCTTAGCGGCGGGTGGTCGTTTGGCTGGTCTAACAGCACCAGATATCCTCGGTCTTGCGACAGCTATGAGCTCAGTCGGTATCGAAGCTGAAGCTGGTGGTACTGCCATGACTCAGACATTGACAGCTATTGGTAATGCGGTTTCTTTGACAGGTAAAGGGGCGACAGAGAAGCTTGAGTTGATTGCGAGTACGGCTGGCATGACTGCCGAGCAATTCCAACAAGCCTGGAAAGAAAAGCCAGTCCAAGCACTGCAAGCCTTTATCAAGGGCTTGGAAAATGCCCATAAGTCCGGAGAGAATGTCAATGGGATACTCGACGATCTGGATATGAAGGGCATTCGACAAAGTAATATGCTGAAATCTTTGGCCTTAGCTTCAGACAAAATGTCATCAGCGGTTGATCGCTCTAATCGAGCCTGGAAAGAAAATACAGCTCTGACGAACGAGGCTAACAAGCGGTATGCGACTACCGAATCCCAGTTGAAGATGTTTAAGAATCAGCTGACAGATATTGCTATTGAATTTGGCGGACCGCTCTTACAAGCCTTGAGAAACGGCCTTGATGCAGCTAAACCATGGATCACCAATCTAGCTGACATGGCTAAAGCTTTTAATAATATGAGCACCGAGCAACAACAGAGCATCATTAAGTGGGGGCTGTTGGCGGCGGCAATCGGACCAACGCTGAAGCTCCTCGGAGGTGGTTTGTCGATCTTAGGCGGCTTTATGAAAGGTATTGGAGGTGCTTCAAAAGCTATAGGTCAGCTTGTCGGTACTTTGAAAACCATCAGAGAAGTCGGTAGTATAGCTGGTGGTTTAAAAGCTGTGACAGCTGGAATAACCGAAACAGGCGCAGCTACTACAGCATTAGGGACTGCTACAGCGACAGCATCTGGTTCTACTACCTTGCTAGGCCAAGCTATAGCAGCTCTAGGAGGCCCGATAGGTCTTATGATTGGAGGCATTGGTTTAGTTACGGCTGGCTTGGTTTATCTCGGGAACGAGAAAGACAAGGCTCGAGTTAAAGCGGAAGAGTTTGGCACGCAACTAAGCGAAACAGCTCGTAGTGACCTGCGTAGCTTCCAGAAGGTGGTTGATGAGACCAGCAACACAGTCGCTAACTTTGGAACACATGCTGGTGATGCTGATAAGGTCGCTGGATCCTTTAAAAAGCTGTACGAAGAAGTGGTTAGCTCTGCTGATAAAGCCAATAAACGTCTTCAAGAGCTAGCTGACAAGTGGGGGATTAGTCCGGAGAAGGTCGCTAAAGCTCAGGAATATAATAACCAGATGGTAGCTAATACCGAGACGATGATGAATCAGATCAATGATATCTATCAACGCCATAACGGTGATGCGAGCAAGTTTTCCAAAGAAGAAAAAGAAATCATTCTGAACAATCAGAAAGAGATGATTTCCGCGAAGCTAGAACTCATGAACCTATCTGCTAAAGAGCAGAAGGCAGTTTTGCAGGCTTTAAATGGGGATATTATCACCCTAAATGAGACTCAGCTCAAACACTCGAGAGAGAGTTTGGAGAAGGCTATGAAGGAAGAGAATAGCCTGTATAAAGAGTCCAAAGCAGAACTGAAAGAAATGCTCAGCTCTAAATTGCTCACAAGGCAGGAATACAATGCCAAGATGAAGCAACTCGAGAGCGAGCATAATCAAACCATGGAAGGTTTGGCAACAAAATATCTGGAAGTCATGAAGACTCTGGATGATAAAGTCAAACTGCGGACAGGGCAGAGCTGGAACTACTGGGAGGAAGCAAAGAAACTACTCGAAGACTACGGCTTATCCTATGAAGAAATAGGAGAGAAAGCCTCTAAAGCTGCTAAGGAAGCAGGAAACTCGCACAGTATCCTTGCTAAATATAGCAGCGAAATGTCTGCTACAACCAAGGAGGCTAATGATGCCTGGTCTCTTTTGGTTGGTAATATCAATAAAAACAACCAATTTGAGGTTAAATCTAACGTCAAGGAGGTCATTGGCGAAGCAGTCAAATCCGCTGAGGGATGGGAGCAATTGAAGTTTATCGCTAAAGAAGCGGAGCTTAACTCTAATGCTCGGGCGACAATCGCTGAAGCTCTGGTCGAGTCTGGCAAGTGGGCAGAAATGTCTCTGGAAGAAAAGAAAATCATCGTCCAAAATCAGGCTGGCTTGCAGGCCATCTTTGATAGCCAGCAACACCTAGCCATCTGGAATAGTCTACCTGCCGAAACCAAGCAACTCCTGATGAACAATCAGGATGTGATGAACAAGGCAGATGTGGCTAAGCAGGCTTTGGAAAACTACAATAAGCTGACCCCGCAGCAGAAAGAACTGCTGGCCAGAGATGAGGAGTTTCAAAAGGCGCTTTCTCGCTCTACAGAAACTCTGAAAAATTGGGATATGGCTAATCCATTTCCCAAGGATCTTTTGGTCAATGGCGATAACGCTCTTTTAAATACAGGGTTAAGTATCGCTAAGCTTGATATGTGGAATCAGGCAGCTGCGCCAACGAAGGAGCTAAAAGGCGATTCAACCTCTGCTGTGACAGAAATTGGTAAGGCAATTGGGGCGGCTTGGAATTTTAACAACTTGACCGTTCCTACGAAAAATTTGAACGGTGACTCTACTTCGGCAGTAGTAGAGGTCGGGAAAGCTATCGGTGCAGTTAATAACTTTAATGGTACGGCAGCCCCAACTAAACCACTGCCATCTGATGCTACTCCGACTCAGAATGCATCGAATCAAGCTATTGGAGCAGTCAATAGCTTTAACAATACCTTGGCTCCGACGAAGATGCTTACAGGAGACCCTAGCTCCGTCCTTGGCGCTTCTAACCAAGGTATCAGAGGATTAAATAGCTTCAACGGCACTCCTACGCCAACCAAACACCTTACGGCTGTTGACAATGCGTCTGGGGTTGCTTGGGGGGTTATTGGCACCCTAAACAGCATTCCGCGGACGATTACAACGGTCATTCAGACTGTGCGAAGCTGGATCGGGCATGAAAAGGGAACTAATTTCCACGAGGGCGGCCCCGCTATGGTCAACGACCAGAGAGGTACGCTCTATAAAGAAATGGTTACTTTGCCTGACGGTACTTCCTTTATCCCGGAAGGACGGAATGTAATTTTGCCACTTCCTCGCGGATCAAAAGTCTTAAAAGCTGGACTTACGCGAAACTTGATGAATTCTCTAGGAATGCCGCTTTATGCTGACGGGATAGGCTGGGAGAATACTAAGGTCGCTAAAATCACTCAACGGATCAAAAATATTAATGAGTGGAAGAAGGAAACCGAGGAGCAAGATTTGGCTTCGCTCATGGAAGAACTGCTAAAAGAGACGAGACTTGGAAATCGAAAGACCACTCGTCCAAACCAAAACTATACCCTAAATGTGAGCGGCCAAGGTGGCACTCGCGAATTAACGCCGGAATTTATGCAGCGGTTGATCAGAGAATTAGCTTACTACACCAGACAGGAAGGAGGTAGAATGACTTGACCTATTTTGTATTTAACGGAAAATCAAATAAGGAATTTGGTTTAGGAATCGCTGTAGGAAAAGTACATTCTGCAGCTTCCCCTGAAGTAGAAAGAATTGCTGTACCAGGGCGAGACGGTGATTTGCTGGTAAGCAAGAATAGACTGAATGCTGTAGAGAAAAGCTTTCCGGTCAATCTTGTCAGCGAAGCTGGTCTTATTGCGACCAATATCTCAGCTATCAGCGAATGGCTAGGGGTTTTAGGTTACCGCGACTTGACCATTTCTTATGATCCGGAATTCGTTTATCGAGCATCTTACCTTGAAACTTTTAGTGTTGAGGAGACGCTTCGGCAATTTGGGAAAACAAACATTACCTTTCTTTGCCACCCTGTCAAATATTATAAAGATGGATTGGCTAAGGTGAATCTGACTAGTGGACAGACGTTGAGAGGGAAAGGCAATGTCCCTGCAAAGCCCATCATTGAAATTCGCGGGAACGGCACAACGACATTGACCATCAATGGTCGCAAGACAAAGCTCAAGGATATCCAGGGCACAATTACACTAGATATGGCTGCAAATCAGGTCTATTCTGGTAACTTGCCAGCTTGGGATAAGATGGTGCGTGCGCCGGAATACCAGAAGCCTTTTCTTGATGCGGGGTCAAACAAAATTTCTTGGGATGGGAATTTCCAAGTCTCGATTATCCCGAATTGGGGGGTGAAGATTTGAAACCCATTTTATACAACAAAAACGAAACTAGGTTTGACACCTACGGCTTAGGAGAAATCGATGCTCTAAAAGGCAACGCTACCAGAGAACGCAACGGGAATTACTCCGCTTACCTGGAATATCCAGCTAGTGGGCCCTTAGCATCTGTATTTGAAAAAGAAATGAAATTTAAGGCAGATGCAGGCACACGAACTAAGAACCAGACATTTGAAATCGTACGCATCGTCAAAGACAGCTCTAGTACGATCAAGATTTATGCGCAGCATATATCTCACAAATTAGAGTATATGAGTGTGAGGCACGGAATCAAGGTATCTGGAACAGCTGATTTGGCCTTGAAAACTTGGGCGAAGAACCTGGTAGGAGACTATCATTTTGACACATGGTCAGATATTGATACGGTGCTTCCCGTCACTTTTCTAGTGGATAAGATGGAGAATGCCCGACTTGCTTTGGGTGGAGTAGAAGGCTCCATCTTAGACATTTGGGGCGGCGAGTATGAGTTCGACAACCAAACGGTCCGTTTGCATAAGCGGCTTGGTCGTAGAGCTCCTACCGTCCTGGAATACGGTCGAAACATCTTATCTGCCGAATCAGACGAAAGTATTGAGTCAGCTTATACTTCTGTCGTGCCTTTTGCTACTTACACGCCAGAGAGTCAGGAAGGCGACTCGAGACAACAAGATCCCGTTCTGGTGACCATTCCTGAAAGCTATGTGGACAGTAAGTATGTATCAATGTACGCTAATCGCCGAATTAAGGTCGTTGATTTTTCCGGCGAATTTAAAGACGAAGGCACGGGAGAGGGTAAGAAGAAGGACATCCTGACTCCTGAAAAGCTAAAAGCCTTAGCGATTAAGTACATGGAAAGCAATCGGATTGGCGCGCCCAAAATTAACACAAAAATCGAGTATGTGGATTTGGCGCAGACACTTGATTATGCGGAGCGAGGGTGGATTGAAGAACTTGAACTCTGCGATATCGTCCCTGTTTACTATCCAGAAATTGGAATTACTGAAGATGATGCGAAAGTGACTAAAGTTGTTTACGACTTTTTAAACGATCGCAACGAATCGGTGGAATTTGGCATGATCGGAGAATCTATCCGGTCAGCCATGACAGGAGGCTTAGCAGGCCGTTTGGACGATTTGGAAAAGAACCAGCAATCTCTTGAAAATCGCCAATCTGAAATGGCCTTCGAACTGCCAAAATACTTACTTGATGCGAAAGGGAACCGTGTCTGGAACGAAACGCCAGACGAAAACATTGAGCATAAAGTTGGTGATATTTGGTTTGAGAAGAACGGACTCTACCAAAGACTCTACATTTGGAATGGAGAGATGTGGGAAAAACGCATCGATACTGAAGATGTGTCTAAAGTGGGTGAGAAATTTGACGCTGAAGTCAAAAAAATCAACCAATCCATGGCCACCCAGACCCAGCAAACCACCCAAGCCCTCCGCACGGCTGGCGCTAACGCCTCAGCTATCGAGGCGGCCAAGGGTGCTATCACCAAGCTCAATCAGGACTTGACTGGTGCCAAGCAGACGAATCAGGCTGCGATAGACCGACTAAAATCTGACTTTGCTAGTGCTCAGCAGGCGGCGAGCAACCAAACAGCGCTCCTGAAAAGCGACTTGGCCAACATCCGCACCAAACAGTCTCAAGCCGAGTCTGAGATAACAAAGCAAGTCGCAGCACTCAATGCGGCTAAAACCGAGCTTGCGGGCGTAAAATCAGCTCAAGCAACGTTTGAGCAGACGACGCAACGTAGGCTGGCAGAGCTGACCAACGTAGCCGACAGCAAGGCCAGCAAGTCTGATCTCACGCAAACGGCTGAGGAGCTGAAAAGTCGGATAGCGAGCGTGTATTTAGGTCGTAGAAATCTACTCAAGCAGACGCGAACTTTAGCCTTGAGCGAGGAAAAGCCTTGGATAACAGCAGACAACCACAACGGTTTCGTGATTGCCCGATCGGTTGCTAAAGATAAGTTCACCGACACTGTAAAGTTGAGGACGTCTGAACCGCCAAAAGGGACAGAATATGTACTAGTATTCTACGCTCGTGCTTCAAGGGACAACTACCCGATCCGCACCCATTTTTATAGCCCAAATACGACCTTATCTCTCGAGACTAGCACGGGTTACAAACGAGAACGAAGTGGCGATGGAGAAGCTAAGCTGATCATCAATCGAGAATGGAAACGCTATTGGGTCAAGTACACGCAAACAGCGACAGACGAAATCAAAAGAGTGTTTATAGGTAGGCATGGTTCTATCATCGATGGTGGCGATAGTACAACTACTGTAGAGATCTGCGCCCCTGCCCTTTTTGAGGGCAACCTTGTCGGTGACTGGTCACCAGCATACGAAGACCAAGACGAACGTGTCTCAGCTGTTGAGTCCAACTTTAAGCAAAGAGCCGACTCGCTCGAAGCTGGAGTGAACCGCTTGACCGAGGGTCTCAAGACCAAGGCTGATAACAGCGCTTTGACTGTATTCTCAGATAGTATCAAACAGTCAGTCAAGTCACTCGAGACCAACATGGATAACAAGCTGGACTCAAAATTGAGCACGGCCGAATTTGATGTGCGAGCGAATCGAATCAGTCAGGAAATCGTCAACGCAACCAAGGACAAGGCTGATAAGACCTTGGTTACGTCTGAGGCTGGGAAGCTGAGGGAGGAGATAGCAAGTCTGTCTGTTGGTGGAGTCAACCTGCTCAAAAGGACCAAGGCTTTTGATAGAGTCAACGGTCAGTCTCGACTATTATCTGAGACCTACAATAATTGCGCAGTCAGGTACTTTAAAAATGCAGACGCTAACTCTGCATATCAGGAAATCGCTGCGTATTCCAATGCGCTCTATCCAGAGCTGGGCAGTACCTACACCCTGTCCTTTTGGGCTAAAGGCACAGGCGAGATGACTACATTTTTCTACGGCCATAGAGGATACTTACGTGTAGCTTCGGGCACATCTAGTCAAGGTCTTGTCGCAAAAGCTGGCGATGGAGAATGTCGCTTCACGCTCTCTGCTGACTGGCGGAGGTACTATGTTGTTTACAAGCTCGCAGATGCGCCAGCAGAAGCAACTAGTATCTATAAGCATGTGTTATTTAGACACAATAGCCGAAGCACGACAGACGAGATTTGGTTGGCTGGGGTCAAGTTAGAAAGAGGAAATCTAGCGAGTGACTACAGTGAGAATCCCGAAGATGTCGAAGGCCTCATCACTGAGGCCAAGGCAACCTTCGAGCGCACAGCTCAAGGTTTGCGGACAGACTTGTCGGCGGTACAAGCTTACGTCAGCGCTGACGGCACACGAGCGGAAGCTCTACGGACTTACTCCCGTGAAGAGACCGCACGTCAGCTGACAGCCGAGCGAAAGGCTATTGAGGCTGGCTACGTGGCCAAAGCCCAGCACGCAGAGGACGTGCGGAGCATAAGCAGGCGGTTCGAGGAGTTGGTTGTAGGCGGTCGGAATTTGATGGGTGTGTTTAACACAACGCCTGTCAAAGCAAGTTTTGAACCTGAAACATACAAGCTTACAGCAAAGACTACCCAAAATACAACTAGACCAACATTGATGCTACAATTCCGCTGGGCAGATGGTTCTTATGGTGCCGCAGTAACAATTAGCGAGACAGGCCGATTTGCTCGCAAGTTTAAAATAACAAAACCATACTCAGAATTACGCATAAAATTTAATTGCAACAAAGAAGACGCAGTCTTGCTCTTTAAAGGCAATAAATTTATCGAGCAGAATATAGACTATTATTTTACTGGCGACTTGATTAACCTGTCACCAAACGACAGTCAAGCAGATTTTTTAAAAATCGAAAAAGCGACTATCACCTCAGACTGGTCGCCAGCCCCTGAAGACGCAACAGCCTACGCAGATACAAAACTTTCCGAATACAAGCAAGGCATTGACGGCCAACTGGCCACTGTGCAAGCTGCCCTTAATACAGCTAATGGCTCGCTGACAAGCTTTAATACGTGGAAGCAGTCAGCGCAGGAAACGCTGAATAAAGTCGGCAGAGTCGAGTCTGGTCTTAACGAGGCCAAGACTAGCTTAGCTGAGTTTAAGCGGACGGCAGAGGGGCAGCTATCTACGATTACTCAGCAGATAGCAGGTAAAGCTAGTCAGACCGATTTCCAGCGTGTGCAGGAAACAAGTAAGCTCTACGAGCGTTTGATTGGCTCGACCGAAAAAGAGGTCACAGACAAGGTCTCTCGCATGGTCATGACCAATCAGCTTTTTCAGACAGAGGTATCCAAGAACCAAGGTTTGAGGACGGTGCAGAGTCAACTAGCTGGAAGCTGGTCGATCAAAAATCTCAACTCGGCTAGCGATATCCTTGGTCAGCTCAATTTAAATCCAGATGGATCAGTCTCAATCAACGAGGGGCTGATCTCTATCGGAGATAAGACCCATATCAAGAACGGCGTCATCAAGAATGCCATGATTGAAAGCATGCTTGCGGACAAAATAACAGCCGGCACACTCAACGCTGCGAACGTTAACATTATCAACTTAAACGCTAACAAGATTGTTGGATTAGATGCCAACTTTATCAAGTCTAAAATCGAGTTAGCGTTTATTGAGTGGATGAAAGGTAAGACTATCAGCGCTCAAAACGATGCGATGCAAATCAATCTAAATGATGGGCATGTGCTCTTTTACAACGACGACGCATCCATCAAGCGAGTTGCGGCAGGTTATCCAACGCAATTCATCCGCTACGAAAACAAGCAGGAAAACGGTCAGAATCACGGTCGTACCATCATCGGAAGTAATCGAAATGGTACGAACGCTTGGAAATCGGTCTCTTTTGCGGGCCTTGTCATTGACAACAATTCGAACAACAGCGTCGATAAAATCTATCAATTTGGGGACTATAACCATCTGAGACACGCGCAGGGTGATGATGGCTGGAATTTTAGCGTAGTAACGCAAACAATGACGCCTGGCGTCTGGAACAAAAACTCGGAAATTTGGGCGCGACACTTTGTTGTGCCTCGTAATACAAAAGGGGACACGGATAACCCAACGCAGTTTATCCGCTTAGAAGAAAGCGTAGCCGCGATTTGGAATATCTTAAACCACGCAGCCAGTGGCCAAGTCACGATGACGCAAGCGATGAAAAACTTGATTAATTCAAGGAGGGCCGCTTGGGACATCGTCCGGAATGTAGGATAAAAGGAGAAAAAATGAACGAAAGCATACAAAATAATTTAGCGATCGAAATCGCTAATAAATCATTAAGAATCGCAACGCTTGTAGCTCAAAATGAAGAGCTACAAGCGCAATTGGAGCAAGCTTTTGATCGTAACCAAGAGCTTGAAACTTTGCTTGAAACAAGCACAGCACCAGAAGCAGAAACAGAAAAAGGAGAATAGCTATGACTTTGGAAATTACAAAAACTACGAAAATGACTGGAAGCGTGAAGGTTGGCGATACAGTAGTCAAGACGTTGACTGCGGACATCGACGACAAAGGTGTATCAACAGTCACTGAATGGCTCAATGACGCTGAGGCCTATGCTGCGAATCGTCGTGAGGTTCGCACGCAGGAAAAAGCGTTCCAAGACGCGGTCTATGCCGCTGAGGATGCGATTATCACAGAGCTGGAAGCCGGGGCTAAAGAAAAGAAAGGGTGATGAATGCAGGCTAACGTTTTGGAATGGTCACATGGCTTACGTGGCTTAATTGATACGCAGGATGAACTGATTGTGTTTACTTTAGCACTTATCATGGGTGCTATGGCTATTGACTTCCTGACAGGGACTCTGGCCGCTAAGCTCAACCCAAACATTGAATTTCGTAGCAAAGAAGGGATCAACGGAATTATTCGCAAGATTGCTAGTATCGCTTTACTAGCTTTTTGCATTCCGCTGTCTATCTTGCTACCTGAAGGAATTGGACTGGGAGCTCTACAGATACTTTATTTCGGTTATCTGTTTTTTGAGCTAAAATCTATTCTGGAAAATTTCGACAAGCTCGGGATTAACACAACATTTTTTCGAGAGTTTATCGAAAAAATATCAAATTCGGGTAAAAATGATAAAAAATAGAATAAAAGAGCAGGCACTGAAGCTTGCTCTGTTTGCTTTTGCTGCGGGCTACTTTTGGCTCGCGGCGTTTGAAAAATTGAAAGGAAAATAATATGCGTAAATATAAATTATTTCAGGATGAAGTCCTTGGATACGGTTTTGACATTGACGGTTGGTTTGGCTGGCAATGTTGGGACGGATACGCTAAATACTGTCTTTGGTTAGGCGTTCCGTTTGCAAATTGCACTGATTCGTATTATGTGAAGGACATTTGGGTGCAGCGACATACAAATGGCATGCTAAACTATTTTGACGAAGTTGAAAATATGGAAGAAGGTGATATCGCTGTATTTATGGAATCTGATCCAACACCTGTCTCTCATATTGCCATTTTTGCTGGGGATATCGATGGTACTCAAGGTTGGTTCCTTGGACAAAATCAAGGTGGTGCTGCCGGGCCTGATGGTGGTGGTGT